>Ga0079216_10000149_pt1 | contig 14940 bp, 12 predicted proteins | sample NCAS100_FD_77008 | JGI IMG/M metagenome (GOLD analysis project Ga0079216, IMG submission 77008) | Agricultural soil microbial communities from Utah to study Nitrogen management - NC AS100 | ecosystem: Environmental > Terrestrial > Soil > Agricultural land | place: USA: North Logan, Utah...
ATTTGGAATTCCTGTCACTTCCTCGCGGACTAATTCAATGTGGGGATGCGCTTCGATCCTTTTGGTGATGTACTCGGCAAAGAGTTGACGGTCGACAGCAAGGGCTGCCCCAGCCGGGACGCGTGTGGCTGCGGCGGCTTCCATCACGAGGGACCCGGCCCGGCGCAACTCTTCTTTCAATAAGAACGGCGCCGAGCCGGGCTCATCTGATTTGAGTGAATTGGAACAAACAATTTCGGCGAGTTTATTAGTGCGGTGCGCGGGCGTCTGTTTCAGCGGCCGCATCTCGTAGAGTTTCACAGCAGCGCCGGCACGCGCCGCTTGCCATGCTGCCTCCACCCCCGCGAGCCCGGCGCCGATTACTTTTACTTCGTTCACGGTTTTTGAGCGGGCCGTTCAGGTTTGGGCGCATCGAGTTGGTAATCGCCTACATCACCTTGAAAGTGGCGATAGTCGCTCCACTCAATCGTCTTATTCACGTCTATTCCGCGGAAAAGGAAAAGGCGGGCCGAAAGATTCAGTTGGGCCAGGCGGGGCAACCAAACTCCTTCGGCCATTCGGGTTTGCTCCATTACTAGTCCGGCTCCGGGACGTAAGGACAAGAGGAGTCCGCCTCCCATTTTGAAACCTTCTGCGAGACGAGCTTCGAGGCGAATCACCTGTTTGTCTATCGGATCTATCCAGGCAACACCAACAAGTTTGGAGATCAATGTTTCGGTGCGATTCGATGGCTTGAAACCAGCTCGCGGCCGAAAATCGAAGACGATCGCTTCACGTCCGCCAAACATCTCCCGGCGCGGGGAAACAAACTCGCAAACTTTCAGAAACTGAGAAATCTCCGGGTCTTCCTGATCCTCCGGATCGCCTTTGCTCGCTCGCTTTTCGCGTTCAGCCCGGCGCCGCGCCGCTCTTTCATCTGTTTTTGCGCGTTCGCGTTCAGCTTTTTCGAATTCTTCTGTTACGCGCCTTGCTTCTTTCGCCGCGCGTTCGCCGGAGAGGGGAATTCCATTTTCGCTGATTAACTTTCTGATCGACTCGCGGTTAGCAAGGGGGAATACTTCATAGACCCGCGACGTTTCTTTCTTGATTTGACCTTTGTCGTTCAGTTCGCGATCAGTCTCTTTTTGCAGAAAGGCATACTCGCTTACTCGTTTTTCGACCGCCTCCTGGTTTTGCGCAACCGCGCGCAGCAGTCCGAAAACATCCAGGGTTTCATCCCGGCGCGGAGGATCGAAGGTTGAGCTTGGCAGGTTTGTATTGTAGGAAGCGCGTTCGAGTTTGTAGGTCAGTTCCCCATCACCAGTCTTCAAGGTCAATCGCTGGGGCTCGCGCGGCCCCACCTGTGGCGCAACGGATTGGTAGTCGCCGAAGCGCAGGGTCGTTTTCCGCACTTCGTCTTCCACTTTCACCAGGAGGCTGCTTTTGACGCTGAACCAATAGCGCAAGCGGGCGCCCGCACGATTCGAGAACTCGATGATATAGGCAGGCTCTGAATCGAGATCGACGAGCGAGATCACTCGGGCCATGACATTCGACTTTTTGAAATCAAGCAGATGGCTGGCGTCGAGCAAGGCCTGCAGTTTTGCGGCCGCGGCTTCAGCACCAGTTAGCGTCACCAGACGATTATCCAAACCGAGTACCCAAGCGGAGGCGGGGCTGGCGCCCGAAATAATCTCGCCGTTTCCGAACTTCAACTCCGTCCGACGTGAGGCCGGCGCCTTGATTTGGAATTTGGCTTTGCCGATTGGTTGCTCGTTAAGTTGAATCGTCCATTCGAAGCTCGCGTCGCGGATCGCGCTGAGCTTTTTCTTGCCACCTATAGCTTTCAGATAGTTCGCGACTATCTTCTCGGCATTCGGAAGCTTTTTTTCCCGCGCTTTAGCCTGTGCCTGAGATTCGCCCTCCTTGCCAGTCAGCAGAAGCGAAAGAATAGCCGCAACCAAAACCGCAAAGCAGGCACGACGCAACTGTACAAATCTCTGCGCCGCTGCGAGTGAAATGTTGGGGGAATTCATGAAATTCTTAGCGTCGCCTGCCAAATGGTTTCCCGGCCGGTGGTTTCCTGGCCGCAGACTTCTTCGCCGCCGTCTTCCGAGCCGCGGATTTCTTCGTTGCTGATTTCTTCGCTGAGACCTTAGCTGCAGACTTTTTCGCGGTAGACTTAGATGCAGATTTTCTCGCTGGGGATTTAGCGGCCGACTTCTTCGCCGCCCCTCTGTTTGCCGACTTCTTAGCAGCAGATTTTTTGCCAGCCGCTTTCTTAGCTGACGTTTTTACTGGCGCCTTCGCAGCAGGTGCCTTTGTGCCGGCTGCTCCTTTGCCCTTCCGCTTACGCTTCTCGACTTTAGCGTGCGCGTCCGCAATCACTTGCTCGATGCGCTCAGCCTCAGTCTCGGGCCGTGAAGGCGAGTCCTGTTGTTCCAGATGATGTTCCCGCTGCTCAGTTAGCTCACCCTGGTTCTTCTGGTATTCAAACTCATTGACCGCATCGGTTCCGACTCTGAATATTTCAAGATTGCGCATTTGGTCTCTACTTCCCATGTCGGTTTTCCTCCTAAGAATGGCTGCTTGACACCCCAATCAGCGGGTTCGTATAGTGCAATTCTTCTGAACGCACTTGGCGTTTCGGTCCGAGGCCGGCTTAGCTCAGTTGGTAGAGCGTCTGATTCGTAATTAGAAGGTCGCCGGTTCAATTCCGGCAGCCGGCTCCAGATGTTTTCAAATAAATCATACAGGATCCATCCCGCCTCGCCACTGTACGGCGAGATACGTGCAAGCGGGGAGAGTCGAAATTCGTTGACTCGGTGTCGGTAACAGGTATATAAGCCCTGCAGAACAGATCGTGATCCGTTCGAGTCGGTAACCTTACGAGAGTTTTACTCCCGTTAATTGTTGTTCCTGGGAGGCCATTTCCTGACTCAGACTTCAGGAAAATTCAAACCGCAAATTTCGATAAGATGGGTTCGTACCTGCTCGCAGTTGCTGTCCCAGCAAACTGTTAGGGTCGTACGCTTCTCTTGATTTGTGAACCTTTCTAACCTCACTTGGGAGCAAGGCTTAAAACGACGGCTACTTCAATCTAACTTTTGTGCGGCAAATGGGCATTGAACAGGCCTTTAGTGATCAGACGCTTTTGGATGTCGTTTCGCTTCTTTCTGCAAGAAATGAAAGCGGCCGGCTGAAATTTGCTGGCGGAACAATGCGAGGCGCCTTCTTCTTCTCAAAGGGCAAGCTTGTCGATGCCCACTTGGGACCGTTTAGCGGTTTTCAAGCCGTCAATCTGGCTATCTCAGTCGGGAAGGCCCGCCTGAGTTTTGATCCTTCAATCGAATCACACTCATCAAGCTTCAAAGTTCCGGCCGAACGACTGATACTGAAAGAGCGCTTTGGTATTGACACCGCCGCTCTAGAGACGACAAAACCGGAGACCACCAACCCGGAGGCATCTGCCCACGTCGAAAATATCCTGACAACAAATCCATCGCTGACTCTGTCCCCAGCGCTGCCCCAGCAAGTCAAACCATCGGACGAAGTCCCGGTTCAGGAAACAGAGGTTACCAGGGTCGCTTACGGTTCGAGCGAGGAATTCTTTGTTCGTGTTATTAATAGTTGGTCATCCCGGCGAAACCGTATCCTACTGATGTGCGTGATGTTTCTAGTTGTGATTCCAACCACTGTCGTTCTCGCTTCCTATTGGAGGAATAGCCCGGAGGATACAGCGCGCAAAGTTACTGCTCCCAAAGCTCCCCAGACTTTGCCTGATCCCGTAGACGTCCCCGCTGCTGCGCAGCAAGACGACAACCCAACTAAAACACTATCAGCAGACGAACCAGTCGCGCTCCGGCCGCAACCATCGCTGGTTACTGCCGAGACATCCACTAAAAAACTTGAAACTGAGCGTGTGGATACTGTTCCGGTAAATGCTGCTCCAGTAAAGGACAAAGAGATAGCGGAAGTATCCCTCGATCCCCCGGCCGCGCCGGCAGGGCCATCACCCAAGCCTTCGTCGCGGACGATCACCATTGTTGTGGAAATCGAAGACGGTCGTGTGACCGAAGCTTTCACCCAACAACCGCAACGAGAGTTAGCCGCTTACGAAGCAACTGCTTTGCGGCTTGCTCGCCAGCGTCGGTTCCCCAAAGGCACGACTCGCAGGCAGACCATTATGCTTCCTGTGACGCGCGAACAATAGAGGAGAAGTTATGATGAACACTCTAAAACTAACCATCACCGCTGCTTGCCTCGTAATGGCACTTGTTCAGCCCGGCCTCGGACAACAAGGATCCGTGCCAACTTCATTGGCGGCGGCTGAGGAGCCGACTACCAGGGAGCAGGATGGTCTGCAAGGTCCCGTGCGTCGCGTGCGCGTTGAAACTGCAAGGGTCGTCGTGAAGGGCGAAAAGTTGGTTGAAGGGCCACGTGTCGTTCGCGGCGTTGCTACTTACGATCCTCTTGGGAAAAAGATCGACGCAGTTGATTACCCTTTGGAGAGCAATACCGTTCCCGGCAAAGAGAAGTATCGCTACGACGACAAAGGCAACATCATTGAGATGGTCGTCGTTGGCAGCGATGGTTCTATTCTCGGCAAGGAAGCCTACAACTACGAACTCGATCCAATGGGCAATTGGACGAAGATGAATACCAGTGTTGCAGTCTATGAAAATGGCAAAGTGACTTTCGAACCTACCGAGGTGACTTATCGCACAATCAGTTATTACTACAATCAGGCAATCGAAAAAATCAGTAACTCGACTGCCAAAGCGAAGGCCGCGCCGCAGCCTTCCACCTCCGCGCCCGTCTCCGCCCCTCTCAACACGGTAAAAACTGTCGCTAAGCCAATCGCAACTAATCAACCGGTGGCAGAGAAAGTTGCAGCGGTTGAAACCGGCCCCGAGACCAAGCCAGCTTCAGTTCCGGCGTCTCCAACTCAGAATAACGACGCGGCAGGAACCGAAACATCCCCAATAAAGGAGGTCAACACTACGCCCTCCAGTCCGGCAAAACCGAATGTAGTCAAGTTTGAAGAAAGCGTTTTGCGCAGCGCGGCCATTGACCTCCCGCAACCCGAGTATCCACAGACAGCTCTGGTAACCCGGGCTGCCGGTGCAGTCGAGGTCCAGCTGTTAGTGAATGAAAAAGGTGTCGTTACAAACGCGCGGGCTCAAAGCGGCAACCCTTTATTGATTCAGGCAGCGGAAGCCGCCGCCCTGAAGGCGCGGTTCTCTCCGTCGAAGTTGTCTGCCGAACCGACGATAGCTTTCGGCATCATCACCTATACCTTCTTTCTCCCTAATGCTTCCAGTCCTGCTCCGGCAAGCACAAGTGAAAGCCAACTTCGCACGGCGGATGAGCGGAAAGTGGCGCTTAATCCAACTGCGGAGAAAAACGCTTTGGCAACAGCCCGACCGGCAACATTCACCGAAAGCCAACCGAAGCCAAACCTTGAATCAGAATCATCGCACTACAGCAGAGGAGTCGCGTTCCTAACAGCAGGTAATTATGAGGAAGCCGCGACTGCGCTTAACCAGGCGGTACAAGTTAATCCCAATGACGCCAATGCGTACTTAAAACTTGCCCTCTCGTATTCGGCATTGCACAAGGACAAAGAGGCTGTTGCCGGATACAAAATGGCAAAGCAGATCGAACGCAGCGTCTTCGACGCTCCAGCCTACTTCAACTGGGGCAGATCCTATCTGGCACTTGATAAGAATTCCGACGCGATTTCAGCATTCAAGCAGACGCTTTCTCTAATGAGGGCCGAAGCTATTGGTCTTGAGCCTAAAACGAGCGCCAGCGCACCCTCGCTAGAGCAAGTGCATCATCACTTGGGAGTCGCGTACATTAACGCCCGTCGTTTCACCGATTCGATTAAGGAATTCAAGCAAGTGGTCGCCCTGAATCCGGCTAATGCCGAGGCGCACTACGGTCTAGCAGTTTCTTATATGAACACCGGTGATCAGAGAGCTGCGCAAGAAGAGAGCAAGATTCTCGCTTCTCTGGACCCCGAAATGGCGAAAAAACTCTCGGCTGCCCTCAGCGACTCGAGCTATGGTTGCCGGAACATTAGTTGCCGTAGATAGGTCGGTCGGCAGGCAGATCGCTGCGAAACGCAACTCGTCCAATTTCTCCTCATCCGCTCGCGTAATCAGGTGGTAATCTCTCACCATGACGCCCGCGACGGATCGTCTCTCTCACTATGAGCGTGACGGCTTTCTAATTCTCAAAGACTTCGTTTCCACAACGACCTGCGATCAGTTGCGGGCGCGGGCTGAGCAACTCGTTCAGGAGTTTGATCCCGCCGGCGTCATTTCTATCTTCACCACTCATGAGCAAAGCCGTGTGGCCGACGACTACTTTCTTGAGTCAGGCGACAAGGTTCGTTTCTTCTTCGAAGAAGACGCGTTTTTGCCGGACGGCACGCTAAAACAAAGCAAAGAGCAGTCTATTAATAAGATTGGACACGGGCTACACGAGCTTGATCCGGTCTTCAGGGATTTTTCTCATTCGCCCAAAATCCTCCAGCTGGTCGAGGATTTGAAGCTTGAAGAGCCGCAACTGGTGCAATCGATGTACATCTTTAAGCAGCCGCAGATTGGTGGTGAAGTGGCATGTCATCAGGACAGCACCTTTCTTTACAACGAACCGATTGACATTGCCGGACTCTGGTTCGCCCTGGAAGACGCAACCGTAAAGAATGGCTGTCTTTGGGCGATTCCGGGTGGCCAGCGATTAGGTCTGAAATCTCGTTGGGTGCGTTCACCAGAAGGTGGTATGCGTTTCGATGTTTTCGACGCCACGCCTTTCCCTGAAGAAGCGTTGATCCCGCTGGAAGTTACCAAGGGCTCACTAATTGTTTTGCATGGTCTCCTGCCGCATAAGAGCCGGGCTAATCGCTCCGAAAAGTCGCGTCACGCCTTCACTCTCCACTTCCTCGGCGGCAGGAGTCGCTATGCGCCGGAAAATTGGCTGCAAACAAAAACACTTGCGCGTCGAGAATCGGAAGTTTGAATGCCTAAAGCTAAAACGACTATCGCTGCCTGTCCTGGCTCCAAAAAAACCAGGATGCCCTCAGCGATCAGGCCAATGCTGGCAACGCTGGTGGACAAGCCTTTCTCAGATCCGAAATGGTTATTTGAAACGAAGTGGGATGGCGTACGTGCGGTTTGTTTTATCAAGAACAGCAAGGCCCTTTTCTTTTCACGAAACCAATTGGAGATGACAGGTCAATATCCGGAGCTGAGTGGAATAGCAGCGAGCGTTAAGGCAACTACCGCCATTCTCGACGGCGAGATAGTGGCGCTTGATGAACACGGCGTCTCGCGCTTTCAACTCTTGCAGCGCCGGCTGGGACGGAAAGACGCCGGAGAGATCGGCCGGCTAGCATCGACTACGCGGCTCGCCTACTACGTGTTTGATCTGCTCCATCTGGATGGTCTGGACCTGATGGGCTGCAATCTCCTGGATCGCAAAGCCACACTCGAAACAATTCTCAAGCCCTCAAAGAACGTGCGCTACTCCGATCACATCATCGGGGAAGGCGAAAAGCTGTTCGAAGTCGTTGCCAAAGTACCCCTCGAAGGAATGATTGCCAAGCGACTCGAGAGCACTTATGTGCAAAAGCGCAGCGCCGACTGGTTAAAGATCAAGACAACGTTGGAATCTGAAGTTGTAGTGGCCGGATACACGCAGCCGCGAAACTCACGTTCATATTTTGGCGCGCTGGTGGTCGGACTGTATCAGGATGGTGAGTTGCATTACGTGGCACACACGGGGGGAGGTTTTAATCAGAAGACACTCGAACAGGTCTACAAGCTGATGCAGCCCTGGAAAACGAACTCGAGTCCTTTTGTCGATGCGCCGAAGACAAATGAACCCGTGCAATGGATCAAGCCGAAGCTGGTGGCACAAGTAAAGTTCTCCGAATGGACTGCCGACCGTCGCATGCGCCATCCGATATTCCTGGGATTGCGAACGGACAAAAAACCACTTGAGTGCACCTTCGAAGTAAAGCAACCCACAAAAAACCTGATTCGGCGTGCTTCTGCAAAAGGTAAAGGCTGACGCCGGCTGCAGCTGTAACACTGCAAATAAAAAGGGTGTCCTCTGATTGCCACCCTTACGTTTTCGCTGGCTTGCTTTCTAGGAAATTGAGCGCAAAAGGCCCCTAAAAATGCCCTGAATTGACACTTCCCGGGCGGGAACAGTCAGCGGCTGTAACTGGGAATTTGCAGGATGAAGCTCGATGTTTAGGCCACGCCGGTACAGACGTTTGAGTGTCGCCTGATTGTTCTCAGTAAGCAGCGCGACTACTATTTCGCCGTCGCGGGCCTCGGTACGATTCTCAATAAGAGCGATGTCGCCGTCGCAGATGTGCTCGTCGATCATCGAGTCGCCTTTCACTTTCAAAGCGTAGACTCGCTCCGGCCGCACGCGGCCCAGAAGAAAGCGCGGCACCGGAATAGTTTCTTCATCACTTACTACTTCAATCGGCGCGCCGGCCGCGATTCTTCCTAACAACTTCACTTCACAGAGCGCGTCTGTGTCGTCAACTTTCACTGATAGTGCAAATGCGCCATCTTCATTCTTGCGTGTTATCAGACCGCGGCGTTCAAGAGCAGCGACGTGTTTGGCAATCGTAGCGCGCGACTTCACACCAAAGTGTCTGGCGATCTGAGCGTAAGAAGGTTCGTAAGCGTGCCGCTCGAGGAAAAGCGTGATGTAGTCGAGAATCTCTTTTTGTCTTTGAGTGCGTGGGAGCATAAGTTGCAGCATTCCCGATGCCTGTTACCTGATCCCCGCTTGTAAGATGGGCACCACTTAAGGTGACGAGGCATTCTAGGGCGCGCCAACAGAACCGTCAAGTAACTTCCTGATCGATTTTGCAGCACGCCCTTGCAAAGAGAGCCAGTGGAAACTAACGGATGGAATAACGAGCGAGCGTACGCGGAAAGATCCTGACGCTTGCAGGCATCGTTCCGAGTGTCATTGGCTTACCAGTCAGCATCTCTTTTCCCTTCATGTTATAGATCGCCTCATTGAGATCGTTGTCGGGACTGATTGCCACTCCCTTCAGAGCCGCGCCAATGAATGCACCCTTGCTGCGAGAGTAAGAAAGAATCCCAGCGTCGAGTGTCACGTTCGTGGAAGCTGCCGCCTCACGGCCAACGGGACCAGCGACGATGCCGGCTTCGCCGCCCAACTCGAACTTATCTTCCAGCAAACCCTTCACGCCATCCTCATTCATTATCAGAAAGACGTAGTCGTTTTTTTGCGCGCCAATCTGGGCGCCGAAGCTGCCGCCTGTGAGATTGAAAAAAGCCGGCGCACTCCATCCGTTTTTTTGGCGCTTGCTGATCACGCCCTGGCCGCCCCGGCCACCGAAGATGAATGCTGCTTTAATTACTCCAGGAAAAACGGCAATTGCCTCAGCTTTGTCCAACAATTCCTTGGGGATTGCCTTGTCGCGGACGTTCATGATTTCAGTAAAGACTTTGGCGGCATCGCTGGCGTGCCGAGCCGCATCCTGCACGCGCGACTTTTTCTGCGCTGGCGTCGTCATCGCGAGACCCATCAGCATTAATGCGACGCTTAGACTGATACGGCCACTTCTAATTACAGATCGCTTCATTACTTCACTCCTTCAGTTGCCAATTTCGACTTCGAGTTTTGTTTCGTTCCTGATTGCAAATGTCAGCGTAGCCCATTTGGACTCATAATTCAGCTTCTCATCTGCAAGTTTGGTCATCTGGATTGTCTGACGTGTCACAACACCCGTCGCTAGTACTCCGACAGGGTTTTTGAAGCCCGGTCTTGTCAGTTCCCTTCTGAATACTTTTCGATGATTCGCTCCCGCACTTGGTCCGGCGTCATTTTGTGTTGCTTTTGCAATTGGTAAGCGAGCAACGCTTCGTCCACGCAGACGGCGCAATGCGACGCATGATCGTCTTCAAAACAAGAGTGCAAACTCTTGTGTCCAAATCCTCGATCGCACTCGCAATAACACGGTAACTGCGCGAGGGTCGCCGGGATTTGTTTCGCGACCCGATAGGCATCACGCGTTTTGCCGATGAATTTATCCGGCGCTAGCGTCGGCCCCAGCTTTTTTGAGGCCGCTGCTGTTTGAAAGGCAGGTACTCGAGCCGGCTGGCTGGAGTGGGAAGCATGTGCGTCCGGCAATTCCGCTGGGCTGTTTTCGACGACAACAGGCTTCGGGGCTGGACTCTGCGACCTTATCAGTCCTGCTACAACTAGACTGAGGCCCAGAATCACGACAACTAAGACAATCTTTTTATTCATAAAGCATCTCCAAAACGTTAGAATCACACTCGCGAGCTTCGCAGGCGTAGGGCATTGCCAATCACAGAGACCGAACTAAGACTCATGGCCGCGGCAGCTAGCATCGGGCTTAACAGGATTCCGAAAAACGGATAAAGCGCTCCCGCCGCAATTGGAACGCCGATCGAGTTATAGAGAAAAGCGAAAAACAGATTCTGTTTAACGTTACTCATCGTCAAGCGACTCAACACGCGCGCCCTTACTATCCCACGCAAGTCTCCTTTGACCAACGTGACGTCTGCGCTTTGCAGTGCGACGTCGGTACCCGTGCCCATGGCAATTCCCACTTGCGCCTGCGCCAGCGCCGGGGCGTCATTAATGCCGTCGCCGGCCATCGCCACAATTTTTCCGCTGCTTTGAAAACGTCTAACCGCTTCAATCTTTTGATCGGGCAAGACATCGGCCAGCACTTCATCGATTCCGAGTTTCCGCGCGACTGCATTGGCTGTCGTCGCGTTGTCGCCCGTCACCATCACTACTTTGACGCCTTCTTTATGAAGTTGCTGCAGGGCTTCTGGCGCAGTTTGTTTGATCGGATCGGCTATCCCTAACAGCCCGGCTGCTTCGCCATCGACGGCGACCAGCACCACGGTTTGTCCTTCCTGTCGCAGGCTTTCGGCCTCGTTTTTTAAAGTCTCGAAATCGACACCCGCGTCTTCGAGCAGCTGCGCGTTTCCCAGCGAGAGCGCGTGACCTTCGACTTCTCCCTTGATTCCCTTTCCAGTAATTGAATCGAAGGCGGAACTATTTCCCAGCGCTATCCCGCGCTCTACGGCGGCGGCGACGACTGCGGTAGCAAGTGGATGTTCACTTCCTTTTTCCAACGAACCCGCGAGACGCAGAAGTTCCGCTTCAGTCCTACCGACGCTCCTGATTGTCACAAGTTTCGGCTTGCCCTCGGTGAGAGTGCCGGTCTTGTCGACCAACAACGTGTCAACCTCCCGCAGCAGTTGAATCGCCTCAGCGTTTTTGAAGAGCACACCGATCTGGGCGGCTTTGCCGGTTGCCACCATGATCGACATCGGCGTCGCCAATCCCAGGGCGCAGGGACAGGCGATTATCAGGACGGCGATGGCGTTGATTAAGGCATACACAAGCTTTGGCTCCGGACCCCAAAGAGCCCAAACCAGGAACGTGACTACCGCGATGATTACCACCGCGGGCACGAAATAGCTCGCAACCACATCGGCCAGTTTTTGAATTGGCGCGCGACTGCGTTGCGCTGCGGCTACCATTTGCACAATCTGGGCCAGGAGAGTTTCTGAACCGACGCGTTGAGCCTCGATTACCAGCATCCCGGTTCCATTGACTGTTGCGCCAATCACGACGTCACCAGCTCGCTTGGTAATCGGAATTGGCTCACCACTGATCATCGACTCGTCAACGGCGCTCGATCCTTCTATGACTACACCATCGACGGGCAGCTTCTCGCCTGGGCGTACGCGCAACTTGTCGCCGACTTGCACCTCTGCAAGCGGCACATCCTCTTCCCCACCATCGGCGCGAATTCGCCGTGCTGTTTTTGGCGCCAGATCAAGAAGCGCTCTAATGGCCGCTCCTGTTTGACTGCGCGCCCTGAGCTCGAGCACTTGCCCGAGCAGGACGAGCGTCGTAATCACCGCCGCGGCTTCGAAGTAAACAGGAACGGCGTTGCCGTGCCCACGAAACGAGTGCGGAAAAACATCGGGAAAAAGCGTAGCCACCAGACTAAAGAAGTAAGCTATCGCCACGCCCAGCCCGATCAAGGTAAACATGTTAAGACTGCGATTAACGATTGATTGCCAGGCGCGCACAAAAAATGGCCAGCCACCCCAAAGTACAACCGGCGTTGCCAGAACCAACTGGATCCATGTCCAAACGGTTTGCGGCGCCAGCCGTTGCAAAGGCGCTCCGGGGATCAGATCGCTCATGCCGATAACAAAGACGGGAATCGTAAGCACCGCACAAATCCAGAAGCGGCGCCGCATTTCAGTCAGTTCGGGGTTCTCAGTCTCTTCAAGCGAAATCACCCTCGGCTCAAGCGCCATGCCGCAGATGGGACACGAGCCCGGCGCGTCCCGAACGATTTCGGGATGCATCGGACAGGTGTATTCGGTCCTTTCCGTTGTCGCGAAGGGCGTTGCCGGCTCCAGCGCCATCCCGCATTTAGGACACGCGCCCGAAGTGGGCTGCACCACCTCGGGATGCATCGGACAGGTGTAGGTCTTCGCGGCCAGATCGAGTTCGGCGGTTCGCTTTGCCTTGTCTTTTGCCTGGGCTTGCGAAGTGTCCGAAGAGGAATGTGGTCGTTGGATTCCGACTAACTGCGCACCCATTCCTGCCGGCGGCTTGTTCAGAACTTCTGCGGGAGCACGGCGAAACTTCTCGAGGCAGTGAAGGCTACAGAAGTAATAGGTATCGCCCTTATACTCAAACGAGCCCGCGGCGGTCGCAGGATTAACAGTCATTCCACAAACTGGATCGACAACTGACTTTTCTTTAGCGGCATGCATCAGAACAATAACCTAGAAGCTGAAGCTGTAGCTCATCCCAGGGTCCCTTCCTTTGACCATCACAAGGGAAAAAGTGTGTTGCTTGTGTGTGAAATTCAGCAGCCCGTGAACGTTGACCCCGTTAAAGGTCCCTAACAGCGAGAACCTCCGCGTCAGGGTTATGTTCAAGCCTGCAACGGGACGCAGCCGATCCTCAAACGTGCCATAAGCAACTCCAACATAAGGTGCGATCGGAAGACCAGTTTCTCTGTGCAGATTCTTGCTTACTGTTGCATAAAACGATTGGCCGGACGGAGTGCCGATACGATCAGTGCTGGTGCCGACCATCAAAGCAGGCCGCTGTTCCGTTTCACGCAATAGCAGCACATTAGCAATCACACCGACCTCGTCTGCGCGTGGATTGTATTCAATTCCTGCTTGCACGCGTTCGTGGAATCTGTACGTCAGCGTCGTACGCACTGCAGCTCTGGGAATCTGGTTCGTCAACAAACGTAACCCGAAAGTCCAACGATGAGTAATGTCGTGTCCTGCCCCGCTCACGGCGCGGCCTTCACCCGGTCAAAGCGGTCAACTGGGAACCGAAGAAACTTCTGAAACGCGCGATTCCTTTTTTGCTGACTTTTCAGTTCTATTGGGAGACTCCGTCAACGCGGTTGCAGGCAAAGCCAGGAGTGCGTCAATCTGTTTACGCAAATCCGCTTGATCGACTACACCGGAAATCACTTTTGCAACTCTGCCGTCCTTGCCAATGACTATGGTCCCCGGAAGTGCTCCACCCAGCCCGAAACGAATCATGTCTGCCGTAGTGGCTCCCATCCAGACTGGAAAGTTGATTCTTGTCTCCTTAATAAACTGCAACACCTTGCCTCGGTGTTGCGCTTCGTCAGTAGACGCGCCCACAACCTGAACGCCCAGCGCGGCGTAATCGTTTTGAATGGCCGCGAGGTCCGGCATCTCGGCCCTACACGGAATGCAGTAAGTGGCCCAGAAATTCAAAATCACGAGACGCCCTTTGAGGCCGGCGAGGCTTTGCTCGACACCGGACAAGTCGCGAAGCTTCAGCTCAACTTCGTTGCCCGTAATCTTCGCTGCTTCCTGTTCGGCAAGACTCGGCGCCAGCACCTTGAGCGTGTCAACACGGATAACGTTTCGTTTCTTCCGTTCGATGGTTCCGCTAACGGCAACTCTTTTGCCAACGAACCCCAGCCAATTCCTGCCAGGCAAACGGAAACGCCGCGGGCTCAGCTCGTAGAATCTGAACTTGTCGAGCTCTCGAACCGCGAGCAAAGTGGGGTCCCCGCCCTCAACGCAGGACTTGGCTTTCAACAGGTCCTCGGCCGTCCCGTATTCCACCTTTGTGCGATCCGCCTCTGCCCAACACTCTGCACAACAGATAACCTGACCTGTGAGCGCGACGTTGTCTTGCGCAGCAACCGGCATCGCACCCGCGACTCCGATTAGTAAAAATAGAGCCAGCCAAAACTTCATCGTTCATCCTTTGCAGCTTAATCTGTATGAACCCACGGAGAAGTAAACATTAACTTTGCCTATCAACCAAAGAATACTAACATGCCGACGCTGGCGCTGTCGGAAAGCTCTTGCACCTGAAAAGACAATCACATTCAAACTCTATGAGATCAAAAGTAACTAGCAGGTTGTTCCCCGCTCGTGGGCTGTCGCTCTTAATTTTCGTCGTCCTGGCTCTTGGCTGTAACCGAACCAGTTTTAATTCTTCTCAAAAGCCAGATAGCACTCCTTCAGACCTCCGGGTAGCGCTCACAATTGAGGCAGACAGTTCCCCCGCGGGCGTCGACAGTCGCGAACCTGAACTAAATGCCACGGCAGACGGTCGCGTGATACTGAGCTGGGTCGAGAAGGTGGCGGACAAGCGATACGCGTTACGCTTCGCAACTCGCGACGCAAGTAATTGGTCCAGGGCGCGCACGATCGCGGAAGGTGAGAACTGGTTTGTCAATTGGGCTGACTTCCCATCCGTCATAGCGCTTAGCGATGGCTCCCTCGCTGCGCACTGGCTCGTAAAAAGTGGTTCAGACACCTACGCCTACGACGTGAACATCGCCCGATCTAAAGACGGAGGCATTACATGGGGCAA
>Ga0079216_10000152_pt1 | contig 14902 bp, 15 predicted proteins | sample NCAS100_FD_77008 | JGI IMG/M metagenome (GOLD analysis project Ga0079216, IMG submission 77008) | Agricultural soil microbial communities from Utah to study Nitrogen management - NC AS100 | ecosystem: Environmental > Terrestrial > Soil > Agricultural land | place: USA: North Logan, Utah...
ATTTTGGCGCTCATGAAGACTTCCGCACCGAATGGTGGTACTACACGGGCAACCTGCAAACTTCTGAGCGACGTCACTTTGGTTTCGAATTGACAATTTTTCGCGTGAGTTTGCTGTCGCCCACAGTTGAACTTCCCGCTGATTCGCAATGGTATAGCCGCAGCCTGTATTTTGCTCATTTCGCGCTCAGCGATATCGACGAGGAACAATTTTATGCTTTTGAACGTTTTTCCCGTTCGGGTCCGGGGCTGGCGGGGGCACAGGCGGATCCATACCGCGTATGGCTCAACGATTGGAATATTACTGAGACCTCACCAGATGTTTATCGCCTGCAAGCCTCGCAAGCAGAAGTAGCTGTTGATCTGACTTTAACAGATGAAATGGGAGTTGTCTTGCATGGAGAGAATGGCTACAGTCGTAAAGGCAGGAGTGTGACCAACGCTTCTTATTACTACAGCCAGCCGCGTCTGGCTGCCAATGGATTTGTACAAGTGCAGGGTGTTCAATACACAGTCAACGGGCTGGCATGGAAAGACCACGAGTTCAGCACGAGCGTTCTGGACGAGAATCAAATTGGCTGGGATTGGTTCTCTCTTCAATTTGAAGATGGTGCCGCGCTGATGCTTTTCCAACTGCGCGAGCGCGATGGCGCGACTTCGGCTTCATCCAGTGGAACGTTTATTGATCCAAATGGAAATCCTCAGCCGTTTCAAAAGAATAATTTTCAAATAACGATCCTGGACCAATGGCGTAGTCCGCATACACAAGCTATGTATCCTGCTGAATGGCAAATCAAAGTCACTGAACCCAATTGTTTATTGAAGGCTCGACCATGGATGGCAGATCAGGAATTAAACTTTCCAACGGTTACCTATTGGGAAGGAGCTGTATATTTTGAAGGTACTTGCAGCGGAGCCCCGGTTCGCGGAAACGGATATATCGAGCTGACCGGTTATTCCGGGAATTTGCCGTTGCCATAAGACGACCTTGAAAACGGAGCAGAAGAACTCATAAATGTAACGAACTAAGTATGAGCTATCGATATGTCGTGCCAAACCGCAACTCTCCAGAGTATAATCTTTCAAACCAGGAACGTAACTTGTAGTGTCAGCACATTGATAAAGGGATTGCAATGACAGATTTACACAAAACAAAATGCGTGGCTTGCCGCGCTGGCGAGCCGACCGTGACGGATAGTGAGATTGATATGCTGCTTCCACAGATTCCTGAATGGCAGGTCAAAGAAGTGGATGGCATCAAGCGTTTGGAACGGGTCTTTAAGTTGAAGAACTTTGCCCAGGCGTTGGAATTCACAAACATGGTTGGTGCAATTGCTGAAGAGGAAAACCATCATCCCCTGATTATTACAGAATACGGGAAAGTAACCATCAACTGGTGGACGCATAAGATTGGTGGGTTGCACAAAAATGATTTCATCATGGCAGCGAAGACCGACAAAATCCACGCGCAATAGCTATGTTGAATCGAGATAAATTAACGCGCCGCGATTTTCTAAAAATGTTGAAGGCAGGGGCAATTAATCTGGCGGCTCTGGCATTGGGTGGCGTTGGCTATGGCCTAGTGGCTGGGCCCGCACATTACACTGTAGAGACTGTATCCCTGAAACTACCAAGACTCCCCCGCGAATTTGCAGGTCTTCGCATTGCACAAATCAGTGATATTCATATGGGCAGTTGGATGAACCTGGATCGTCTTCAGCAGGCAGCGGATCTGGTACTTGCTCAAAAACCTGACCTGTTGCTTTTAACAGGGGATTTTTTATTTGGTCATAACTTTAACGAAGCTTCACATGGTCACCTAAAAGATCTGGGCACCGTATTAGCCCCTTTGGCGGGTGAGCTTCCTTCTTTTGCAGTGCTTGGCAACCATGATTATTGGACAAATTCAGAAGCTGTTCGTGAGATGTTAAGTGCGTGTCAAATTACTGATTTGACGAATACTGTTTTCACTTTGACGCGCGGCAGCGAAAAAATTTATCTTTGCGGAGTAGATGATGTTTGGGAAGGGACTGTTCGCCTGGAGAATGTCCTCCGTCAATTGGCTGATAACAGCGCAGCGATTCTGCTGGCACATGAACCTGATTTTGCGGATACCAGTGCGGCAACTGGTCGTTTTGATCTGCAGGTTTCAGGTCACTCACACGGTGGGCAGGTAGTGATCCCATATTATGGTCCTCCCATTCTGCCTCTACTCGGGAAAAAATATCACAGCGGACTTTATAAGGTTGGGGAGATGTTCCAATATACAAACAGTGGTCTCGGAACAGGGGCGCTGCCCATTCGTTTCAACTGCCCGCCTGAGATTACGTTGTTTATTCTGGATGGTCAGTTTTAGATCAGAACTATTTTAACTCTCAAGCCATTGAATTTAGGAAACGGTAACCATTGTGAAAAAAAGCCCGACCCTACAATCGCCTGAAGCAAATGAACAAGAGTATCGAAGAATTTTCGATTCCGTCAGTGATGGGTTAATTATCAGCAATCTGGAAACGAAACTCATAGTTGAGGCGAATGCCGCGGTGTGTAAAATGCACGCCTACAGCCGCGAAGAATTTATCGGGTTGGAACTGACCGTTTTCATCCATTCCGAAAGCCAGAATGCTTTCAGTGAGCAACTTGGGAAATTTCATTTATTAGATGAAGTGTTCGATGCACGTGTGCAACATGTCCGTCGCGATGGTTCAACATTTCATGCCGAATGGCGCGGGACGGCTTTCATCTACCAGGAGCGGCCATGCCTGCTGAGTATTGTACGCGATGTGAGCAAACGCATCCAGGCGGAGCAGAACCTCCTACATCATGCAGAGACACGCACCCATGAGCAAGCCACGCTGCTGGAGATCTCACATACCCTGGCATCCACACTGGAATTTCAGCCGGGCTTGATCCTTAACCAATTGCGCGAGATCATCGACTACGCACAGGGTGGACTATTTGCCCTGGAAGGTACGAGGCTCGTTACTCTGGCAATGCGTGGCACACCGCAACTGGAACAGGCCGCTCCTTTTCACATCCATCTGCAGCATCTGGAAGCTCTAACCGCGCTGTTCAATGGGCATCGGCCCATTCGCATCGCGGATGTGTGGAGTGACGATCCGCAGGCACAATTTCTACGTTCGCTTCTGGATGACGGGACTGCTGTGCTGCTCGAAGGGATGCAATCGTGGATGTGGGTGCCGCTGGCTGTGAGAGGCCGCATCATTGGGGGAGTGGGAGTTGCTGAGGCGCGCAAGAATTATTTCACGGCTCATCATGCTGACCTGGCCCTGAGCGTAGCCAATCAGGCTGCCATCACCATGGTCAACGCGGAATTATATGGGCATGCCCAGGCGCTGGCAGTATTGGAAGAGAGACAGCGCCTGGCGCGCAACCTGCACGATGCTGTTAACCAGTCGCTCTTTTCCGCGGGTCTGATCGCTGAAGTGTTGCCGCGCCTGTGGGATCGCGATCAGGATCTGGCAAGGCAATCACTCGAGGACCTGCGCAAGTTAACCAGAGGTGCAATGGCTGAAATGCGGGCGCTGCTGGCAGAGATTCGACCCTCAACTCTCACCGACGCCGACCTGGGTGATCTGCTGCGTTTGTTGGGAAATGCGTTCACTGGACGCACAAATATTCTGGCCAGGGTAACCGTGTTAGGACAAGGCACCTTGCCTGCTGAAGTGCAGGTGGCAGCCTACCGTGTATGCCAGGAAGCGCTAAATAATGTTGCGAAACATGCCGCAGCCAGTAGTGTAGAGATTTACCTGAATCAGGAAGCGTCTGCCATCGAATTGAGTGTAAGAGATGACGGTCAGGGTTTTGATCCTGAACAAACCACCTCTGGTCACTATGGCTTGAGCATGATGCGAGAGCGCGCCGATGCAGTGGGCGCACTCTTATCCATCACAAGCCAGCCGGGTCAGGGTACAGAACTCACCTTCCGCTGGAGTGAAATCTAATTCAAAGAGGTTTTATGACGATCTCTCCCTCCCAACCCATTCGGGTCATGCTGGTGGATGATCATACGATGGTCCGCCGGGGGCTGGCAACCTTCCTGAAAGTGTTTGATGATCTGCAACTGGTGGGTGAAGCTGAAAGTGGCGAAGCTGCCATCCAACTCTGTGCTGAGGTGCAGCCAGACGTAATACTCATGGATATGGCTCTGCCGCGGATGGATGGAGCCACAGCCACACGCGCCATCCGGCAGCAGTTTCCACAAGTACAAGTGATTGTTCTTACCAGTTTTAAAGATGGGGACCTGATCAAGAAGGCTCTGGAAGCCGGAGCGATCGGCTATTTACTTAAGGATATCTCTGCCGATGAACTGGTTGGAGCCATCCGCGCGGCACAGGCTGGCCGCGCCACACTTTCGCCCGAGGCGGCTCAAGCCCTGGTAGAGACCAGTAATCAACCACCCGCGCCCGGTCTCACTCTGACGGAGCGTGAGCGCGAAGTTCTAAGTTTGATGATCGAAGGCCTGAACAATACGCAGATCGCTGGAAGGCTGACTGTAAGCCCATCCACGATCAAATCGCATGTCAGTAGCATCCTGGCGAAGCTGGGGGTCGCCAGCCGCACCGAAGCCGTCACACTAGCATTGCGAAACCGCATCATTAGCTAACCCTTCTTTGAATCTACCACTCCGCTTTGCTTCGGGTACGATCTCCCCCAATTGGACTAGAAAAACATTCCCCAACCGGCTGATGCGGTAAAGAAAGCTTTGGCGTAGTATGGTTATACCATACGCCTGCCTGTTAGGAGGGAGGCCTCTTGGGAATAAATTCATGCTTGAAGAAACCCAGGTTAGGAATGTCAATCCCCAAAAAAAATCAACTCATTAAAGACAATACTACTTTCTCGACAGAACAGACGGAAATTGAAGGCCAGGCCGACAGCCTCCCGTCCCTCGAATTAGGTTTATCCCAAATTGGTTTTGTAGACCCTGATCGCAAACGACTAGCATTGGAGGAATCTGAGGCTCGTTACCGCCGACTCTTTGAGACGGCCAAAGACGGCATTCTGATTCTGGATGGGGATACGGCGCGCATCACCGATGCCAACCCCTTCCTACAGGATATGCTGGGTTACTCCAAAGCCGAATTGATCGGCAAGGCACTTTGGGAGATCAGCGCGGTTAAAGACATCCCTGCCAGCCAGGAAGCCATGCGTGAGTTGCAAAATAATGAATACATCCGTTACGAGGATATCCCCCTGGAAACCAAAGCGGGCGCGCGTAAGCATGTGGAGTTTGTCAGCAATGTTTACCTGGTCAATGGCTGGCGGGTGATCCAGTGCAATATCCGTGATATTACGGATCGCAAGCATGCCGAGGCGCTTGTACAATCCACGAATGACGAACTAATAACTTTGGTCAATGAACTCCAATGGCGGGACCGGGAAATGCAGTTGCTCAATCGCATGAATGATCTGCTGCAATCCTGTGTCACACTGCCTGAGGCCTACCGGGTAATTACCCTGAGCGCAGGAGATCTATTTCCGGGTCAGAATGGCTGTCTCGCCGTCTTTAATGGCAGGGATAGGCCTCTTGAAACAGTTGCGTGCTGGGGCCCTGAAATGCTCATGGAGCCTTCTTTTTCATTGGAAAATTGTTGGGCGCTGCGGCGCGGGCAACTGCATGAGGTGCTTGATCCGCAGGTAGGCTTGGTATGCCAGCATTTTATCAAGACACCTGAGACTCCATATATCTGCCTGCCTCTGATGGTGCAAGGTGAAACATTGGGAGTGTTGTGCGTCATGGATAACGCCGCCCGCAGAAGCCAGCATCAACTTGGCCTGCAACAACTGGCTGTCACCGTTGGCGAAACTGTCAAACTGGCTCTTGCCAACTTGAAACTGCGTGATGAACTGCGCCAGCAAGCCATCCATGACCAGTTGACGGGTTTGTTCAATCGGCGCTATCTGGATGAGACCCTACCGCGCGATCTACATCAGGCGCAGCGCCGCAATACCCCACTGTGTCTGGTGATGCTAGATATCGATGGCTTCAAGGAATTTAACGACACTTTTGGGCATGGAGCTGGTGATGCGATCTTACGCGGCTGTGGGAATGTGCTGCGCGACCGCCTGCGTAAGAGCGATATCTCGTGCCGCTATGGCGGCGATGAGTTTGTGCTCGTCCTGCACGATTCATCCGTTGCCGATACACAGGAGCGGTTGGAACAGATCCGCCTACTCATTAGTGCACTCAAAATTCATTACGGTGAGCAGGTGTTGGGCTCGATCACTTTATCGGTTGGTATTGCACAGGCTCTTGAACACAGCACAAGTGCCAGTGAGCTACTGCGGGCAGCCGACGAAGCCATGTATGCCGCCAAACAGGCCGGGCGTGATCGTATCGTTGTTCACCAGACTCCTCCTCCTCCATAATCTCTCCCCCAAGTGGCGGAGAAGAATACTCCCCGGACGCAGGATGCGCCTGGGGAGTATTTACTGTAAGATTACCCTATGACCCGTGTATATATAGCCGATGGCAAACCTGAAGAGCGCTCCGCCCTTTGCCTGTTGCTTTTTGACCTGAAGATGGATCTAGCTGGCGAATCGGGCGATTGGTTCACCACCCTGGCTCAGGTCCCGATCAGCCGCACAGATATATTGCTGGTGGATTGGGAGCTACTCCCCAGCGCGCCAAGCATAGCTCTTGCAGAACTCCGCAAGGCCTGCCCGGCCGCGCTGATCATTGTGCTCATCAGCCACCTGGATGCCCGTCAACAAGCCGCGCTCTCTGCAGGCGCTGATGCTTTTATCAGCAAAGGCGAGACGCCCGAACGTGTAGCCGAACGCTTGCGTGCTGTTGCAGCGGGTGTTACCGACTATTTGCTGCCACTTGGCTGAAATCAAGAAATTGCAAAACCGGCTCATTATGTCGTGTGTTCTGTGCGCCGGCTCAAACCGGATAATATTTTCATAGGTTGGTTGTTATAACGCAGCCGCCTCTGTTTGAAGGAATGTGGAGGAACTGCCAGATGAAAAGGCGCAAGCAGATCAGTTCGGAACAAGCTCAACGTATTGGAGAAGCCCTGCATTTGGATTGGGATCGGATCGATCTCGAGCAATTTCGCCAGGGCTTGATGGGAGAAGCCGATGAGGCAAACATGGACCCTGACACGGGCCGCACCTACGATAGCGTCCTTCTCAGTGGGAAGCTGGTCGTAGCCCACATGCAGGAATTCCCGGATTACTTCACCCGGCTCGAAAAACTGAAAGCAGAAGCAGATGAACACCGGGCCCAAAGAAGGTAAACAGATAAGTTTTTCAAATGATCCAAGGAGGATCCAATGAACAAGGATGTATTCGAAGGCAAGTGGAAGCAAGTACGTGGCGAAGCCAAAGTTTGGTGGGGCAAGCTCACCGATGATGATCTGGATAAAGTAGCTGGAAAATTTGACGTCTTCGTTGGCCTGCTCCAGGAGAAATATGGTTATTCCCGCGAGAACGCCGAAGCCGAGATCGAAAAGAACTTGAACGAATATGAAGCCGCCCTAAAGAAGAGCATGCCCACTTCGTAATTTGTAAATCTCTATTTAGTGCTTTTCTTGAACTGCTTAAGCGAAAACAGGGGTGCTGTAATGCATCCCTGTTAGCAGGAACTAATGATAATTAGCCATATCCATGTCGGTGATTTTGACCCTCCTGTTATTGAATCAGGGTCAATATTTAGAAAGAAGGGTCACAATGTCAAACGAAAGAATGACAGAAGTTAAATCAGTACAGCGGGAACCGGAACGCGAACAACGCATCTTCACTTTTAAGATCACACAGTTGATCTGGCTGGGACTGGGTATCCTTGAGGCCCTCATTGCGCTCCGCATCGCACTAAAACTTATCGCTGCCAACCCGGAAAGTCCAATTGTCGCCTTGATCTATGGTATCACCAACCTGTTCCTGTTCCCTTTTGCAGGGATGACCGCAACACCGGCGGCCGGAGGCATGGTGCTGGAGATCTCGTCCTTCTTCGCAATGTTGATCTATGCGCTGATTGCCTGGGCAGTGGAAAGAATCGTCTGGGTGCTTTTTTACCGCCCGCGTGGGCCGGTGGTCGGCGTCACGCAGACTACCACCAGTGACCGTCGTTCCGATTTATAAAAATAAGCGGAGGTGGGGATGGATAACGCCATCCATCAACAGGAGTCGGATACACCACAGGACCAGAAAAATTCTTTAGCTGGTCTGCTGATCCTCCACGGCATTATTAATTGGTTACTAAACCTCATCAAGTTGACCGAAGAGGAGCAACAAGATGCAGGCATTTATCCTGGTCGTCTGGGGGATGAATGAAGATCCGTCAAATGTATTCCGCAGTCATTATGATTCAACAAGGAGAAAATAAAATGAAATACGATAATCAAATATATAAGCACACCACAAATAACACAACCGGGATGTTAGCCGGCGTGCTGGTTGGCGGCCTGGCTGGCGCTCTCACCATGCTTCTGCTTGCGCCGAGATCCGGGAGAGACACCAGAATGCAAATAAAGGAAAAAGGAATCGAATTGCGCGACAGGACGACCGAAATAGTGGAAGGTACCGTGGCGCAGGTCCGTTCGAGCGCGGACAAGATGGCAGCCAGTGGCCGCGAAAAGATGAAGGAATTAAAACACCAGAGTCAAGAATTGGCAGTTGAGCAATTGGATCGTGTGTCCGCAGTGGTAGATGCAGGCAAAACAGCCGTCAAGAGTTCCTGATTTACAGCAACATCATTATAGTGCCATCCGCCAAAAACCTGGCTGGGTGGCACTATTATTAGGAAGATTTGCCTGCTTCAAAGACTGAATTCGCGTGCCAGCAGCAAGATATAAATGGAAATTCCGATTTGGATATTTATGCAGCACACTGTAATTGAAAACACACAGATCACTGAACGAGAGGTGGGTTAAGCATGGCGCTTCAGCCACCTCCGCAACCATATGACTGGACGTTTCGGCGCGTCGTGTGGGCGACTCTTGTGCTTATTGCTGTCACCCTTAGCTTCTGGCTGCTCTATCGATTTAGTCAGGTCGTTTTCATTTTATTTATCGCCATCGTCATAGGTACGGTGCTGAGTCCAGCAGTAGCATGGCTGCATCAGCGCGGTCTGCCTCGGATGGCAGGGGCTATTCTTGTCTACTTCCTTCTGCTCATCCTACTGACAGGTTTTCTGCTGTTGTTATTTCCGCTGATCGTTGCGCAAAGTACAACGATTGTTGCTGCATTGCCAGATTACTATCAAAACCTGCGTGAGTGGACCACAAATTACCCCAATCAATTAATTATGCGTTTGAGTGAATTCCTCCCGGCTACGCTGCCCAGCTTCGAGCCTGTGCAACAAACGGGGCAGGAGGTGATAGTTTCAGCGGGGCAGGCGCTGGGTTACCTGACACTGGCAGCTAAAGTTATCTTTACAGCCATAGTTATTCTGGTATTGTCTTTTTACTGGACGCTGGATGGGCCGCGAACCATCCAGTCATTCCTGCTGCTGGTTCCTCAAGATTCGCGCGAGAGTATTAGCGAACTTATTTTGGCTATGGAGACCAAGGTTGGTTCCTACATGACAGGGCAAGCCATTCTTTGTCTGATCATAGGAACCATGGCGCTGGTTGTATATCTGCTCATTGGCCTGCCCAATGCCTTGGTGTTAGCGCTCATAGCGGGTTTGCTGGAAGCCGTACCGATGGTTGGGCCGCTGCTGGGTGCCATTCCTGCGGCGCTGGTTGCGCTGTCCATTGCACCTGACAAACTGATCTGGGTCATCATCGCGACAGTTGTGATTCAGCAGCTGGAAAACAGCCTGTTGGTACCACGCGTCATGAGCAAAGCTGTGGGCGTCAATCCCTTCGTCACATTACTCTCTCTTTTTGCCTTTAGCTCTTTATTTGGTATTGCAGGTGCACTCATGGCAATTCCCATAGCGGCTATGATTCAGCTTCTACTCGATCGCTTTGTCTTTCATCCAGCAGCGCTGGAACCGGAGGTCTCGGTGGGACGAGATTATGTCAGCCGGCTCCGCTACGAAGCGCAGGATCTGGCGCAGGACTTGCGCAAGCAGGCGCGGCTTAAAAAAGAAGGTTCCGACCAGGGGGTTACGCAGATCGATCACGTGATGGATGAGATCGAAACGATAACAACCGACCTGGATGGTCTTTTAGCCCAGCCCAGCGCTACGGATACACTTTGACGAAAAAACTGGTAGTTTTTGGAACAGCGGTTATGACGACCCTGCTGGCACTGGTGCTGTTGCGGGAGTTTCGAATCGTCGTTTTTTACCTTTTGATCTCGCTCACGCTGGCCGCAACAGTTCGTCCATTGTTTATCCGTCTGGTGCAACCACATTTCCTGGTGCGCATGTCCTGGATTCTTCTGTACCTGGTTGCCGTGGGTGGTTTTGGCTTCTTACTCTTTATAACCGCTAAAAATGCCACCCATGAAATTCAACAGTTGGCTCACACTGTCTCTGTGCAGGATGAGTGGCAACTACCGATTTGGTTGGATGACAGCTCGTTCCAACAATCGCTGATCGCATGGCTGCCACCGCCAAGCAAGCTCTTCGAAGCTCTGACAGGTGAACAGGGTCAGTTGGTGCTGCCTGCCATACTTGGTCTCACGCAAGGCATTGGCGGCGTTGTAAGCGGCGCCTTTGTCATTCTTTTCTTGAGTTTCTACTGGAGCATCAATCAAATTCATTTTGAACGACTCTGGCTCTCGCTGCTTCCATCTGAACTGCGCAAACACGCGCGCGGCATTTGGCGGACGATGGAACCTGATTTGGGCGCTTACATACGCAGCGAGTTAGCCCAAAGCCTGCTGGCAGCATTGTTATTAGGATTTGGTTATTGGCTGCTCGGTTCTCCCTACCCGATCCTGCTGGCACTGATGGGGGCGCTGGCGTGGCTGATACCCGTAGTGGGAGCCCCACTGGCGGTGATCCTGCCGCTGATAATGGGGCTGCTGACCAGTGTGCAGCTCAGCCTGGTTACGGTTCTCTATACACTCGTCGTCTTAATTGCCCTGCAGGTATGGGTTGAGCCACGCCTCTTCAAACGCAAGTGGGATAACCCAATTCTGACCCTAGTCATACTACTGGCCATGGCAGATGCTTTTGGTTTGATTGGCATTGTTGTAGCGCCACCGCTTTCAGCGGTGTGCCAAACTTTGTGGAACCTCCTGGTTAGCAACCGTCTTGCTACAGGGGCCGCAACTCAGGTTTCAGATCTCAATGAACGGTACGCACACTTATTGGCTGCCATAAGTGAGATGGATGAACTGCCTCCGCCTCTGGTGATGAGCAGCATGACTCGGCTGACCGATTTGCTGCAGAAAGCTGAACCGATTCTGCAAGCGGCTCTGCCGACCAAACCCTCCGATCTATTTCACCCATCCGAGCCTGTCATCCCCGAAGATGGATCACCTATATCCGCAAAATCCTGAATGACGTGCTGGGAATAACGTCGGTAAGATTCATCGAATGCACGCGCAAAGGCAATGAATAGAGGAAGCTTGCTATAATAGCTCCTGGCTAATCAAAAACGTTTCAAAGCGAGAAAAACATTATATGAATTCAAATGATACCCAGCACCGTTCCATCTTAAGGAGCATTGCCGAGCTGGCAATGCTCGAGCGTGGATTGCTCCCAGAATTTTCCAACGAAGCTCTCGCTGAAGTTAAACATCTTCCAGAGTCTGAGTTAACAAATAGCAATATAATAGCCCGGGATCTGAGAGAACTTCTCTGGTCATCGATCGATAACAACGATTCACGTGACCTGGATCAGCTTACGGTTGCTGAGGCAATCTCTGCAGATACCGTAAAGATATTTGTTGCCATCGCAGATGTAGATTCGTGTGTTAAGAACAGTTCTGCCATCGACAAACACGCGCGGCATAACACCACCTCTGTTTATACCGCTGCGAAGATATTCCCAATGCTCCCCGAAAAAATTTCGACAGACCTCACTTCCCTGAATTTCGATAAGGACCGTCTGGCAGTTGTCGTAGAAATACTGGTGGGACCAGATGGTACTTTACATGGATCTGATGTTTATAGAGCTTGCGTACATAATCATGCCAAACTTACCTATGAAAACGTGGCTGCCTGGCTGGAGAACGATCTGCCAATCCCAGAAGCGATTTCCGTGGTGAATGGACTGGCAGAGAATCTACAATTGCAGGATCGCACAGCTCAAAGGTTGAGAAAACTCAGGCAGCAGCAGGGAGCACTGAGTTTCGAGACAGTTGAAGCCAGACCGGTTTTTGACGGCGATCAGATCAGTGTTCTCGAAAGATCGGAAAAGAACCGCGCCAAGGAAATCATCGAGGTCTTCATGATCACCGCGAACGGCGTGACCGCTCGCTATCTTTCGGACAAAAAATTTCCTTCCATTCGCCGTGTCGTTCGCGCGCCGAAACGCTGGGAGCGTATTGTCGAAATTGCTGCTGAACATGGATTCAACCTTCCCGTCCTACCAGATTCAAAAGCGCTGGAGCAGTTTCTAGTTCAGCAGAAAGCGGCGGATCCCATCCGCTTTCCGGATCTGTCGCTGGCTGTTATCAAACTTTTAGGTGCAGGCGAATACGTTGCTGAAACGCCGTACGAGGAGTCGCCAAGTCATTTTGGCCTGGCGGTCAAGGATTATTCACATTCCACTGCTCCAAATAGGCGTTACCCGGACCTGATCACACAACGCCTGTTGAAAGCCGCCATTGATGGGAAGCCCGCGCCTTATCATAAGGATGATCTGGATGTACTGGCGGCTCATTGCACAAAAGCGGAAGACGCGGCGAATAAGGTCGAACGGCAAGTGGCAAAATCAGCGGCGGCGCTGTTGCTTCAGGCAAATATTGGAGAGCGGTTCAATGCTATCGTAACAGGTGCTTCGGAAAAAGGGACTTGGGTGCGACTGTTAAATGTTCCGGTTGAGGGCAAGCTGGTGGATGGTTTTGAGGGCGTGGATGTGGGCAACCAGCTGCGGGTACAACTTGTAGATGTAAATGTTAAGGAAGGCTTCATTGATTTCAAGAATCTAAATGGATCAAATCATTAATATTTTCAGGATTTTTATTTATATTCTGATATATGCGAAGGAAAATCTAAGAGGATGAAGATAAAAATGAGGTCGGCGATTGCTGGCAAAATAGCGATTATTACTGGCGCTTCTTCTGGCATCGGAGAGGCTGCCGCGCTCGAGTTTGCATCTGCTGGCGCCAAGGTTGTCCTGGCTGCCAGGCGCATCGAACGTCTGGAAAGGCTAGCAGAAACTATCCGTGCCGCGGGTGGGGTTGCTCTCCCTGTACAAACAGACCTGACGATTATTTCCCAGATCCGAAACCTGGTTCAAACCACGCTGACTACATTTGGTCGCATCGATATATTAGCCAACATAGCCGGTGCAGGCTATTATGATTGGTTTGAAGAGCTATCATCCGAGAACCTGCGTGAGCACTACGAAGTTAATGTGATTGGCTTGGCAGAACTGACTCGTGCAGCGCTGCCGACGATGAAAGCCCAGCGTTCTGGATATATTCTGAATATGTGTTCCTACTCAAGTGTGATTTCAGCCCCGCCGCTGACTGTCTACGCGAGCACCAAGTATGCAGTGGAAGGCCTTACAGATGGGTTGCGCCGTGAGTTGATCCCCTGGGGAATAAAAGTAATGCGCATCCACCCCAGCGGAGTTACGGGCACCGAGTTCAAGGAAAAAGCCGCGCGTGATGGCGGTATTCAGTTCAAGTCAATTTCGTTTGGTCAGGTAAGTCGGGAAAGGGTGGCGCGGACTTTGGTGAGCCTGGTGGAGCGGCCCCGTCGTTCGGTGTTCCTGGGTCGTATCTATGATGGACTGGCGATCTTGAATAAACTGTTTCCGTGGATAATAGACTGGGCAAGTTCCACCTGGGTGCGCTTCAAGCAACGCCAAGAATCGAAGAAAGGTAAAACGGGGATTTAATACTTAAATTTACAGACTTGTGGAGAGCGGATAAAAGAGCCAGTTCATTTCGTGATTATGTTTCAAGCTTTCCAGAATTGCTGGCAGAACCTGATGTTTTGCGATCTTGAGAAAACCCAGATTCTGTGCAAGCCAGACGGGGACATTCCGATGCGGATGCATGGGCATGGCAGCACTGAAATCCACTTCCCGGCTGTCCACTTGATATTTATACCGTGTGGTCTTTTTAACCTCAAGATCTGATTCCAAAAAATTTCTAAGAGACTGAACTTCCTGCCTGTTCATCCATTGCGGTAGATCAGAGGTTGCTTTAAAGCCAGTGATGGTTCCCAAATCCTGGAGTAATTGCCGCTCGTTTAACTTCAGCGCATTATGGCGCGAACGGAAGAACATCACATCCGGGTCAATGTTGACGAGCGAGTTCAACCACAAGCGATGCATGGATGTCCGTACAGCATTCTGTGTGGATGTATCGTTGGGGTTGTTCAACCAGATGGTCATTGGTGTGTTGAGCCAATATGGTGACACATCTGGCCCAACGCGGAGGCCGTCGCACAAACCAACAGAGGGAATGATCGGTGCGCCACAGGCAAGGATATAGGCATCGCCTGCCGCGGCCCGCATCAATTCCAAGGCGTTGCGATACGCGACCTCGCGGGGAATATCATCCTGATAACGTTTGCCAGGCATCGCGCCTGCGTAGAGAAAATCCAATTTCAGATAGTCATATCCCCAGCCGCGCACTCTGCGAATCAGTTTATCCAGCCATTCCAAAACAGCAGGATGAGATGTATCAAGCGCGTATGGGACACCTTCCCAGGTGATGCCTACTGGAACCGGGCGACCATGTTCGTCACGCAGTAACCAATCGGGGTGATCTCGATAAATGCTTGATAATTTCGTAACCATAAAAGGTGCGAGCCAAAGCCCGGCAGTTCTTCCTGTTGCAGAAATCTGCAATGCCAGG
>Ga0079216_10000156_pt1 | contig 14869 bp, 18 predicted proteins | sample NCAS100_FD_77008 | JGI IMG/M metagenome (GOLD analysis project Ga0079216, IMG submission 77008) | Agricultural soil microbial communities from Utah to study Nitrogen management - NC AS100 | ecosystem: Environmental > Terrestrial > Soil > Agricultural land | place: USA: North Logan, Utah...
CCATCATCCCATTCATCCTCGTATCCCGGAGGTGGGACAGACAGGGAGAAATCGAACTTGATCCTTCCTTTCTCGTCCTGACCCTTGACACAGAGGGCGTACACGGCCGCGCACCATTCGCTCACCGACCTCGCCCACGGATCCACGTTGGCCAGCACCAGCCTGCCCAGCACCTCGCTCTGGACCGACGTGTTCAGCAGGCGGCCGCCCTCCCACCACTTCCACCCCGTTGCCTCGGACAGGATGCGCAGCGACTCCTGCCGCAGTTCATCCACAGCTTGTGGATAATCCAGCAGCAGGTCCGCCATCTCGTCCCGCTCCTCCTGGTCGGCCAGTGCAGCCGCCAGCGTCTGAGGCTGCACCATGGCCTGCGTCCACACGGCCGCCGGTCGGTACGGCACCGTGAACTGCGTACCGGCCAGCGTCACGGTCAGGGGGTCACGGTGGAGAGGGAGGAACTCACTGGGCACGCTTGCGGGGAGCGGCCTTCACCTTGGGCGCGGCCTTCCCGCCCTCGGTCTGCCGCTTCATGATCTCTTTGAAGATGTCCGCCAGGTCGGCAGGCTTGACCTCACCGGCAATCATCCGGTCGGCCAGCGCATCCCACTGCTCCTCGCCCCCCGACTCCCTCAGGACCTGGGAGATGGCCTGAAGAGACTTCGCCTGCGAGACGCGCATGTTGACCACGGTCAGCACCATGGCCAAGGCCTCTTCCGGGATCGGGGAGAAACGGTACGCCGTCCCCTTGACCTGAATCGTGAAATACGTGTCGTCGTCCATGGACACGAGTCTAAGACCGGACGCGGTACGAGTAGCCGCGCGCGGCTGCCACCTCGCGCAGGGCCCGGTCCAGGAACGGGTTCGCGCGCGTGCCCGGGTGATTCACGACCTTCGCGAACACCGTCCGGCCGCCCACCGTGAACTTGAGGACCTGCCTGTTCCGGGGCCGGATGATGTGCGGCGCCGTGCCATCGTTGACCCAGCCCGCGTACTCAAGGTCGGACCCGACCTTGACGCTGCCGCGCAGGGAGAAGATCCGGGGAGGTTCGGCCCTGATCGAGCTACGCAGGCGACCCGTACGGACCGGCGCCAAAACTCTGGCCCGGTTCACCACCTGCCGGGCTGCCTCCTTGAGTTCCGTCCGCGACGCGTTCGTCAGCGTGCGGTTCAGCGCTGCCCGGTCCAGCCGGATTCTGGCCATCGAGAGCCTCCATAAATCCGCCCTTGATCCACGTGGCGACCCGGTCCGAGGACACCACCTCAGCCTGATCACCCTTCCGCATCCCGTTGAAGGAGCGGAGCACGCGTACACGAATCATCTTGCGTCGGGCCATGGTCACTCCTCGGTCGGACAGCATCGGCTCATGGCGATTACCACCGTCATCGTGCCACCGAGACAGTTCCCGTCCACGCCGAAGGGTTCGTAGCGCCCGACCGATATCTCCTCGGCGGCCGACCCCTCGATGTCCCCGAAAGCGCAGCAGATGGCCGCCTCCATGGACCCCATGTCGGAGTCCAGCTGGGTGGCTGCCAGCGTCCACTGATCCTCAGTGGGGACACCCACGATGTCGGCTGAGGGCGCGCACCGGGCCACCCCCATCTCGAGGGTCAGCAGCCGCTCGGCACCGAAACAGGAGACGTTCTGGAGGTCGCCCACCTGGCGGACGCCGGAGAGGTCGGCGATGCGCACCCACCCCAGTCCCCGGCAGCACTCGTCGTCGTTCGTGCCGAGCAGCGGGGTGACCTCGGCACCGGCGCGCAGCATCACGTGCTCGGCAGCGATCGGGTAATCGGTGGCGGGCGCCGTCAGCTGCTCCTGAAGACAGTCCAGGAGTTCCGTGGCGAGGGTGATGGCGTTGGTCATGCTGAGAACCTCGGTCCCGGCACGTCGGAGGAGTACACGCGGGAGCGCTGCATCTTGCGGAGCGGGTTCACCGACCGCACCCAGAGATCGACCATGGCGATGCCGGTGAGGCCGTTCTCCAGAAGGGATGCCGGGTCCATGATCTGCACCTCCACCCCGTTACGTGACAGTGACTGGAGCTGCTGAGGCAGCGAGCATTCTGCGCCGACACAGGACTTCGCGAACTCACACGCGAGGAGTCCGGCAGCGATCTGCCCGGCCGCCGGGAGCGGCTCACCGGGGCGGTAGGTGATGGTGAAGGCGCCCACGCCGTCCGGGTCGGCCTCCATGTCCTGGCACAGCGGCCAGCACTCGCCGTCGATGCGCACCAGGACCGGGAGGCCCCTGTAGGTGTCCAGGCGGTATGCGTCGGGGTCCAGCGCCACCCCGTCGACCTGTACCTCGGTCACGGATGCCACGGGGCCGGGGAAGGGCACCTCGCAGGGGGCCTTGCAGGTGCACCCGCCCGCGCACCCGCAGTTGCGCCACGCGCCCGCGTCGATGAACGGGGTCATCCACGGGAAGCCGGATCCGTTGGCGGGGGCGCCCACGGGCCAGGTGAGGTAGCCGAACCCGTTTGCGCAGCGAGGGCCGCACGGGCGGTAGTTCACGGGGCACTGGGCGAAGCGCCGTCCGGTGAGGGCATCGAGGATCTCAGTAGCCCACGTGGTGGCGTCGGCCTGTACGGCGCCGCTGTACGTACTCCAGTCAGGGCAACAGGAGGTGTCGAGAGTCCAGCTACAGGGCGCCATGTCCGTCCCTTCCTACGAAGGGAGGCCCCACAGGGACATCTGCGGGGCCTCCGTCTCGGATGCTACGGGATGGCGAGCGCCACGGCGCCACACGCGGCCGTCGGCAGCGGGGCCGAGGTCACTTCGTAGTGGACGAAATCCGCGTCGTCGATGGCGGTGAGGAGCGGTTCCAGCGTGGCCGGGACGACCGCGTCACGGCGGATGTCGTACGGGCCGACACCCCAGCCGCTGCCGGAGACGGCACGCGCGGTGAAGGTGAGGACGAGCGCGCCATTCTGGTGCACCCACTCACCCCACTGAGCGTCCTTGACCCACGGGTAGAGCCAGTAGCCGTAGGACGGGAAGCCGTCCACGGAACAGGCCTGGCCCGTGATGCCGGTCCACACCTCCAGCGCGAAGTTGGCGGTGCCGGTCAGGTCACCGTTGATGCGGAAGCCGACCGTGTTGGGGGCGACTGCGTCGTCCACGACCAGCGGGTCGCCGGTGATCAGGTTGATCATGTCCGGGTCGGTGACACAGACGATGATCGACAGGTCGATCCACCGGAGCGCAGGGTCCGAGCGGTCGTCGATGCAGAGGTCGCCGTTAGCGTCCGCCTGCGAAATCTCCTCCGCCTCCAGGTAGTTCGGAGTGGCGGTGATCGACACGAACGCCTTGCTGACCAGCGTGGAGGAGTCGCCTTCCACGATCGATCCGCACTCGTCCAGGAGCGTCAGGCGCATGAGCTTTCCGCGCGCCTGGTTGGAACACACAGTGGGCATTACTCTCCACCTTCCTCAGTGACAGGTGCCTGATCGGCAGCCCGTGCGCGCCGACGCTTTCGCGGTGCGGTGTACAGATCGGCCAGGTAGGGCGGTACGCGGAACTCCATCCCGCCACGGCCCGTACGGACGTCGTGCGGCGAGGCGGCCAGCGCGATGAGCGCCCGTGCCACCTCCTTGATCTCGTGACGGGCGGGGATGATCGTCACCCAGTCGTCTTTCATCAGGCCACCGCCACTACGCCGGGAGCCGCGACCGGCACCTGGACGGCGTACACGTCGGGGCAGTCCCACGCGTGCGCGAAGACCTCCTCGGCGACGACGTCCCACTGGTTCAGTGCCCGGTCGAGGGTCTGACGCGGGTCGGGCTGGGGGAGGACGCCGGAGCGCCACACGGTGAGCGGGCTGGTGATGAACGCCCAGACGAACCCCACGTCGGGGGCGACGTCGTCCGGGCCCGTGACCCCGTAACCGGACCCGATGGACAGGGCCGTGCCCATGGGGGTCTTGTACACGCCTGCCAGGCGTTCGGCCGGGTCCATGAGACCGGCGTAGCGGATGGCGGCGTAGGCGGCCATGTTGATGTGGATCACGCCCTGGTACCCGGAGACGCTGTAGAACGCCTCCTCCAGCGCTGCGATGGCCGCTCCGGCCCCGTCGGCCAGGGGAGTGACGATCGTCGCTCCTGCGCCCGTCAGGGTGGGCGTGGCGCCCGGGTAGGCAGCTCCGTCCCAGATGACCGACTCCACGATCGTCTGCTCGGCGGAGAGGAGCTGGGAGCGCACCGCGTCCAGCATTTCGCTGCCGGTCCGGCCGACCGCGCCGCAGCGCTTGCGCGCCACCACCCAGTACGGGGCCGCTTCGATCAGGTCGGAGCCTTCGGTGTACTCCTTCTCCGGGCTGACGGCGCAGGTCTGGTTGTGGAGCTCGGCCCCGCCACAGTGATCGCTGAGGAACTGGAGTCCGGAGCCGATCATGCGTGTGGTCAGGGTCGCCATGCGGGCTGCGGCGAAGACGCCGTACCGCAGGGGCGCGACGGCGGGTGCGTCGATGAGCTGAGGGTTCGTCAGGATGGTTGCCATGGTGTCCCTCCTTCCGGTCTGAGGGGCCCCCGCCCGCTACAGGGACGACGCGCGGGCGGGGGCTGTCTCAGGGGAGGGACTACGGGGTGTCGTCCGCGCAGTTGATCTGAGCGGCGCCGGTGATGCCGCCGATGCAACCGGCCACCGTGTACAGACGCTGTCCCGGGCACGGGAAGAGCGGCGCGTAGCCCTCCTCCGCGAACAGGGCGGTGAACTCGTTGACCGAGAGCGAGGCCGCGTCGTAGACGTTGGTCAGGGTGACGACGTCCTGACGGGCGAGGACGACGGAACCGGCGGGCCAGGCGAGGAACGACACCGTGGACGGGAGCGCCGTCATGAACGGGGTTGCAGCGTCACCGCCGGGGAAGCCAGCGGCGAGGGCACCGCCGGTGATGAGGCCGTCCTGCCATCCGCGCACGAACTGGACGCGGGCGCCGCGCAGGGAGAACATCCGGGCCAGCTCGGAGTCCGAGACGTTGAGCAGACCGCCGGTGTCGCCGGTGCGGCGCGAGAGGTCGGCGCGCATCTGGGCGAGCACCCAGAAGGGCAGCACGATCTCGATGGTGGAGTTGCGCGGCAGCATGAACCGGTACATCAGGTCTTCGCGTGCCAGCTCGACAGCGGCGAGAAGGGCGGAGGTAAAGCTGTCGCCGTCCGGGTCGGGGGAGACGAACGTGGTGGCCGCTCCGGCGCGCGCGATGATCTGCGCGAGGATGTTGCGGTTGATCTCCTGCTCGTGGGCGGCAAGGAGTCCGTCCATCCACGCGCGCACGACCTCGGGGTATCCGGCCGCCTGGAGGAAGCTGGCACGGATACAGAGGGCGGCGACGTCAAGGCGCCTGTCCTCGAACTCGGGGCACGGGATGACGGAACACGTCTTGACCGTGTCGGCGATGACGTCGGCCTCGGTCAGGAGGTTGGAGCCGCCTCCGACCGCGATGGCGTTGGCGTAGATCTCGGGGAAGGTCGGCTCGTCCGTGTAGTTGATGCCGCCCCGGGTGGCGGAGACGGTGGGGAGGTCGAGGATGCCGACTCCGGCCGCCCAGTTGGTGCAGAGGTCGTAGTCGTTCTGAGAGGGCGCACACCAGCCGACGGCAGCGGTGAGGGACTGGCCCTTGTCGATGCCCTGCTGCCAGGCGGTGGCGAGGCTGCCGCCGCTCAGACGGTACTCGGAGCGCACCTCGCGGATCTTGCGCATGGTCTCGTTGCCGGAGTCCTTGGGCGCGATGACGTGCTCGGCATCGCGGTGGCGCTTGAACTGGGCGATGCCGTACCGGCCGGAGGCCTGACTGCCGAGAGTCTGGCGGGTGGCGAGCATCGCTTCGGCGATCTCATTTGCACCTGCGAACTCTGTGCCGACGCCTCGCTGGAGGAGTCCGGAGGTGTGCGGCATGAGGTGCGCAGTGATGCCCTTGGGGGCCTGCTGCTCCACCGGCACGGCCACGGGGGCCTGTACGGCCATCTCAGCCACGCTGGGGACCGAGACGGCCTGGGAGACCGGAACGGGCTCAGAGGCCGCCACAGGGGCCGTTACGGGCTGGGAAGGCACCACCGTGGGGATGACGGGGACTTCCAGGTTCGAGAATGCGTCCCGCTTCGCCTGATTGGCGGCTGCGCGGTCGATGCGCGCCTGCGTTTCGGCCTGGAGAGCGGGGAGGGCAGCGGCGAGCTGGTCCAGCTCCTCGGCCTCACCGGCGGCGAACTCGGTCGCGGCGGACAGCTCACGGCCACGGGCGGCCACACGGGCGAACTCGGTCGCGAGGTCCTCATCGCTCAGGGCGGTGGGGTCGAACTGCGGAGGGGTGATCTCTTCAGGCATGGGCTGCTGCTCCTTCGAAGCGCAGGGACGGATGGACTACACGTCGCTGCGGCGAGGCTCTCAGCTCATCCACCACTGCTAGTCACAGGTTACGCCTGAAGTCACTTTCTGGTGGGTGCGGGCAGTGCGGGCAGAACGGGCAGTTTCTGAGCACCCTTCCCATAGCACTCCACTTCTTAATGATCTTCCTCCCACTACTTTCTGTAATTTAGGAGGCACTGGGGATCATGGGGAAAGAGGGGTGTCTATGGGAAGGGTGGTTTGTTTCTGCCCGTTCTGCCCGCGAGGCCTCAGACTCAAATCGGTCTAATCGGACACTCACCTGATCAGCCCCCGTGGCCGGGCAGAACCGTAAATGCCCGCCGGAAAACGAAAGTGCCCGCGCGGGCATTTACGAATCCCGCGCGGGCACTTTTGCCCGCTACACAGCGTGACTACTTTGCCTTGGGCACCACCCGGTGCATGTGCTTGAACGAACCGGACGTAGTGTCTGTATTGATGAGCAAACGGACTTCCGCCATCGTGCCCGCCCGCTTGGTCGACCCGTCCCTCAGGGTCACCTCGTACTCCGTATTGGCCTTCCGGCCGCCACAGCTCCCACACGCCATGTCAGTTCGTCCCTTCCACCTGAGCCCATGCCCACTTGGCACGAGCGATCTTCTGGCTCTGCTGCACAGCAAGCTTGAACCGGCTCATCACCTCAGGTTCCGGCCCCGCCACCGGCGTGATACCGAAAGTCCCTACCAGCGCACGCTGCACCCCCGAACTAAAGGCCACACGCGCCCTCGGCACAGGAAAGCCAGGCGCATTGACGCTACAGACTGCGATCAGTTCCAGGCTCCCTGCAACGCGCCTCCAGTCGCCGCTCACGGGCGAGGACCGGAAGACACTCAATGCCTGGTCAGAGGCCTCGGGAAGGATCCACCCGGCCACCCAGATGCCGTGCTCGTCCTCCCCGGCCACCACCCTCGCCACGGCCGCCGACGGGTCGTCGTAGTGCTGAGCAGCAGCCTGGAATCCCGCTTGCAGGTCCCGGCAGTGGGTGGGCCCCGCCACCAGCGTCCCCACCGGCAGCCCGAACCCCTCCGCCACCTGCTGCTCAGCGGTGTGGAAGTAGGCGTACCCCGCCGGTGAGGACGGGGGCGTCACACACCCCGGGAGCCCGATGTGGCAGGTACCCCACCCTGCGATGTGCCCGAACACCCGCCCCGAGTCCGAGATCGTCAGCGGCGTGAGCCGGTCCAGATCGGGCTGCCGGAACCAGTCGGCCGGGGGGAGCACGGGAGCAGCGCTGGCGGTGATCCACTCCGGCACCGGAGCACCCATCTCCACCACGTCCGGATCGAGGGTCAGGGAGACGTCCGCGAACGCCGGAATGGCCACCAGCGTTGCACCTGCAATCCTCCACCGGGTGATGAGCAAACGGTCCTGCTCGTCCATCACGTACTCGATGTCATCGAGATCCACCGACGGCCCCAGGAGACCTGCATCGAGCTGCTCGATGACCGCAGGCGGTGCCGACTCCAGCATCGTCCCCGTGGCCGTCACCATCCCGTCGGCGATCGTCAGCGACTCCACCCGGGCCACCACACGCGATCCGCCGTGACCGTCATCCGACAGCTCCTGCCACATCAGCGGCAGCGGCAGGTCCCGGGAGGACCCCCCCGCCGGATCGATCACACGACCATCACCGGTCGGCACTCCCAGCCGTGCGAGCACGGCACTCCATGTCCTAGCCATCTTCGCTCTCCTCGGGTTCGAGCCACCCGCACCGCAGCTGGCACACCAGGGGGCATTCCTCGCACGTACTCATGACGTCCCTCTCGCGTTCTGACGGTCGGTCCAGTCGATCTCTTCTCCCAAGATCACTGGCAAAATGCTGCAACGACAGTTCACAACCTCGGCCGCCGGTCCCCGGGGATCACCCGGGAACATCAGCTGCGCCCCGCCCACCACGAACGGTTCGGACAGCAGCACTCGCTGCTTGTCGGCCGCCACATGGGTCGGGCGCGTGCGCTCGTCCGCCGTGGAGATCCACTGCTTGAACGGCGCCGGATCCTTACGCTGCTCCGCCTCCAGCTGCGCTCCCCGGAAGATCCCCGCGTTGACCGCGCCGATCGTCTCCGTCCGTGCCACCGTCATCGCCCGGTTACGCCAGTACGGCGTGCCCGAGGCCGTCAGGATCAACTGGATCTCGTCCCGGACACGGTCCAGACTCCGGCCTTCGGTGATGCCTCGCTCGACCTCCATGACGATCAGCCCGTACACCTCGTCCGGCGTGCGGACCATGCGGTTGCCAGCGGCGTTCAGGTAGTCCCGCACGAACGGATCCGTGGGAGGATCCCCCGCCCGCGTCACACGCCTCCACGCGGCCGCCAGGACCCCCTCCACCTCCGGCAGCACCTCCACGTTCACCTGGTCGGTCCAGAAGTCGGCGTGGTCGCTCACCCGGTTCGGGTCGATCCGCCCCTCCGCCAGCACGGCGGGACGCACCCGGTCCAGGAAGCGGGTCAGGGAGCGGAACCACGTCCGGGCAATGCGGCCCTCGCCCTCCCGGATGAACGCCTGCGCGCGCAGGCGCTGAGGCAAGTTCGGGTCCTCGCCCAGCGGCGTGGTCACCGCTTCCGCCACGCGTACCCGAGAGCCTGGCGAAGACCCTCGCGCTCATGAGCCGACCCATGGCGGATCAGCTCTGTGGTGTAGCCGAGAACGCTCTGACGGAACCTGGCGGGGTCCAGCCCGAACGCCTCGGCCACGGGCTCTGTGAACTCAAACGATCCCTCCCGAAGGCCAGGGATGGCGTGCTCTCCCACCCTGATCACCGTGTGCAGCTCGTGCCGGGGCGTGGACTTGAACTGGCCACGGTTCTGGTTCGTCAGCAGCCTGCCCCCGGCCCGGGACAGCGCGTCGTAGACGATCAGCTCTGCTGCCGCCACCAGGCCTTCCGGCACCGGTTCGTCGCCCTGGGTACCCGGCAGCGCCCGCACGACCGGAGCGGGCGGCTCAGGGGTCTCCAGCTCGCCGCTGGCGTTCACCTCCGCATCGACACCGGCAGCCGCAGGGGCCACGGTGATGTCCAGCCCGATGGCCGTGGCCACGTTGGGGTCCGCCAGCAGCGTGGGCGCCACCTGAATGGCCTTCTCCAGCAGACGCCGGGTGCGCTCCTCATCGTCCGGGGCGGCTTCCTCCGAGATGCCGTTCTCGGTACGTGCGTACTCGTCCGAGACGAGGAGGTTCTCGTACGCCCAGCGCAGGACTTCGGTGTCGTCCGGCCGGGCGACGATCGCGGTGGTGTCCCACCCGATCTCGTACCGGTCGGCCTCTTCCGGACTCATGCCCATGGCGATCAGGGCCGGGCGGTACCACTCCTCCGTCAGCGCGTCGCCGACGGCCTTGAGGAGCGGCTCGATGAAGATCTTGTAGGTGGACTCCTCCACCTGCCATGCCGACCAGTGGTTCGCCTCACCCTGCGTCCCCTCCGCCACGTCCCTGGGCATGTCCAGGGTGGCGGCAAGACGCTCCAGAGCCGCCTGCCGCAGCTCCACCATGGCGCCGGAGAATTCGGTCGCGAAGTCCTGGTAGACCGCGTTGGCGATCTGCTCGCCCGGGATCGTGAAGACGATCGGCACCGCTGCCGCAGCCTGCCCGGGATTCTGGATACCGCGCTCGGCGATATCCAGGAACAGGTCCATGATGGCCGCGCCGACGGTGGGGTGATCCCCGCGCGGGTAGTCGATCTCCTCCGGCAAGAGCCAGGCGCCGTTGTTCGCGAGGCGCGAGTCGAGACGTGCGGCAAGGGCCTGCGAGGACTTTTCGATCTCCCGGCAGATGGGGAGCGCCGGTCGCATGGCCGAATCGGCCTTGGCCTGGTCGTTGGGGTGGGGCTGCCACACCCGGATGAGCCGCTCCCGGGCCGTCAGGGTGACGTTCGCCCCGGTGTAGGGGTCGGTGTACGTCCAGCTCTCGCCCTTGGCCCTGACTTTGTTGCCGGACAGGATCAGCCACTCGTCCGGCAGGGTCCCGGTGCGAGGACGGATGATGATCCACGCCTCCCCGGGGACCTGCCAGCACAGGGCCACGGTGCGCAGGAGCTGCGCACGCTGCGCTGGACCGCCCAGCACCATGTTCGCGGCGGCCACGGCACGCGTGTCCTCCGTCGGCCCGGTCGGCTTGCCGGTGTCGGGGTCCAGTTCGGTGGCGTGCAGATCGGCCTGGGAGACGGCGTTGGCGATCCACACCATCGGGCCGCGTGCCTCGCCGATGACGTCGAAGTAGTACCAGGCCTGCTCCTGCCACTGCTCCTGGGTGACGTGGGCGCGGGAACGGTTCACCCGCACCACCCCCGGCCCGTTCATGGGCATGGCAGCGGCCACCACCGCCTTCGCGGGCTGCTTGCCGGTCCCCACCCGCAGCGCGTCTCGGATTCTCATCAGTCGGTCTCCCATCGGGCCAGCACTCCGGCCACGTAGCTGAACGCCAGTGCTGCCAGCACCCAGAACCCGGGGGTGCCCCCGAGGAGGATCACGCCCACGACGGCCGCCCCCGTGTACACACTCACGCACCAGTCGCAGACGATCAGGTACGCGGCCAGACCCTCACTGCTGAGACGCCGGAGCAGCCACTGGCGAGGAGCCTGCGTGATGCGGTCGGTGGTGACGAGTCGGGTGAGCCGGGCCGTGGCGAGTGCTGCGATGAGCAGCGTGATCGGTTCCATTTTGTACTCCTTATGATGCCCGGCCCCGTCCCAGGGGGATGACGGTGGCGGAGGTGCCCCGGCGTACGGCCCCGTAGGGGTTCACGGCGACGGCCTCACCGCCGTCACGGCGCATGTGGTGGGCGACGGCGTGCACGAGGGCGTCCAGCCGGTCGGGGGACCCTGTGGGGTCCTCCTCCGGGATCCACGTGGTGAGCTGGTCCTCAAGATCGGGGAAGCTGCCGACGTGGTGGACGCGCCCCTGTTCGTAGCGCATGGCGACGGGCTGGGCGCGCAGGCGCTTGCCCTGAGAGGCGTTGACGCGCCGGAGCGGTGGCGTGGAGCCGTCGGCGTGCATGTCCTGCCACACGCGGCGCAGGACGAGTTCGATCCAGTCCTTGCCGCCGTTGTCCTCCACGACCAGGAGCGAGGCACCCACGCTCTCCAGGAGCGTCCATGCCTTGCGTGCGGCCTGGTCGGGGGTCATCTTCTCCGAGACGTCCGAGAGGACGTAGTCGTGCTTGTCGATGCCCCGGCCCACCGCCACCAGACCCGTCTCGTCCCCCTGGCCGGTTCCGGCGGGGTCCATGCCGACCGTGATGCGGATCAGCTCCGGGACCGCCTCAGGGCGCACCCGGTTCTCGTCGATGTGGCGCCTGGCCACCAGCGCGCCGGGCAGGTCCTCCAGCACCTCGGCATCGAGTTCCTGGCGTCCGAGCGTCGTCCCCTCGTACTTCGAGATGACGGCGCGCTGGAAAGTGGCTGCCAGGTTGTGCAGGTTGTCGTACGTGGTGCCCTTGGTCAGGGCGGTGCGCTCGTCCTTGACCAGCTGCTTGATCAGCTTGAGAGGCCGGGGGGTGGTGGTGACGCAGATCTGCGGGTGGGCGCCCAGACGCATGCCGAGCTGCGCCATGTCCCACGCCTCCTGGATGTACCGCCAGGCGGCCATCTCGTCGAACCACCCGTAATGGTGCTGGGGTCCTCGCAGTCGGTTCGGCTCGTCTGCCGAGTACAGGGTCTGGATAGCGCCGTTGGGGTAGGTCAGCTGCCGTTTCGACGGGTTGTAGACCGGCCGGAAGGTGGCGGGGGCGCAGGCGAGGATACCCGACTCCCCCTGCACGAGGATGTCGCGGGTGTCGGCGGCCGTGGGCCCGATGAGTGCGCCGCGCTCCTGGGTGCGCGCTTTCTCGATGGACCACTCAGCGCCCAGACGTGTCTTTCCGAATCCTCGCCCGGCGAGCGCCATCCATACGTCCCACTCCCAGTCGGGGGGAAGCTGGGCGGCGCGGGCGTGGGGGCCGTTGCGGCCGGGGTGGGGGCGGCCGTCACAGTGGGTACGGTCGCACCGCCAGGGCACCCGGCCGCTGTCCACGTCCTGAATCGTCTGTTCCACGATCGATTCGAGACGTGCGAGATCAGCCGGGCTGAGCTTGGCCAGGTCGGCCCGGCTGAAGTTCACGACATGCGCCCCATGATCTTCTGGTCCAGCTCGGCGAGCATCGCTTCGACCTTCGCCACCTTCTCCGGGGTCTTGTCGGAGTCCTTGTTCATGAGCAGGACGTTCTCTTCGATCTTCGCCATGGCCACCAGGGCCTGCGTCCACCGGACGGTGGGGTCGTCCATCTTGTCCATGAACACGTCCAGGCGCAGCGAGAGGAGCGTGCGCAGCTTCTCGATGAGCGCGAGGTTCTTGTCACGGGATTCGGCCAGCGCGTGGACCATGCCGTCGGTGGGCGCCTCCACGGCGTAGCTGTCGAAGGCCATGCAGCGCTTGCGCCACTCGTGCTTCGACGCCCATCCGCTGATCAGCTGGTGGGACTTGCCCTGGTTCTTGCACAGACGGTCCAGCGTGCGGCGTGAGCCCCACATCAGGTAGACGCGGAAGGCCTCCCACGCCGGATCGCTCTCGTCGTCACGGCGCTCCCACGCCCTCTTCTCCGTCATGGTCTCTCCTCAGCTCATCTTCCGGCAGAGGAAGTACTCGTGCCCTCCACCGTCTTTCAGTACCACGATCGCACCCTCGTATCCGACGGGGCATGCCTCGGCAGGTGGCCCCTGATCGCCCTGGGGCCCGGCTGGACCCTGCGGCCCGGGGTCACCTTGCGGCCCCTCTCCGCCCTGCGGTCCGGCCGGGCCCTGGGGACCCGGCGCTCCGGCCGGTCCTGGGGACCCGGTCGGCCCCGGAGCGCCGGAGAGGCCCGGCAGACCCGGTGAGCCGTCCGCTCCGGGCCTGCCGTCCACCCCCGGCGCTCCTGCCGCTCCGGGGGCGCCCGCCGGTCCCTGAGGCCCGGGAGCGCCGTCCTGTCCGTCGCTGCCCTTGGGGCCCGCCACCGGCGTTCCCCCGAGATCCCGCACCTGCTGCGCGAGGGCTGCCCGGTCCCGCTCCGCGTCGGTGAGACGTTCGCTTAAGCCCTGGCCGTAGGCAATGGCATACGCCACTGTCACGGACAGTGCGACGACGATGACCCACCAGCGGACGGCTTTCACGGGCTCTTCCCGAGAGCGAAGTAGAGGACGATTCCCACGATGACAGGACCGAGGAAGGCTGACCAGACAATGCGGCTGATGTTGTCCAGTCTTGCCCGGTCCTCAGCCTGATTCTCCGAGAGCTTCTCCAGCCGAAGATCCATGATCTCTTTGGTGACGTACCGCTCCTGCGTCGACAGCAGGCGTGAGACGTCCGACTGGAGGGCCCGGATCATCTCGGCCAGCGTGGGTTCATCCACGTCTCAGATCAGCTGTTCGGCCAGGAGAAGATGACGGCCTGCACCTCGGTCATGGTGACCTGGGTGGAGCCCCGGTTGATGATCTCGAAGGCCAGGCGCTGGCCGACGATGCCGTTGAAGGCGGCGTTCTGCCGGATGGCCTCGGTCCCCATGCCCTGGCCCCAAATCTGGGAGGGCATGCCCGCGCCCATGGTGCTGCCGCTGGAGTCCTCCTCCACCGGGTAGACCTCCACCCGCTCCCCGTGGTCGAGACCGAGCAGGCTGGGGCTCAGGACGGCGGAATAGTGGATGTTGGTCCCGACCGTCTTCCCGCCGTCGCCGTGGCCCTGGCCGTCGTCCTGGTATTCGGTCGTCCAGTAGATCCGGTAGGGGGATCCGGGGTTGAGCGTGACGTTCTCGTCACGGCGGACGGTGAGCCGGTTCGGCTTGGTCATGACTGTCCCTGTCGTCGAAGGATTCCAGCTGGCGGAGTGTGCGAGCCTCTCGGCGATCTTCGCACGCATGTCCGGCATGGACGGGAGCCCGGGTCCGCGCGGATCCGGCTTGTCGTCCGACCACTCCCGGTGGGCGATGGCGGACTTCTCGGTCCAGCGGTGGGCACGGGAGATAGCGGCGGAGAAGCGCACCATGGCGTCCACCTGTACGGCGGGCCACGGATCCTTGCCGTCCCCGAGGTTCTCGCACTCGGCTCCGTAGAAGTGGGCATTGCCATCGATGCCGTTGTCATTGCCCCGGCGCGGGACCGGAGGGGCGGTGTTGTACCGCTCGTCGATGACGGCCTGCAACACGTTGGGGTCCCCGCCACCGGCGTGGTTGCAGCGGCCGGAGGAGAGCAGGTAGACCTTTCCGCTCTTGCCGATCACGACCTGGGAGAGCGGACCCGGCAGACCGGCGTAACCGGTCCTGCACAGCTCCACCGTGGAGGCCTCGCCCTTGGACCCGGTGTGGTGGAGCATCGAGCCGTGGACGGGCCCCCACGGCCCCTTGTGGTTGCGGTTGTGGGTCCGCCAGGACCCGACCTCCACCACGGTCAGGCCCTCGGCTCTGAGAGCCGCCAGCAGTTGGTCTGAGGTCATCGGTACGCTCATGCGCCACGTCCCTGTGTCGGTGTTCATTCAAGGGTAAATCACCCCG
>Ga0079216_10000158_pt1 | contig 14809 bp, 12 predicted proteins | sample NCAS100_FD_77008 | JGI IMG/M metagenome (GOLD analysis project Ga0079216, IMG submission 77008) | Agricultural soil microbial communities from Utah to study Nitrogen management - NC AS100 | ecosystem: Environmental > Terrestrial > Soil > Agricultural land | place: USA: North Logan, Utah...
AGTTCAGGAAGCTGTCAGCGCCACCAGTGAAGGAATGCGTGTTGCAGAGGAAAGTGGACGCCTCGCGGAAGAAGGTTCGACTGGCTTGCAGAAAATCTTGAGCGGCATAAACGAAACGACGCAAATTGTGGGACAGATTGCTCTGGCCACTGAAGAACAGATTGGCGCCGGAAAGCAGGTTCTTGCCGCAATAGGAACCACCGCGACTCAAATCAAGCAAACCACTACAGCAACGGCGGAACAGGCTAAAGCCGCACAGGACGTCGTGAAAGCGGCCGTACAGATGCGCAAGACTGCCAAAGAGGTTAGTCAAGCCATAAATGAACAGGGAAAAGCTTCGCGAGAGATCATCAAGGCTGCACAAAACACCTCGCAAGTCGCTACACAGTTGCGCAAGTCTACTGGTGAGCAGGCGACCGCCGCTAAACAGGTGTCACAGTCAGTCGAGTCCATGCGGCGGGGAGCCGCTTCGACATCGCGCGCACTTGAAGAACAAGCGACCGCAGGGGAACAAGTTTCGAAGGAGGCGCAACGGCTATCGCGAAAAATCGCCGGTATCAGTAGAGCGGTGGCGGAGCAGGCGGCAGGTGCGACGCAGATCACGACTGCTGCGCACAGCATGAAGCAGCAGGCTGAACAGGTATCGAAGGCGACAAACGAACAGGCAAAGGCTGCGCGAGATATGACGGCCGCGACAGAAAATATCTCAAAAGAAGTCGGCCTCATTACGCGGTCAAATCGTCAACGCCTCAGTTCGTCGGCGAAAGTTCTGGATACGCTTACGGACATTCGTCAGATTACGGAACGTAATGCCCGAGGTGTTCAGGCTACGTTGAACGCTACGACGGACTTGAACGAAATGGCGCTACGACTAATGGAGATGACGGGAGGTGAAAAAGCCGGCGGGTCATCCGGAAATGGTACAGATCAGAGTGTTTCTGGAACGCGGTTGCGTAAGAAATCAAGTGCAAGAAGAACAGCAGCGGCTCAAGGTCAGGGCAGCGCACGGGACGAGGTATCAACTGACTAATTACGATGCGAGATACAGTTGGCGTTTTCACAACAGACGAAAATCTCATCATCAGGGTATGGGATGCTGCACTGGCGCGCCTTACCGCGATAAGTGCTGAGGAGGTTTTCGGCCAGCCAGTCACCGCAGTTCTGCCCGATCTTGAAGAGAGAAAACTGCTGTCACGCTTTCACCGAGCACTCAACGAAGGGGTTGTTGAAGTGCTCGCGACGGCATTTCATCACTACCTGATACCGTGCCCGCCTCTGGCTCCATCAAAGCGTTTCGACAAGATGCAGCAATTAGTAACCATCGCTCCCCTGCGTGAAGAGAATCGAATCAGGGGACTGATAGTAACCGTTGAGGACGTCACTGATCGACTGGATCGCGAGCGTGATTTGGCGGAACAACTGGCGCATCCAGACGAAACGGAGCGTCTCCGTGCTGCGGAAGCATTTTCGCAAGAGGAGTCGATTGGATCTGGGATCTCGTTGCTGCCTGCGCTCAAGGATACGAGTTGGCGCGTACGGAGAACCGCCGTTGAGGGCGTGGCAAGACGGGCTGCACCGGACGCTATTGCAGCGCTCCTGAGTTCGGTGCGCGAGGACCATCATCACCTCAGTCTTCTTAACAGCGCTTTGCAAGTCCTTGCTTTGACCGATGTCGATATCTTTTCACCGCTGGTCGAATTTTTGCACGACCCGGATCCCGATCTTCGTTTGCAAGCAGCGCTGGCACTCGGAGAACAACAGGACCAAAGAGCGGTCGCTCCGCTGATGGATGCGCTAAATGATCCTGATATCAACGTTCGCTACCACGTTATCGAGGCACTGGGTAAATTGCGTGCGATTGAGTCAGCTGGTGCGCTCGCAGAGATCGCGGCTGCTCGAGACTTCTTCCTGGCCTTTCCGGCGCTTGAATCCTTAATGCAGATCGGCGATGCCCGCGTCGTGCCGCGTATCGTTCCGCTTTTGAATGACGAACTGTTAAGTGAACCTTCCGCCGTCGCGCTCGGAAAGCTTGGGGACGAAAAGGCGGTTGACCCGCTGGTCATTGCACTCAATACCACGCCGGAGTTGGCCCAGGTTGCAGCAGAGTCGTTAACTACGCTCTATGAGCGCTACGAAAAACTGTATGGCGAAGGAAGACTTATCGCTGACTTGAGCCGGCGCGGCATAAATGCCGTTGGGGCGCAGCATCTACTCGATGCATTGGACCATGCTTCACCGGAGAAGCTCCGTGGAATCGCTCTGGTCCTGGGTTGGTTGGAAGGACCGGCAGTGGACCAGGCCCTAACCCGTTTACTGGGACACGAAAGCGCCCGTAACGATGTTATCGAGGCTCTGGTGCGGCACGGTTCGCGCGTTACTGCTTTATTACTGGCACAACTGGACGCGGATGATCTGGAAGTCAGACGAGCGGCCGCGGTGGCATTGGGTCGTATCGGAGATTCCGGAGCGACGACATCACTAATAGCAGTTCTGGACGATGATGAAAGCGATCTGACCATCCCCACGGTTAATGCGCTCGCGAAGATCGGGGACCAACGTGCATTCGAGGCGTTGTTGGCTTTGATTGGACATTCGGACGCCGCTGTGCGACAGGCTGTGGTCGGAGCACTCAATTCATTAGGGTCACGCGAGATGCCCGCGCGGATCATTCCTCTACTTAGCGATCCTGATCCGAATGTTCGCGAATCGGCCGTAAAGATTGCGGGCTATTTCGGTTATCCCGAGTGTGCGGAACTGCTGCTCGATCGGTGTCACGACGAGGATGAACGCGTGCGTCGCGCAGCGATTGAGCATCTCCCTTTTCTTCATCATGAGCGCGTTGTCGACACGTTGGTCCATTCGCTTCAGCACGAAACCCCGAGAGTGAGGGCCTCGGCTGCGTCTGCAATGGCGCATCTGGAAAGTCCGCAAGTTCAACCTTTGCTGATCTCCGTGCTTAATGACGAAGATCCATGGGTTCGTTATTTTGCCGCTCGTGCACTGGGTACGCGCAAATTTGCTGAAAGCGTTGACATGCTCGAGCAAGTAGTACAGACAGACACTTCCACACATGTGCGTATCGCTGCATTGGAAGCACTCGGCCAAATCGGTGGAGAACGGGCAGCTTCCATTGCTGCGATCTTCGTTGAATCCGACGATTCTGATTTGGCAAACGCAGCCCTCGGGGCACTAGGGAATATTGCTCATCCTGCCGCTACACAACCCCTCGTCAAGTCATTACGTTCCCCCCATGTGGATCGGAGACGTCAAGCAGCAGCAGCGCTCGGGCAACAAAGAAATCCCGATGTTTTGGAACACCTGGAACGGTCGGCGGCTGGAGATGATCAACCCGCTGTGTTTGAAGCAGCGATGGTTGCACTCAGCAAATTGGCAACGCCGGAAGCCATTGCTGGTCTTATTGCACTCACCGAAGACCCCGTCCGACGGGAAGCCGCCTGTAGTGCACTTGCGAGTGTGCCTGCATCACTCCTTAAGCATGTTGCCCGCGGACTCTCACATTCCTCCGCGGAAGTTCGTCGCGCTATAGTGGGAGTCCTGGCGCGCATGAAACGACGAGAGGCTTCGGAGTTGTTGCGGAAGGCTTTGGGAGATGCGGACGCTTCTGTACGTCTGGCTGCGGCGGATGCAGCTGGTAAGAGTTATCAATCTGCCAAAACGAAACTTATCGATTGATACTAGAAGGATTTGGAAAAGAACATGGGGTCACATTCGGAAGTAGGTCTACCACCAGGCTCAGATGACCTGCTTCGTAGTCTAATCCACGAGCGCACGGGAGTATTCTTTGATAATGGCCGGTGTGACCTTTTAACAGAGAAGCTGGCGCCGCTCGTAATCGACCGCGGCTTCAGCTCTTTTTTGGATTACTATTATCTGCTTAAGTACGACGAGGGGGCAGCTGACGAATGGCACAAAGTAATGAACGCGCTTTCCGTACCGGAGACCTACTTCTGGCGCGAGATCGATCAGCTACGTGCGCTGGTTGAGGTGATCATACCGGAATGGTTTTCCTCACGTCGCCTCGAGCCTTTCCGAATCTGGAGTGCCGCCTGTGCAACCGGCGAAGAGCCTCTCACTATTGCGATGCTGTTAAACGAGAGGGGTTGGTTCGAGCGCGGAGCGATTGAAATCTTAGCTACTGATGCGAGCTCGTCTGCGGTAGCCAAAGCACAACGCGGTATTTATCGCGAGCGCTCCTTCAGAAGTCTACCCCAGGAGCTGCGGAGCAAGTATTTTGTGCCAGACTCTGGTCCATCAACATGGCAGGTTAATGAGAAACTGCACAGGAAGATTCGCTGGGGTGTTGCAAACTTAATGGATGAGGCGCAAATCGCGGCGCTCGCGTCGGCTAACGCGATTTTCTGCCGCAACGTTTTTATCTACTTTTCGGAGAATACGATCAGTAAGGCAGTGAGTTCGTTTGCAAGATATATACGCCCCCCAGGCTATTTGTTCATCGGTGTATCCGAGTCGATCTTGAGATTGACAACAAGATTTACTCTGGAAGAGATCGGCAATGCGTTTGTCTACGTGAAGGCTGACGGCAAGCCGTCAACTGCTTCTCGGCACGCGCACTAGGGAGTTTAAATGGATCGAGTTTTACGGGTGCTGGTAATTGACGATTCTGCCTACGTGCGGAAAGTCGTAAAGGAGATGTTATCGCGCAGTCCTTTCATAGAAGTAGTGGGCGCAGCTCGTGATGGAAAGGAAGCTCTGGACCTCGTCGAGCAGCTTCAGCCTGATGTGATTACCTGCGATCTGATCATGCCGGAACTCGATGGTGTGGGTTTCGTGCGCGAGCAGATGCAACGTCGACCGGTGCCAATAATCATCATGAGTATTGCGAGCGAAACCGGAGATGCGGCGTTGACGGCGCTTGATCTTGGTGCGGTGGATTTCATCCAAAAACCAACCGCTCTGGCGACCGAAAAGATCTTCGAGGTCAGCGCCGAGCTGATTGAGAAAGTAAAAATGGCCGGTTCGATTTCCATAAAAGACGCAACCGTCTACACCGTGTCCCCTGCGACATTATCTGCCGGTTCGACGACCGTCCCAGTCAAAGGCGCACGCGCCGTTGACATCGTTGCGCTCGGAATCTCAACTGGTGGTCCACAGGCACTTAAGCAACTCATCCCTCAATTACCTGCTGATTTCCCCGTGCCCCTGGTGATGGTCATGCACATGCCCGTGGGCTATACGGAAATGTATGCGCGGAAGCTCAATGAATTTTCCCCGCTAAGCGTAAGCGAAGCTCGTGAAGGCGACGAATTGAAAGCAGGTATGGTCTTGTTAGCTCCCGCTGGCCGGCACTTGACTCTTCAAAGAAAGGCTGATGGAAACGTCGCAGTGCACCTCGACACTCGGCCATTTGATATGTTGCATCGTCCGTCCGTCGACGTGATGTTCCAATCGGCCGCTGAGGTTTATGGATCGAGAGTGCTGGGAGTGGTGATGACCGGAATGGGATCCGATGGCAAGCAGGGAGCAGCCTGGATTAAATCCAAGAACGGAATCGTTTATACAGAGGCCGAAGAATCGTGCGTAGTCTACGGCATGCCGGGCTCAGTGGTGGATGCGGGGTTGAGTGATAAAAGCTTCGCCCTCAGTCAGATGGCTCAGGCGATTAGGGAGGTGGTATGACAGCGAAAGTACTAATTGTTGACGATTCCGCGATGTCGCGAAGAATGGTGCGCCGTATTCTGGAGCAGGGTGGATATAGTGTTATCGAAGCCGACGAAGGGGTGGCTGCTTTGGAGACCTACTTTCTCGAAAAACCGGATTTAGTGTTGCTCGATCTGGTGATGAAGGGAATGTATGGACTAGACGTTCTCACCAAGTTGCGTGAATTGGATCCTGGTGCCAGAGTTGTTGTCGCCAGCGCCGACATTCAGAGTTCGACACGTACGATGGTCAAGGATGCGGGGGCACGCTTCTTTATCAATAAGCCGTTCGTCCCTGAGCAGCTACTCACAACGGTTAGTACGGCATTGGCCGAAGGAGACAACCTTGATACTAACTGAAGCTCAGAACGACTCGCTGGCTGAATTCATTAACATCGCCTTCGGCCGAACCGGAGCTGCGCTGTCAGAATTGACGGGCCATCGCGTGATGTTGAATCCGCCGGCTGTTTCCGTTCATCCCACCGGTGATCTTAACGGAGCTCTGGCCAAATTCGTACCCGGTGACGTTACTTCCATACATCAAGTATTCGTCGGTCCGATTGCCGGGGATGCCCTCTTGCTACTGAACCACGACGGCGCGGTTCACCTTGCGGATCTGCTGACCGATGGGTCTACGCCATCGAAGTACCTGGATGAATCAGCTCGAGAAGTTTTGACAGAAGTAGGCAACATTCTCCTCAACGCCTGCCTGGGCATGTTTGGCAACATGCTTGATATCCATGTCTCCTTCTCTGTGCCTCGCCTTCACATTGAATCACTGGACGAACTAATTGAATCGTTAATCACCGAGAAAAACTCATTGCATTACGCATTGGTGATTTATACCGCTTTTCAGATACGTGATAGTGCGGTGAATGGATATCTGGTGATGGTGCTGAGCGTCGCATCGCTTGATCGGTTGATCATGGAAGTCGAAGCGTGGGAAGAGAGACAGGGGCAATAACACGGATTTGGAAATCAATCCGTTTGGTTTCCGGTTGTCATGACTAAAAAGCGACCCAATCAGGAAGCACTAGTTAATGCAGCCGTACTGCGTTGGATGCACGATCTCTCGCCTCAGGGAATTTTGATGACTGATGCGGAGCTAAGAATCCTCGGCTGGAATCAATGGCTCGAGGACCATACTGGTAAATCCGCGAGTGAGGTAGCGGGGCAGAATCTCCTTAGCGCCTTTCCGGAACTAGTTGAAAGGGGACTCCATCGATATTACGAGTGGGCGCTTGAAGGGCAGGTTCGAATTTTATCGCAACGCCTGCATGGTCGTCTCCTCGAGATGTACGTACCAGGGAAAGAAAATACCCAGGTTCAAATGCAACAGAGTGTGCGCATCTCTCCCCTATATCAACAGGATCGGGTTATCGGGACAATAACGATCATCGAAGATGTGACGGAACGAGTTAAACGTGAAGCGGAACTTCAGGCCGAGATCGAGGCTCGCTCGCTGCTTCTTGCGAGTGAGAAATCAGCACGTCAGGAAGCGGAGAAGGCCAATCGCTTGAAGGACGACTTTCTCGCGACCATTTCGCATGAGCTTCGGTCACCGCTGACCGCGATGCTGGGTTGGGCCAGCATATTGCTCACTCGAGAGTTGGACAGGGAAACAACGACAAAGGCCATTGAAACGATTCATCGGAACGCGCAAGCACAACATCAATTGATCTCGGACTTGCTGGACGTCTCGCGAATCATCTCCGGCAAATTACGGCTTAATGTTCAGCTGATTGAGTTGCCGCCGATTATCGAAGCCGCTATGGATTCCGTCCGGCCTGCTGCTGCCGCCAAGAATATTAAACTTGAATCTTCGATCGGTGCGGAGGCTAACAAGATCTATGGCGATGCGGACCGGCTACAGCAAGTGATATGGAATCTCTTGACCAATGCCATTAAGTTCACGCCAAAGGAAGGTAGCGTCCGGGTTCAGGCCGAAAAGATGGGATCGGGCGATCTCGAACTCACCGTAGTTGATACAGGAAGTGGCATTAGCAAAGAATTCTTGCCGTACGTATTTGATCGCTTTCGGCAAGGTGACGCCGGGACGACAAAACTTCACGGAGGTTTGGGGCTCGGACTCTCGATCGTGCGTCAACTGATAGAACTGCACGGCGGCACAGTCAGGGTTGAAAGTGAAGGAGAAGGGAAGGGCGCAACGTTCATCGTCAGCCTGCCAGTCGCACCGGTGATCGCTAATAAAGACGATTTCGAGTCTGCCGAGGTCTCGCGCGATGAAGGCACGAGCGAGCTTCGAACCATACTTGAAGGGTCACGTGTGTTGATTGTTGACGACGAGCAAGATACACGGGAATTGGTCAAGGCAATCCTGGAGCATACTGGCTTTGAAGTGATAACGTCGAGTTCTGCGGCGGAAGCCCTGGTTGCCCTCGAGAAATTCCGTCCGCACGCTCTCGTCTGCGACGTAGGAATGCCGGGCGAAGACGGCTATACGTTAATCTCACGGGTTCGGGTTTTGCCACCTGAGCGGGGAGGTCAAACTCCAGCGGTCGCCTTAACTTCATACGTGCGCGGCGTGGATCGTCAACGGGCTCTTAATTCCGGTTTTCAAGCTCATCTGGCTAAGCCAGTGGACTCGGGTGAGTTGATCTCCGTTCTGACGCACCTGATGAAAAATACGGGCATCGAGAATCGGTTCTCCGCTCCTTAACGACAAAAGGCAAAGCCTTCCACCGCTGCTCTTGTCTGTCCACAAATTGGCCGCAAATGAAATACGGCCGCCGATGACGGCAGCCGTAAACTATTGACTTAACTGGTCGGGGCGAGAGGATTCGAACCTCCGACCTCTCGGTCCCAAACCGAGCGCACTACCAGGCTGTGCTACGCCCCGAAAAACGAGTCATTCTAAGAGTCGTTGGTGAACTGGTCAAGGAGAGGTCACCGCGATTCATTGATTTAGAAAATCGCGCACCTTCAGTAAGGCGTGGGCGCGGTGGCTGATCCGGTTCTTAATTTCATCCGATAACTCGCCAAACGTTTGGTCGTAGCGCTCCGGAACGAAGAGCGGATCGTAACCAAAACCCGACTCGCCTCGTGGCTCGAACGTGATTGTTCCTTCGCAAATCCCTTCCGAAAGATTCAGCACTTCGCCAGCGACAGTTGCAATCGCAATCGCGCAAACAAACCGTGCCCGGCGATTGTCGCTTCCTGTTTCAGTGAGTTTCGAAAGCAGAAATCTGCGACGGTCGGCATCGTTAGCGTTGTCACCTGCATAACGATGGGAAATAACTCCGGGTGCGCCGCCAAGCGCCTCGACTTCCAATCCCGAATCATCCGCCAGCGTAGGAACTCCAGCCTCGCGAGCATAGAATCGCGCCTTCTTGATCGCGTTCCCGGCATACGTGTCCGCATCCTCGACCGCGACGGCAACATCCGGAAAATCATTCAGGGAAGAGAACTCGAGTCGCAGGTCTCCGAGAATAAGTTTTATCTCGTAAATCTTTCCCGGATTGCGTGTGCCTAGTAGAAGAGATCGCATGATCAGCGCCCGACTACATTCGAACCATCAAGCAGGGTGATAAACGTGCTGAACTGGCCAAACGCTGAACGCGTCTTTCGTTCAATCCCGGTGCTCCCCAATCTCGTTTCAGTTGAAGAAAAATTGTAATCGCGCAGACTGTTTTGCAGGCTGGCTGTTTCTTCAGCAGAGAGTCTTCGACCCTGAAGCATCATCAGCGTCGAAATAAAGTTCCGCAGACGCAACTCATCATTTGCATAAGTGACAATCGCGGCTGAACTCTCCTGCGACTCTTGTTTGATCTTGTTATCGGCGTTCATCGCTTCGCTTCTTCGCAGCGCAGCGAGACACGGTTGCATGTTCTCAGTTCTACCCAACAGAACGTACCCGTCCGAGAACACAGCCGAGAACTCAAGCTCCGGATCGAGTTCAGCCTGAATGCCCTCGACGATCTGACCGTTGTTGTCCCTGAAGACTTCCTGGGCCAGCGATCGTCGCAACCGCGGTTCATCAGTCACGCGCGCCACGAGCACCGAACCGTCAACAGCCGCTGACGGTCGGAGAGTAAGTAAAGGTGGCGCGAGCGTCTGTAATGCTTCCTTCGGATCACTGATTCCATACGGAGTCAAACTCGATTTCAACAGTGTTCCAAACAGGACCGCCGGCAACGCGTCGAGCTTTAGCGCCACAGCTGAGTCAAGCGATCTCCACGCCGCGGCGGGTTCTTTACTCCGGTATATCGTCAACGACTCAAAATCGTCAGGCACAAGTTTCCAGACATTCTCGTCGCGCCCAGTCATCTCAAACGCCGGTCGCAAATGAGAAACAACATCCGGTTCCAGCGAGAACAGGTAACGATCCTCGATGCCGCCGCCGCTCGACACTGCGGTCCACGCGACACCGCGCAGAATCTTTCCCGCACTGACGGCCAGCAGTTGTTCCAATTGACGGTTGCCTGGACCAACCCGCATCACCAGTGGCGCGGCCCAGGAAAACAACTTCGCCGAGTTCGACGCCGACACGTATCCAAAACTCAGCGTTTGATCCGTAACGAGATTTGATCTAACCCTGACGAGTTCCGGGTCGGAAAGAATGTTAGGCCGTGTCCCGCGTTTTGCTTCCAAACAACTGCGCACCGCATTTTCCGTGTTTCCGACAACTACGAGGGTACCGTCAATCGCGCCTATGATCTTGCGTTCCTCGCCTGCTACCGAACACTCGACGTACTCCGCATCCGCGCTTCGCTCGCTATAGTTTGACGCGCCGTAAACAACGCTCGCCAATTGCTTCACCGCAGAAAGAACAGCTGGTTTGGTGCGCCAGGCGGAAGTGTGAGTTTCGGCAATTACGGCGAATTCCGGTTTGACGCGCAACGTGTCGTCCTGTTCCGACGCGTTGAGACCTACTACGACAAGCGCAACTTGTGCACGTGCGAAGAGAACGGCGTCGATCGGCCCGACGCCTGCGCGCGCGGCCATCAGCGCAAGCTTGTTTCGCGAACTCGTTTGGCTGTGCGTGATCGGCGCCGCAGCTTTCCAGACGTCTGTCTGTTGAATCGCACTCGCCACTTCTGCAGGATTGTTCAACTCGACATAGAGCACTGAATCGGCAGGCGCATATTTGGCCAGATCAACCGGGGAAGGGCGGTTGAACCACAGCCACGCAGCCGCAATCACGACGAACAGCAGAAGCAGAACGAGGGAGGTGCGCAAAAACTTCATTCGCCCGCATCCTAGCGTTATGAAGAATGGCTGGCAAGTCGTTGAAGACCTATGTTACTTTGACTCGGCACCCCTATGACTTATCGCAATTTGTCCGCGCAGGCTTTAGCAGAACAGGACTTTGACAGCTTTCTAACCGAGTCAGAGAAGTCATTAACTGACGGCCGCAGAGATCCAAACGACGTAGTCACCGAGATTTTATCGCAGCTCTTTCTCGGGACCGCCACATCCAACCCGGACAATCTATCGTTACCAGCGCGCGCGGCTATTCATAATTTCGACCCGCGCAACGTCACCACCGAGCCGGAGTACTACTCCGACATCAACCCGAAACTTTACAGCGAGCGAAAGCCATTCATCTGGCTGTGGCAAATGTTCGATCGTTCGCCGCTGGGGGCAAACGCCCTGTTCGCGCATCGTTTTCGCCGGATGCTTGCACCCTTGATCTTCAGAAGCGTCGGCACGAACTTCAAATGTTGGCAGTACGTCGAATGGTCGTTCGGTTACAACCTCTCGATCGGAAACAATGTCGTCATCCATCGCCACGTGCTGCTTGACGATCGTGGCGGCATCGAGATCGGCGACGACGTTTCGATCTCGGACTACGTCAACATCTACTCGCACAGTCACGACATCTACGATATTCAGCAGGTCTACACTCCGCCCACTCGACTCGGCAACGGCGTACGCGTGACTTATCACGCGACCGTGCTGGCCGGCATGCAGGTGGAAGACCATGCGATGATCGGGTGCAATGCGGTGGTCACGCGTCACGTTCCGGCGCATAACATCGTCGCCGGGATTCCCGCCAAAACGGTGAAGGTGAAAGACGACCCGAGCGTGGTCGCTAGTGTCCTTGAGAAACTGGAATCCTGACCGATTCGTTCCAGAAAGCGCGCCCCAAAATGGACCAAAGCCATACCTTAACCCCACTGGCACAACAAGTTAAACAATCAAAAATAGCAATTGACATTGTTTAGCCCGTTAATGTACTCTCACTCAGGTTGACGGCGAGTGCGCCGTCCGCCAGGTGCCCACCTGGTTTTCTGACAGCGGTAAATCCCGCGAAATCACTGGAGCACGATAAAGGCACACTTCGCGCGAGCGGAGGTCGCAAAGCCTACGGAAGTTGGACCGACCCAACTTGGCTGGGTTTCCGAAATGAGCTTCATTCCTGCCGCAGACTTCTCAAACTCTTCCCTACTGACACCCGCCAGCACGCTACTCCTGCGACTAGGTGTTTCGACAACTAACCCAGATAACAAAGGGACTGCAACCTTGAACCCGACAACCACCACTTCCGTCACGCCCAGAATTGAAAAACGACAACTGCCCCGCGCCCGAAAAGCTCGCGCCCGGCTTCGTCTGCAAAACAGATTGCGCGTCGTCGTTACGAGGACTAACTAACTATGTTCAAAAGAAGCGCCGGCAAAAAGAACCTCGTTGGTCTGGACATCGGCTCCAGTTCCGTTAAGGCCGTTGAGCTCGGCAAAAAGGGAGCTAGTCTTCAGTTGCTCAACCTGGGATTCGAAAATCTTCAGACCGACACGATCGTTGACGGGCAGATTATGGAGCTTAACAACGTCTCCAACGTGATCGCTCACATCTTCAGCGAACATCAGATCCGCTCCAACCGCGTTGTTGCCGGTGTTAGCGGTCACTCGGTGATCGTGAAGAACATCGTGCTGCCGCAGATGAGCTCGGAAGAGTTGCAGGAGTCGTTTAGTTGGCACGCTGAAGAGCACATTCCTTTTGATATCGCCGACGTGAATCTCGATTACGAACTCACCGGCAAGTCGTCAGAGACGTTGCACGTGCTAATGGCCGCGTGCAAGAGCGACAAGATCGCGAACGTGAAGCAGGCGATTCAGCTCGCGGGCAAGCAGCCTGTAATCATCGACGTCGATGCGTTCGCACTTCAGAACTGTTACGAACTGAATTATCAGCCGCGCGCCGGCGAGGTCGTTGCGCTGCTCAACATCGGCGCGGCGACGATGAACATAAACATCCTCAACGGTTCACGTTCCGTGTTTGCGAGAGATGCTTCAGTAGGCGGCAGCCAGTACACGAGCTTGTTACAGAGGGAACTCGGGCTGAGTTTCGAACAGGCGGAAGGTGTGAAGCGTGGCATGCCGTTACCCGAAGGCGTCGAGCCGAAACCAATCCAACCGATCATCGAAACGGTTTCGGAAACGCTCGCGCTCGAGATGAAGAAGACCGTCGACTTCTATCGCGCGACTGCGCAGGACGGCGAAGGCACGATTCAGAAGATCTTGATCGCCGGCGGTGGATCCAAGCTGCCCGGCCTGGCTGATTTCTTAGGACGACGTTTCGATATACCGGTGGAGGTTTTCGATCCGTTCCGTCAGATCGAAGTCGACGAGCGAAAGTTTGATCCGGACTACATGCGAGAGATAGTGCCAGAGATGGCGGTGGCTGTTGGTCTGGCGCTGAGAGGAGTGGAAGCATGATTAAGGTAAATCTGCTCGAGTCAGTTACGGATCGGCCACAGGGCGTCGCGGCGGTTGAAGACAAAGTTGCCAATCCGCGCGCGCAGACCTTGTTGCTCGCGTTAACGGTGTTCGGCCTGCTGGCTCTCGGCATCGGTTATGAGTACGTCAGCACGAACAGGGCATACGCCGAAGCGCAAAAACAGGTCGAACACGAGAAACGCATCCAGACGCAGATGCTTGCGATTCAGAAGGAACAGCAGGAACTTCAAAAGAAGACCGAAGAAGTTCAGAAGCGCATCGATGCGATCAAGAAACTGCGCGAATCACAGCAGGGACCGAGTGCGGTGTTGCAGGAAATCAAGGCGCGGTTTGATGCGGTTCCCGGACTTTATCTCGTCGCCATCGAAAACAAAGAGGGCGAGATAACGATCAAGGGTGAATCGCCAAATGAGGCTTCGGTTACGAAGTTTGGTCAGAGTCTCGAATTCTCCGGCGGCCTCTTCAGCAATCTCAATATCGAGACTTCGAGAGAGGCGGCGAAGGAAGCTGCGCCGGTAGCGCCAGCGGGAACGAATGCTGTCGCCAGCGAGGCGACTGTTGTAAAACCTGAAGTAGTTGTCTTCACAGTCAAGGCGAACTTTGCGATGTCAAAGACGCAACAGTCATCACCGGCGCCACCTGCTAACCAGGTTGCGATGAAGAAATAGCCCCGCCTGATAAAGGAAACCTCGGACACAAAGGATACAGCGATGAAATTCGGCAAGCTCCCAACTCTTCCCTGGTACGTGCGATTAGTGGCCTTTTTAATGCTCGCTGGTCTGGCCTATGGCGGGTTCTATTACTTCATAACGAGTGGCACTCGCACCGAGACCAAAACGATGAACGACGAGATCGCGAGATTGCGACCGCTCAACGCGCAGGCCCAGATCGTTTCGCAGAACCTGAACAACTTCAAGGCTCTTTACAAGGCTCGCGAAGAGGAGTTTGCGGAGCTGAAAGCATTGCTGCCGGAACAGCGCGAGCTCACGATGGTCCTTCAGGGAATTCAGGAACGTGCTCGCGGTAACGGCCTCATACTTACGAAGTTCAGTCCCAAGGAAGATCTGCAACAGGACAACTATAGCGGCAAGAAGATCGAGGTCAGCGTCACCAGTGGCTTCGCCGGACTGCGGGCGTTCTTCGAACAACTTGCTCACTATCAACGCATCGTTTCGATCACGAATTTTGAACTTAAGCAGTTGGAAAAACAGTCGGCCAACAAGACGGTCGACGCCCGTTTTGATCTAACGGCTTTTTACGTTACCTCAGAGCGTTTGCAGAGTCAGCAACCCGCTAATCCCAAGGGTGCAGCTGGTGGCGCAGTTCCACCGCCGGTGCCTGCTCCTCAACCCGCCCAGTAACCGCGAGGGAGACGCATCAGAGGAAGTGACTACGATAATGATTAAGCACGAACTGAAAACATCGATGAGA
>Ga0079216_10000163_pt1 | contig 14626 bp, 6 predicted proteins | sample NCAS100_FD_77008 | JGI IMG/M metagenome (GOLD analysis project Ga0079216, IMG submission 77008) | Agricultural soil microbial communities from Utah to study Nitrogen management - NC AS100 | ecosystem: Environmental > Terrestrial > Soil > Agricultural land | place: USA: North Logan, Utah...
CACAAAGCACAAAGTACCAAGAACAAAGAACAAAGTTTACAAAGTTCCGTTTCTGCGTTTCGATTTATCCAAATTGTCCCAAGTGGAGACAATTTCTTCGAAGGAGGAGTCCCATGTTTAGCCCGCTGCGTACCTGCTCAATTCTCCTGATTACTATCGCGTTGCTCGCCATTGCCGTGCCCGCTACCGCTCAAACGATTACGGGATCGATCTCGGGCGCCGTTGCCGATTCGACTGGCGGTATGATCCCGTCGGCAACCGTAACACTCGCCAGCGAGAAAACGGGTCAAACGCGAACAGCGGCCACCAACGGTGAAGGCCGCTTTAATTTTGCCGCGTTACAGCCCGGAACTTACTCGCTGAAAATCGAGCAGCAGGGATTCCAGGCTTTCGAACAACGAAACATCATCCTCAGCGCAAATGAGAACCTTGCGCTCGGAGATCTCAAGCTCCAACCAGGACAGGTCAGCGAAACAGTGAGCATCATGAGTGAAGGCGCGACCGTCCAACGTGAAAGCAGCGATCTGACCGCGCGTCTCACAGCCGATCAGATCAACCTGATCTCCACCAAGGGACGCGACATCACTTCGCTGCTCCGACTACTTCCGGGAACTTCCAACAACGACGACATCGAGGGTGCCGGCGATGGTTTTGGCACCGACCTTCCGAACATCTCGGGTCAACGCGGACGTTCGACTGTGCCCACGATCGATGGACTATTCGCGGGCGAACCCAGCGGCTCAAACAAGCTGAGCATGACCATCAACCAGGATGCCGTTGCTGAAGTGAAGGTGCTGCGCAATAACTACGGCGCGGAGTATGGAAACAACGGCGGCGCGATAATCAATATCGTTTCGAAGGGCGGCGGCCAGGAGTATGCAGGCAGCGTTTATTACTTCCTGCGCAACGAGTCGCTAAATGCGACGCCGTTTTTCAACAACAAGCAAGGTCTGCGCAAACCGCTTTATCGCCACCTCTACCCCGGCGGCAACTTCAGTGGTCCACTGCCGCTACCGCGATTTGGTGAGGGTGGTAAGTTTTGGTTGAAAGATAGAGCGTTCTTCTTCTTCGCGTATGAGAAGCCGCATCAGATCACCCCAAACGATCCGCGCTTCGTGACGGTGCCAACCGCGCTCGAACGCGCCGGCGACTTCTCGCAGTCGATCAATTCGACGAACGCGAAAGTCTTTGTTCGCGATCCCACGCTTCCGGGTAATTGTACCGCTGCGGACACGAGTGGCTGTTTCCGCGATCCCTCGCGCGCAACGCCGGGGAATCCGCTGGGACTCAACATCATTCCGGTGGCGCGCTTCAACGCGAGCGGGCTCGCGCTGCTGAACTACTTTCCGCTTCCAAACACTCTTGGCGGATCGGGCGGCTCCGCTTTCAATTACGTCGCGCAAAGCCCAACCGACGTGCCGAAGCGAAGCATGGTTCTGCGCTTCGATGTCAGACCGACCAACAACGACACGATTTATTGGAAGTATCAATGGTGGACTTCAGACAATCTGGGCACCGGCACGTCGGGCTGGCCGGGTAACGACAATAACCGCTGGGGTATCAACTCGCATTACCTCTACAAAGACGACGGCTGGTCCGCGAATTGGACGAGGGTGATCAACGCCAACGTCGTCAACGAATTCAATTTCGGCATGCGTCACGACTCGGAAGGTTTTGTTCCGGGCGATGGTGAGATCGAAGGTTTGCAAAGAGCGGTGTTGAACTACACCGCGCCGCAACTCTTCCCGCAAAACAATCGACTCGGCACGATCCCGCGCGTAACCAATTGGGGTGGTGTTCGTGGTCCAACGAATGGTGTCGCGAACATCAACTGGCTCGACCGTTGGGGAGAGGTCGGTAACGATTACATCAAGCCGTCGTTCGCCAACAATCTCACGATTACCAAAGGCGATCACAGTCTTAAGTTCGGCGTTTATTACGAACGCCTGAAGAACGGTGAAGCACCCGGCGGACAATGGTCCGGCGTATTCAATTTTGCCGGCAACGACAGCAACTTCACCGCGGCACTCGGCAACACGAGTTACGCATACGCGAACGCGCTGATTGGCAACTTCCGCAACTACCAGGAGTCAACAGCGCGGCCGTTTACAAATCTACGACTCACACAGGTTCAATGGTATGCAGCGGACCAGTGGAAGCTTAATCGAAAGCTGACGGTGAACTACGGCATGCGCTTTGGTTACCACTCGCCGTTCCTACAGATCGACGGCCAGGGCTCCAACTTTGTACCCGCGCTCTTTAATCCCGCGACGGCCGTTGCGTTGTATACCAGCGCGTGCGCCGTCGCTTTCAACCCTCCCGCAACTTGTCCGGCAGCCCAACGTCGCGCCCGCAACCCGATCACCGGAGAACTAATTCCTCTGGTGGGTCCGAACGCTGGTCTGGTCGGAGCAATCGTTCCCGGTAGCGGCAATCCGAACAACGGTCTCGTGCTCGGAATCGATCCATCGACCACACCTGGTTTTAGAAACACAACACCGATCGACTTCGAACCGCGTCTCGGTTTTGCGTGGGACGTGACTGGTGAAGGCAAATCGGTGATCCGTTTTCACGCTGGTATATACCACGCGCCGCGCGTTGGTGGTGGCACCACTGGCGGCAACCTCGTCAACAATCAACCGGCGAATCGTGCTTTCAGCATCGACTTCGGCAACATCAACAATCTCGCCAGTCTAACTGGCACGGCGATCACCCGACCGTCGGCGATAAATGCTGTCGAGGAGCAGTCGCACACGCCGTCGATCTACAACTTCACGTTTGGACTACAACAGGACATTGGCTTCAAGACGATCATGGAAGTCAGCTACGTGGGATCGTTTGCGCGGCACCTGGGCCAGCGAATCAACATTAACGGCGTACCGGATGGCGCGCGATTGGGAACAAACAATATCGATCCGGTAACCGGTCAGCGCATCGGCAACGATTTTCTGCGTCCGTTTCGCGGTTACGCGGACATCAATCTGGTGACGTGGGCGGGAACATCGAATTACAACTCGCTTCAAGTCCAGATCGAACGTCGCTACGCAACCGGATTTCTGTATGGCGTCGCTTACACCTATTCGAAATCGTTTGACTATGCCAACGACGATTCGTCGGACGTTCTGTTTGGCCGTCCTTACAAGGACTTCAACTACGCGACCTCCGACTTCGATCAAACGCACATCCTGACCGTCAACTACATCTACGACATCCCGGGCCTGGGCCGTAAGCTCAAAAACGGTTTCGTCAAAGCCCTCTTCGACAACTGGCAACTCTCGGGCACGACTTCGTATGCAAGCGGCAAGCCGAAGAACATCACCGTCACTTACAACGGCGGCATAACGGACATCACGGGCGGGCAGGACAACGCTCGACCAAACACGATCTGCGATCCGATGCGCAACATCAGTGGCGCCGATCCAACCGGAACGCCGTACGTCGTCAACGTCAACTGTTTCGCTCGACCGACACGTCTGGGCGACATCGGCAACACGCCGAGAAACTCGCTACGCATGCCGTCGATCTTCAACAGCGACGTCGCGCTCTTCAAGAACATTCCACTCGGCGAGAGACGCTCGTTGCAGCTTCGCTGGGAGGTCTACAACGTTTTCAATCACACGAACTTTAGAGACATCGATGCGGGTCTTGTATTCGACGTCAATGGCCGTCAAACGAACTCGCGCTTCGGAGCGCCCATCGCGGCGCGCACTCCGCGTGTGATGCAGGCGGGCATCAGGTTCAACTTCTAACTCTCGCGTCTTGATCGTGCGTTTAAGGAGGGCTCCGACATGCGATCGTTCAGATCACTCGCAATCGCTTTGTTAATGATCCTGGCTGCGGTTTCAGTCGCGCTTGCGCAGGCGAACGCGAAAGTCACCGGTACGGTCACCGATCCGAATGGCGCCGCGGTGCCTGGCGCAGTTGTAAAACTACTGAACCAGGCCACGAAGATCGAAGTTGAAACCACGACAAACGAAAGCGGTTATTTCAACTTAGCGAACGTGAATCCCTCGATGTACTCGTTGAGAGTCGAAGTGCCGGGATTCAAAGGCATTCACAGTGCTCCTTTTAGCGTTGGCGTGAACGAAGCAGTTGTGCAGGACATTACGCTGACGGTGGGCGCCGTGTCGGAAACAGTTGAGATCACGGCGGGCGCGGAGTTGATCCAGCAGGCGTCATCAGATCTCGGCACGGTAATTCCGGAGAAGGTGGTCCAGGACCTACCCTTGAATGGCCGCAACTTTACACAGTTGCTGACGCTAACGCCGGGAGTGACGCCCGTCTCAACATCGCAGAACCGAAACGTCGGCGGCGTCGAAGGTAATGTCGTATTCCCGGTTCCGGTTTTGCCGATCCGTCGTTTCATGGACAACCAAATCGCTCGAAACTCTATTTCTTCGACGGCATCATCAACACCAACGTTCGTGGACCGACGTACATCGTTATACCCAATATTGATCTGGTTCAGGAGTTTAAAGTAGTGGGCCACGACGCGCGCGCCGATTATGGAGGCGCAATGGGCGGCGTTGTGAACATGGTTTCGAAGGCTGGTGGAAGGAATTTTCACGGTTCGGCGTTTGAGTACGTACGCAACGACGCGTTCGACGCGCGCAATCCGTTTGATGTTTGTACCACGGCGAGATGTAAACCAGGCCAGGGCGTGCCTGACAAGCCTTTGCCTTTCCGTCAAAATCAATTCGGCGCGACACTCACTGGTCCAATATTCCGAAACCACACTTTTTTCTCCGTTGGTTACGACGGCTGGCGCTACAGTCAACCGACGCTTGCGCTCGCATACGTCCCCACAGCTGCTGAAATAAACGGCGATTTCACGAACACTCCGTTTCGTCGTCGCCTCTTCAATCCGTATTCGACGCGACTAGTCGGCAACGCGTTCGTGCGTGACGAGTTTCGCTGTGACCCATCCGGCACCCCACTTCCGGTGGACGCGCAGAAGCGACAGAACCAGGCAATTGGCGCGCCCTGTTTCAAGATTCCGCAGGCGCTGATCTTCGCGCCGATGCAGAACTTCTTCCGCACCTATTCGCCCACCCCAAATCTATCGGGCAATCCGACAAACAACTTCGCGCAGATTCGTCCATCAACCAACAACTCCAATAGTTTTCAGGTCAGGATCGATCATCGTTTCAGTGACAGCGACAATGTTTTCTTCCGCTACACGCAGCAGAACGTCACCGTTTTCAATCCGATTGGAAACGAAGGATCGACCGGCGGTAGCGGCAAAGGCCGGAACTATGGTGGCGCGTGGACGCACACGTTCAGTCCGAACTTGATGTTCGACATTCGCGCCGGCTATGCCGGTCGACCGGGCGTTGATTCGAGCCAGCAGAACCAGCACGAGGCTGGCGTTGATACGTTGACTCAAAATGGCTTCCTTGACGTCGACAAGTACAACGGACTGCTCGTCACGCTTGCGAACTGGACTGCCGGAGGAAACAACAATTTCGGCGTTCGTGGCGAGGCGCTGCGCGAGAATCCTAACTGGAGCATTACGCCAAGCCTGACGTGGCTGAGGGGAAATCACAGTTTCAAAATGGGTGGCTGGTATCTCGAAGCCAAACGCGTCCAGTTGAATACATTTCAAACCTACGTTTTCAACGACGAGCAAACTCGAAATCCAACGCTCGCGACCGGAACGTCCGGACTTTCACTCGCGTCCGCGTTGCTGGGTTTCCCAAACAACTTCAACGCACAGTTACCCGTCTTGCATGGTGGTCCAGTGCAGTTCAAGTACGGATCGTGGGCCGCGTTTATTCAGGACGAATGGCGTGTCCGTAGGAACTTCTCGCTGACACTCGGTCTGCGCTACGACTACTTGACGCAACCAAAAACGACCGACGGCAGATTGTGGAACTCGCTAGATCTCGAAAACCAAAAGTGGATCATCGGCGCGACTGAGATGCCTGGGCTCTGTAGCGCGGTCCAATCTGCGCCGTGCATTCCGGACGCTTTCAGGAACGATGCGCACTTTGCAAACGTTGTCCTCGCAGGCAAGAAGTTTTTTGCACCGCCGCCGATCAAAGACAACTGGGGACCGCGAATCGGTATGGCGTGGACGCTGAATCCGCGCACCGTCATTCGCGCGGGCTATGGCTTGTACTGGGACGCCCTTCCCGCGCGCAGCCAGTATGCACAAAACGATCTCGAAGCGACCGTTTGGCCTGACGCGACAGCTTTCGCGGGTACTTCAAACGCAAGTGCCGCCTTCACCAACGGCACCGCGGCTAACATCATCCAGATACAAGGACAGGGATTTGCCACACCGTTGCCGACGACGAATCCGTGGAGTCTCGGCGGGTTTCCAAACAATCCGAACTACAAGGATCCATACTCGCAACAGTGGCACGTTGAAGTGCAACGAGAGCTGACGACGACGACGATGTTTTCGATTGCGTACGTCGGTAGCAAGAATGGCCGTCTTCCTTACGCGGGCTTTGCGAATGCAGGGCGCCAGGCTTCGCCGAACGGCACGCCAAACTCCGTCATCGATGCTCTTCGTTTGATGCCGTGGGTGAGCGCCGGCATTACTTACACAACCAACACCGGCTACTCAAACTACAACGCGCTCGAGTCGAAATTTCAACGACGCTTCGCAAAAGGTTTGAGCACGTTGATTTCGTATACGTGGAGCAAGTCTATCGATGTCAGCAGCGGATACTTCAACGTCGAGAATGGACCAGGCGGCGGCTCGACGATCCAGAACTATTTCGATCCGAGCACTGCGCGTGGCGTGTCGGGTTACGACATTCCGCATTTCCTTTCGTGGGCCACTGTTTATGAGTTGCCGCTTGGGAAAGGCAAGCGGTGGTTCCGCGATGGCCCAGCTTCGTGGATACTCGGTAACTGGCAAACAAACTTCATCATGCAGGCACGCTCAGGCGCGCCGTTTAACTTGCAAGTCACGGGAGATCTTGCGAATCTTCGTGGCAGCGCACCGACTGCTCCGGGAAACTATCTTCGTCCGAACCTGCTCGCCGATCCGTTTGTGCCCGGTCCTGTTGCGGCTAATCCGGATCCCGCGTGTCAGCGAACGATTTCGCAGGGCGGTAAAGCGGCGGACCAGGTGCGCACGATCGCGAGTTGGTTCAATCCATGTGCGTTCGGTATTCCGTCGGGATCGTTTGGCAGTCTCGGTCGCAACGCGTTTCGCGGCAAGTCGGTCTTCAACACCGACCTTTCGTTGTTCAAGAGTTTTCCGATACGCGAAAACTGGCAGTTACAGTTGAGAGTTGAAACTTTCAACGTGTTCAATATTCAAAACTGGGACACGCCGGCCGCCGCGAATCTGATTCTGAACACAAACGCGACGACGCTCGCGACTAACGTGGGACGCATTTCAACTCTGGCCGCGGGCACAAACCCACGGCAGATACAGTTTGGCCTAAGACTGAATTTCTAATGGCGTTTCTATGTGCGCTATTGATCGTGGTGGGCCTTGGGCCCGCCGCGCAGCAGCAAAACTCACTTCCGCGCGTCTTTATTCTGGACGCGAAACAACTCGCCACAACTAAGCAACGCGCCCGCGTGGGCGATCCGGTGCTCACGAAACTCGAGGCCGACGCCCGCAAGGCGCTCCTTGTTGGTCCATTCTCAGTTACCAGCAAACAAGTCACACCGCCGAGCGGCGACAAGCGCGATTACATGAGTCAGGCGCCGTACTTCTGGCCCGATCCGAAAAGCCCGAACGGTTTGCCTTACATTCGCCGCGACGGCGAACGCAACCCCGAGATCAATAAAATCACTGATCATCGTGTGAAAGACCAGATGGAGGCGGCGGTCGACACGCTCGGGCAGGCTTACTACGTCACGCGAAACGAAGAGTACGCGTCGAGGGCGGCGGAACTGTTGCGTGTTTTCTTCCTCAAGTCGGAAACCCGCATGAAACCGAATCTGGAGTTTGGCCAGGGAATTCCCGGAATTAATACTGGTCGCGGGATCGGACTGATCGAAACGCGAGGATTAGTACGCGTAGTCGATGCAATTGGACTGCTCGCGGGATCGAAAGCCTGGACCAACGCTGATCAGCGAGGGATGGAGAAGTGGTTTAGCGAGTTTCTGCAATGGATGCAGAACAATAAGTTTGGTCGCGACGAAGCAGCGGCGAAGAACAATCACGGAACGTATTACGATGTGCAAGTCGTTTCATTCGCTTTGTTTCTCGGTAACACGGATCTGGCGAAGCGTGTTTTGAGAGACGCGCGATCAAAACGGATCGCGGCACAGATCGAGCCCGACGGGAGTCAACCATTGGAGCTTGCGCGCACGAGAGCGTGGAGTTACAGCGTCGGCAATCTCGACGGGTTAATGAAACTTGCCCGTCTTGGTGAAAACGTAGAGGTTGATCTTTGGAACTACGAGACGAGCGATGGACGCGGTATTCGCAAAGCCTTGGAATTTCTGGTCCCGTTCGCGCTGGGAGATAAGAAGTGGACCTACCAGCAACTGGGCGAGTGGCAACCGCAGATCCTTTTTCCACTTATTGAGCGTGCTAAGAAGCATTACACCGGGCAAACATGGCCGCATCCGATTCCCGCACGCATTCGCGATAGCAACAACAAAGAGCTGATGGTGATGACCCTCGGCGCCGTCAATCCGTCGATCGCCGATGGCACGTTTGATCCCGTCAAAGATGAAATGCTTCTTCACGATGGCACCGTGATCAGGAACTACTTTCGCGACACACTCAAGATCAAATACTTCCACCCACTGGACAAATCGCGTTTCCCGCTGCCGCCGTCAGGTTGGTGCTCGTGGTACTTCTTCTACCAGGAGATCGATGAAAACGAGATCAAGCAGACGGCGAAGTGGATTGCCGACAACCTGAAAGACTACGGCGTTCACTACGTGCAGATCGACGACGGCTGGCAAGGCACTGGCCGTGGGCTCGGCGAGAATCGCGACTGGTCCACCATCAACAATCGTTTTCCAAGTGGTATGGATGGCCTCGCCCGTTACATCAAATCGCTCGGATTGAAGCCGGGCATCTGGCTCGCGCCGCACGGGCAGAGCAACGCGTCAGTCGTGAAGAACCATCCCGGCGTCTTCATGATGAAACCCGACGGAACGTCGGCGTCGAGCACGTGGGAAGGAACTTATCTGGTCGATCCATCCGCACCCGAGTCGCAAAAGTATTTGAAAGAACTGTTCGCGAAACTTTCAGGTTGGGGTTATGAGTATTTCAAGATCGACGGGCAGCCGATCGTCGTGCGCGAGTACCGGAACAAGAAAGACTTCATGAAGTCGCCGGCCGCTGATTCGGACGAGCTTTATCGCGATACCTTGGAGAGTATTCGCGAGGCGATTGGTCCTGATCGTTACCTGCTTGGTTGTTGGGTTATTCCGCTGGAAGGCGTTGGGTTGATGAACGGGTCGCGCATCGGCGCCGATGTGCTGCCGAACTGGGACGGGTTCAAATTCGCGATGCGCGCGACGATGCAATACTACTTTCTGCACAACATCGTGTGGTACGCGGATCCGGACGTGTTCATCGTGCGTCAACCGCTGCCGCTGGAACAGGCGCGGGCGTGGGCCACGTTGCAGGGGTTGACCGGACAAGCAGCGTTGATGAGCGACCGGTTGATCGATCTGTCGCCGGAACGCGTTGAGTTGATCAAGCGCGTGTACCCGGCGGTTGAGATTCGGCCGCTGGATCTGTTCTCGTCGGACCGCAACAAGCGCATTTGGGATCTAAAGATCAATCACCTCGGACGCGAGTATGACGTCGTCGGTGTATTTAACTTTGACGAGAGCAAGTCGACGCCGATGTTTGTGAACTTTCGCGATCTCGGGTTCCCGTCAGACAGGTTGGTCCATGTGTTTGATTTCTGGAACAAGGAATATCTCGGAGCCTGGGAAAAGGGGATCAGTGTCGAACTTCCGCCTGCCAGCACGCGTGTGCTGACGTTTCTGCCCGCGAGCGATCGGATTCAGTTGGTTTCGACGAGCCGTCACATCACGCAGGGATGGGTCGATCTTGTTTCGCACTCCTATGACGCCGCCCGGAGTACTTATTCGGGGCGAAGCAAGGTCGTGAAGAACGATCCGTATGAGCTGAGGTTTGCCTTTCCACAGGGAAAATATTTTGCGATCAAGACCGCGACGGCTCGCGGCCGCACGGGACGGCTGCCTGTGCGAATCGTGAATCATCAGGGTTGGTCTACGATTGAGATCACATCGTCACAGACGCAAGAGGTTTCCTGGAACGTTGTGTTTGCCCCCGCGACCGCATACCGCTTTCCGGTGCGTGAACCGGGAAACCTTTGGGCTGAGCGAGCAGGTTTGGACGGCGCGAATCTTCGTTGGACAGTGCCGCATCAACCGGCCTCCGGATATCAAATCTCGGTGAATGGATCCGTGGTTGGCTCCACACCAACGCAGGTCTTTGCGCTACGCGGTCTCGATGCAAACACCTCGTATACGGTGGAGGTCAGAACTGTTTGGCAGGATGGAAAGCTGAGCGAGAAGAAGGCACAACTCTCGTTTACGTTGCAGAAGATCCAGTCGCCGGAAGTATTTGTTTCCGATCTTGATCCTGTCCGTTTGACTGCGGGCTGGCGTCAACCCGAGCTAAATCGGAATTTCAACAGTGGCGGCCTGATCGTTGGCGGGCGACATTTTGAAAAAGGCATCGGCATGCCGACGAATTCCGAGATCGAGTTTGAGTTGAACGCAACGTACGACAACTTCGTCGCGCTCGTGGGTATTGACGACGAGTTCAACAACCAGGATGCAAAGGCGCAGTTTTTCGTGTTGGGAGATGGGCAGGAGTTGTGGTCCAGCGGCGAAGTGAAGAAAGCTGACGGTATGAAAGCTGTAAAGGTGAATATGAAGAATGTGAAGCGATTGATGCTGCGAGTCAGGCGCGTTGGTGAAGGCGGCCGGATTCATGCTGACTGGCTCGACGCGAAGTTGGTCCGTTAAAAATGATCTCTCGACGCACACTACTTCAAATGGCAGTTGTATCTCCGCTTGCTGCCACACTACTCGATCAGTTCGGTCGACACTCTTTCATAAATGCGCCGACCAACATCGCCCCACCGTTGAAACTCACGCGCCGCTGGCGCGGGTCCGTTTGTGAATCACAATTAACAAACCTAGGCACACGACCGGCACGAATCAAGGAAGTTGTGCTCTTCGATCTGCAACTCCCGCTCCCGCCATCGACAAGACTTTACGGCGAAGGGTTCCAGATGCTTTCACAAACAGGCGGGACGTTGGGTGCGCCGGCGGATCTCGGCAACTACACCGACGCGAAACATTACAAGATGCCCGCACCACTAGGCGCGAAAGCGCTTTACGGCATGATGATGTTGTCGCCCTCGGCAACTGACAACCACTTGCTTGCATTTACTTCATGCCGTCGCTTTGCCGGGCAGTTTTACCTGAGCGGTCAATCTTTGAAAGTCGTCGTAGATACAGAAGATCGCGAGCTGGGACCCGGCGAAACGTGGCAACTCGAATCGTTCACGTATGAATCAGGAAGCGATCGTGAACGATTACTCGACACACTCGCTTCCCAACTCGTCGCAAACCACCCGCGACTTCGTTTTGCTACGCCACCGACCGGTTGGTGTTCGTGGTACTGTTTTGGTCCACGTGTTACGGCGCAGCAAGTGCTCGACAATCTCGACTTCATCGCGAAACACACTCCCGGCCTGCGTTACGTCCAGATCGATGACGGCTACCAGCCGGCGATGGGTGATTGGCTCGAGACGGGCGCCGCGTTTGGCGGCAACGTGCAGGGCGTGCTGAAACAGATTCGCGAGCGAGGTTTTGAACCAGCGATCTGGGTCGCGCCTTTTGTCGCCGAGGAAAAGTCGCACGTGTTTCAGCAGCATCCGGATTGGTTTGTGAAAGACGGCGACGGCAAACCGTTACGCTCAGATCGCGTAACGTTTGGCGGCTGGCGTCGTGGTCCATGGTACGTGCTCGACGGTACGCACCCCCACGTACAACAGCATTTCGAAAAGTTCTTTCGCACGATGAACCGTGAATGGGGTTGCACGTACTTCAAACTCGACGCGAACTTCTGGGGCGCCATTCACGGTGGACACTTTCACGATCCGCGCGCAACGCGTGTCGAAGCTTACCGTCGTGGCATGAAGGCGATCCTTCGCGGCGCGGGCCATAGTTTTGTGCTCGGTTGCAATCATCCGATCTGGCCGTCGCTCGGACTGATTCATGGGTCACGCAGTTCGAACGACATCAAGCGCACGTGGGAACGCATTGCGACGACTGCGCGACAGAATTTGAGTCGCAACTGGCAGAATGGTCGCTTGTGGTGGAACGACTCGGATGCGATCGTTCTGACAGGTGATCTGTCGGACGATCAGTTTCAGTTTCACGCGACGGCGATCTACGCGTCGGGCGGGATGATCCTGTCGGGCGATGACTTGACGAAGATCAACGAAAAGAAACTCAAGATGCTGCGCAAGCTGCAACACCCTACCGGCGTTGCCGCGCGTTTTGACGACGAGTCACTGCGTGTAGGCCGGATCGATCTTCTGACGAAGCGACAAGTTATTGCGGTATTGAACTGGGAGAACACGCCACAAGAGATTTCGTTTTGGCTCAAGCGGCGGCGCAGTACTGTTACCGAGTTTTGGAGTGACGCGTTGATTCCGATGGGTGTCGATGGGCTGACTGTTCACATGCCGCCGCGTTCGGGACGGCTGTTGATCTGCGATTGAACTTTGTATTTTGTGCTTTGTACTTGGTACTTTGTTGGCCGTTGATTTAGCGTCCGTAACAAAGAACAAAGTTCAAAGTACAAAGCACCAAAAAATGCATCCGAACACACTCCGTGAAAAGCTCTACGGCGTGATCGCTTTCCCCGTCACACCATTCAAAGACAATCTGTCGCTCGATCTTCCCGGGTTGCATAACAACCTCACAAAACTGCTCGAACATCCGATCTCGGCTGTGGTCGCCGCCGGCGGCACTGGCGAGATGTATTCACTCACGACCGCGGAGTACTCGCGCGTGATCGAGTTGACGGCGCATGCGATCGAAGATCGCGTTCCGGTGATCGCGGGCGTTGGATTTGGTCAGCGACTCGCAATCGAGATGGCCCAGGCGGCTGAAAAAGCAGGCGCTGACGGCATCCTCGCATTCCCGCCTTACTACCCGCACGCCGAAGAAGACGGATTGTTTGAGTACTATCGCGCGATCGGCGCCGCGACGTCGCTTGGCCTGATGATTTACAGTCGCGACTGGGCCACCTTCACACCGGAGATGGTCGAGCGTTTGACCGCAATCCCGACGCTCGTTGCGTGGAAAGACGGTCACGGAGATATCCGTCGTTTGCAGGCGATCATCAATCGTGTCGGCGAGCGATTGCATTGGATTGGCGGTGCTGGCGACGACATGGTTGGCGCTTACTACAGCATCGGTCTTCGCACTTTTTCGTCGAGCATCGCGACCGTCGCACCGCGCCTGTCGTTACGGCTTCATGAGTTAGGCGAAGCAGGCGACAACGAAACGCTGATGGAGTTGCTCGATCGTTGCGTCGTGCCGCTCTTCGCGATCCGCGCGCGACGCAAGGGTTACGAAGTATCGACGATGAAAGCGATGATGGAGATGGTCGGTTTGAATGCCGGTCCGGTACGGCCGCCGCTCGTGAACGTCACGGCCGAAGAAGAAGACGAGCTCCGTGCAATTCTCGCGACGTGGGAAAAATTCCTGTGAGACTACTGATTCTCGTTCTATCCGTGTTCTTGCTGTCGGTTCCGCAGAAGAGCACCTATCGCGATCTAAACAGGAACGGCCGCATGGATGTTTACGAGAATCCAAAGGCGCCGATCGATGCGCGAGTCGAGGATCTGCTCTCGCAGATGACGCTCGAAGAGAAGACCTGCCAGACCGCCACGCTCTACGGCTACAAACGTGTCCTTCAGGACGAACTGCCCACTGCAAACTGGAAGAACGAGATTTGGAAAGACGGCATTGCCAATATTGACGAACACAACAACGGCTGGGGTCCTGGGGCGAAAAGCGTTTATGCAACAGATATCGAGAAGCACGTTTGGGCCATGAACGAAGTGCAGCGCTTCTTCGTGGAGCAGACCAGGCTTGGCATTCCAGTGGATTTCACCAACGAGGGTTTGCGTGGCGTTGCCTTTACGAATGCGACTAGTTTCCCATCGCAATTAGGCCTGGGCCATACGTGGGATCCGGATCTCGTTCGTGAAGTCGGACGCATCACGGCGCGTGAGGCGCGAGCACTCGGTTATACCAACATCTACGCGCCCACACTCGACGTTACGCGCGACCAACGTTGGGGCCGAGTTGAAGACACGTACGGCGAAGATCCGTTTCTCGCGTCACGACTGGGCGTTGAGATGGTGAAGGGGTTGCAGGAAAACTACACCGTCGCCGCGACAGCGAAACATTACGTCGTTTACAGCGCGACGAAAGGCGCTCGCGGCGGCGAGGCGCGCACCGATCCGCAAACTTCCCCGCGAGAAGTCGAGAACATTTTCCTGCCACCGTTTGCCGCGGCGATCAAAGAGGGGGGACTACTTGGCGTCATGAGCTCGTACAACGACTTTGACGGCGTGCCGATCACAGGCAGTAAGTACTGGTTAACTGATCGTCTTCGAAAAGA
>Ga0079216_10000164_pt1 | contig 14609 bp, 14 predicted proteins | sample NCAS100_FD_77008 | JGI IMG/M metagenome (GOLD analysis project Ga0079216, IMG submission 77008) | Agricultural soil microbial communities from Utah to study Nitrogen management - NC AS100 | ecosystem: Environmental > Terrestrial > Soil > Agricultural land | place: USA: North Logan, Utah...
ATACCGCGTACCGTCTCGGATCAGCATACGCGATCGACGGGCTTCCCAGTACGATGTGCGTCTGGTGCCCATCACGGTCGATATGGCGCCTTACTGGTGCTTCGGGCACCGGCTCCGGCACGATCGGGCCGTCGGTCGCACCACCGGGCAACGCATTCCACCCGGTGCGCTCCAGCACCTCGAGCAACGCGTCGTGCTCGATCCTGCCCGCAGCCGCGACCACCATGTTCTGCGGCCGGTAGGCGCTCCAGTGCAGCGCGCGCACCGCCTCCACCGGCATCGCGCCGATGGTCTGACGGGTGCCCAGAATGGCGTAGCCGTAGGGATGGCTGCCCCACAACGCTTCGTTATGCAGCTCGAAGACGAGGTCGTCCGGAGTGTCCTCGACCATCGCGATCTCCTCGAGCACGACGTTCCGCTCGAGCGACAGGTCGCTTTCGCGAAGCGTAGGTCGGAAGATCAGGTCGCAGAGCACGTCGGCCGCCTGCGGGAGATGCTCGTCCAGCACGCGAGCCTGGAACGACGTGTGCTCGCGCGACGTGAAGGCATCGAGCGATCCGCCGAGGCTTTCGAGCGATAGCGCGATTTCCTTCGCGGTGCGCTGCTCCGTGCCCTTGAAGACGAGGTGCTCGAGGAAATGCGACACGCCCATCTCCTCGCGCCGCTCATGCACCGATGCCCGCCGCACCCACACGCCGAGCGCCACGGACCGCACGCTCGGCATGTATTCGGAAACGACGATCAACCCGTTAGGCAGGACGGTGCGACGATAGCCGCCGCCGGAAGGTGAAGCCTCCGCGACGCTACCGGCGACCGATGTGGCCGAGATGAGCCCACGCGAAGGCACAGTCCTCACTCCCTGGCGCCACGGCCTCCACGGCCCCGGGACCCGCCGCCACGCCGCGGACGGCCGCCGCCACGGGAACGCTCGCGGTGTCCTCCACCGCCGCCACCACCGCCCTCTTCAGACTCGGAAGCACCAGCAGCTGCGGCCACAGGTTCTCCTTCGCCGCTGGCCGGTTCGCCGCCGCCCTCACCGGGAGGGGGAGCCTCCGGTTTCGGCTGTAATGCTTTCATCGACAGGCGCAGGCGGCCACGCTCGTCGCGATCGATGAGCTTCACCTTCACGTGGTCACCCTTCTTCACCACGTCCTCTGTGCGCTCGGTACGACCATGGCGCATTTCGGAGATATGCAGCAGCGCTTCGGTACCAGGCATGATTTCTATGAACGCACCAAAAGCCGTCGTACTCTTGACTGTGCCCTCGTAGATCCCACCAACCTCTGGCTCGGCGGTAATCGCGGCCACCATCTGCCGCGCACGTTCCATCGCCTCGCCACCAACGGCGGCGATGGTGACCGTGCCCGAATCGTCGACGGTCAGCTCGGCGCCCGTCTCCTCCTGGATACCGCGGATCGTCTTGCCCTTCGGGCCGATCAGGTCTCCGATCTTCTCGGGGTTGATCTGCATCGTCACGATGCGCGGCGCATAGGGCGACAGCTCCGCGCGCGGCGCCTCGAGCGCCTTCTTCATCTCACCGAGGATGTGGAGGCGGCCATCACGAGCCTGCGCGAGTGCCTCCTTCATGATCGAGAGGTCCATCCCCTCGATCTTGATGTCCATCTGGATCGACGTGATGCCGGTCTCAGTGCCAGCGACCTTGAAGTCCATGTCGCCGAGGTGATCCTCTGTGCCGAGAATGTCGGTGAGGATCGCGTACTTCGAACCTTCCTTGATGAGCCCCATGGCCACGCCGGCAACGGCCGCGCGCACCGGTACGCCGGCATCGAAGAGGGCCAGCGATCCACCACACACCGACGCCATCGAGGACGAACCATTCGACTCGAGCACGTCGGAGACGATACGGATGGTGTACGGGAACTCCTCGAACGGCGGCAGGACGCCCTGCAGCGCGCGCTCGGCGAGGTTGCCGTGACCGATCTCGCGGCGGCTGGTGCCGCGCATCGGCCGGACTTCACCGGTCGAGAACGGCGGGAAGTTGTAGTGCAGCATGAAGGTCTTGTTGACCTCGCCCGCGTCCTTGATGGAGTCGAGCCGCTGCACGTCGTCGGCCGTGCCTAACGTGGTGGCGACGAGCGCCTGGGTCTGGCCGCGCGTGAACAGCGCCGAGCCGTGAGCGCGCGGCAACACGCTGGTGTCGATCGTGATGGGCCGGACTTCAGTTGGCGTCCGACCATCGACGCGGCGGCCGGTGTCGAGGACCTGCGATCGCAGCGCATTGTATTCGATGTCGCCCAGCAGATTCCCGACGTAAGCGCCCCAGTCGGTATTCTCGGCGGTGAGAAGCGCGGAAATCGCGCGCTTCACTTCCTCCACCGCTTGAACTCGTGTGTGCTTGTCCTTCTGGTTGAGCGCTTCGGAGATCTTTCCTTCCGCTTCCGACTTGACGCGTGTCACCAGCTCGGATGGCGCTTCGGCTTTTGTCCAGGCCATCTTGGACGTCGAACCCGCCTGGGTGAGGAGCTCCTTCTGGATCCCGACGAGCTCCTTGATGCCCTTGTGACCGAGTGTCAGCGCTTCGAGCATGTCCGCCTCGATCACTTCGAGGCAGCCACCTTCCACCATGTTGATCGAGTCAGCCGTGCCGGCCACTATGACTTCCATGTCGCTGTAGGCGAGCTGCTGGAAGGTGGGGTTGAGGACCCACTTGTCCTGGATGCGACCGACACGAACTGCTCCGATCGGCCCGTTCCATGGGATTTTGCTCGACGACAGCGCATATGAAGCCGCCATCAACCCGAGCACGTCAGAGTCATTCTCCTGGTCGCCGGAGATGACGTAGATGTAAACCTGGACTTCGTTCTTGAAGCCCTCGGGGAAAAGCGGTCGGATGGACCGATCGATGATGCGAGCCGCGAGGATCTCGTGGTCGTGGGGGCGCCCTTCCCGCTTGATGAAGCCGCCGGGAATTTTCCCCGCGGCGTACGTCTTTTCGCGGTATTCGACGAGGAGCGGGAAGAACCCGAGGGCGGTCTCCCTGTCGCTTACGGTCACTGCGGCCAGGACCATGGTGTCACCGAAGGTGACAACGGCGCTTCCGGCAGCCTGCTTCGCCATGCGCCCGGTCTCGATGATGAGGCGCCGTCCGGCGAAGACTTTTTCGATGCGTTGCATTCTGTTTTTACTCTCTCTTCCGCTGCAAGCGGACGCGGTGTGCGCCCGGAGCGTGGGCTAGGGGGACGCTACCGAGAAACGCAAAAACGCGCGGGCCGAGTGCTCATGCCCGCGCGAATCCATTGCTCGATGCGTTTAATGGCGGAGGCCAAGATCCGTGATGATCTGGCGGTACCGCTCGACGTCGTTGCGCTTCAGGTACGTCAGGAGCCGGCGGCGCTTGCCTACCATTTTCAGGAGGCCCCGACGGCTATGATTGTCCTTCACATGGCCCTTGAAGTGAGCGGCCAGATAGTTGATCCGTTCTGTCAGGAGGGCGATCTGCACCGGCGCCGAACCAGTATCTTCGGCGTTCGCCCGGTACTTGGCGATCGTCGGTGCCTTTTCAAAACTCATGAGGTATATTCTCCGCGCGTCGCGCGTCGCGTTAAGCTAAGTCCTTTGGAGCACGGCAATTTACGGGCTCCGCCATCCTATGTAAAGGCTGCCCTGAGTGCCCGAACGTTACCTCGGTCAGACGTTGGGGAAGTACCGGATCGAGAGTTTACTCGGGTCGGGCGGGTTTGCATGGGTCTTCAAGGGATACGACCCTGAGCTCGATATTCCGGTTGCGATCAAGGTCCTGAAACCCCAGTTCGCTGGGGATCAGGCAGTCGTAGACCGATTCAAGCGAGAAGCTTCCACCGCGGCCAAGCTTCGGCATCCGAACATCATCAAGATCTATGCGGTAGGGCGCGAAAACGACGCGGTCTACTTCGTCATGGATTACCTGCCGTCGGGCCTGGCGAACCGTCTCGAGACGACCCAGTCGCTGCCTGAGGATTACGTCCTGCGCGTCGGAGTGGACGTGGCGAGAGCGCTGGGTTTCGCGCATCGCGAGGGCGTGATCCACCGTGACATCAAGGTGGACAACATCCTGTTCGACACGCACGGAAACGCCGTGGTGGCCGATTTCGGGATAGCACGGGCCGTCTCTGGATACACGAACCAGACGGGCACCAACATGGTAGTGGGCACGCCCCAGTACTTCGCCCCTGAGCAGGCGCGGGCAAAGCCATTGGATGGGCGTGCTGACCTGTACTCGCTGGGCGTGACGCTCTTCCGCTCGGCGACCGGCAGGCTGCCGTTTGAGGGTGAGGACTGGTACGAAATCGCCCGCCAGCACGTCGAGGAACCAGCGCCACCGGCGCGGTCCGTGAATCCCGCGTTGTCGCCCGAGTTCGAGGCGGTCGTGTTGCAGTGCATGGCCAAGTCGGCGGACGACCGGCCGGCAACCGGCGATATTCTGGCCGACACTCTGAACGCGATCCTGCAGGTCCGGAAGGATCCCTCGGCGGCGAATACGGTCACCGTTCCCACGACGCCGACTGGGACGACGCCGCGCGTCAACAGCAAGCCGATTCCGCAGCCCGTCGCGCGTCGCCGCCTCTGGACCGGCGCGGTCGTCACCACGCTGCTCCTCGGCGCCATCGCCGCACTGTTCGCGCTGCCGTTCGACGGCGCGTTAGGCACGGCCGGCACCACGCCCGATTCGCTGCCACCCGATACGGTCGGTCAGACCGGGATCAACAGCGGGACGATACAGGATCCACCACTTCCCGCCGAGTCGTTGCCTCCAGGAAGGAGTACGGGCCCGGGGCGCGGCACCACCGCACCGGCGACGCGCGAAAACGTCGGATCCATCTCGATCAAGGCGCCGCCCGACGCACAGGTGAACCTCAATGATCGCCTGATTGGCTTCGGCGACAAGCGTATCGACAGCCTGCCACCCGGGACGTACTTGGTGAGCGCCGAACTTCCAACATTGCTCGAAGGCTGCACCGAGGCGCGCAAAGTCACACCAGTGCGCGTTGGAGCCGGCTCTGGAGTCACTGTGACGTTGACCCCACGCTTGTGCGGTACGCTCGATATCAACGTGATCGCGCGACGAAACAACCAGAACGTTGAACAGCCGATCTGGTACTCGTTGCAGCCGGAAGGCGGCGAAGCTTCGAAAGAAGCCGTGCTGACGCGCGGCCCGAAGGTGCTTACCGTTGGCCGGTATCGCCTCAAGGTCAGAATGGTGACGTGCGGTCCTTTCGACGACATGATCGAAATCCTTGCCGGCGAGTCGACGAGGGTGCCGATCGTCATGGACTGTCCTTCGCAGCAGTAGTTCTTTTCCGACATCCAGGAGGCGGCATGTGGGGTGACTTCAAGTCGTTCATCATGCGGGGCAACGTACTCGACCTCGCCGTCGGCGTCATCATCGGCGCGTCGTTCGGAACGGTCGTGAAGTCAGTGGTCGACGATGTCATCATGCCGCCGATCGGTCTCGCAATCGGTGGCGTCGACTTCTCCAACCTCTTCGTGGTGCTGAAGGAAGGAGCGACGGCAGCCGGTCCGTATGTGTCGCTCGCGGAAGCGAAGGCCGCTGGCGCCGTAACCATGAACTACGGCGCCTTCATCAACACGATCATCACCTTCCTCATCGTTGCGCTGGCGGTCTTCATGCTCGTCCGGGTCGTCACTAAGCTGCACCGGCAGCCTGCCCCGGCCCCGCCGGATACGAAGTCCTGTCCGCAGTGCGCGACGGCGATTCCCCTCGCGGCCAAGCGGTGCCCCAACTGCACCTCACAGCTCGCCGCCTAACGAATTGGGGCATGGGGCATGGGGCATGGGGCATGGGGCATGGGGCATGGGGCATGGGGCGCGCTGCTTTTGCACCCTATGCACCCTCAGCACCCTTCCGTTACCTCCCGGCGATCAGCGCGCCGATCACTACGCCGAACACGGTGCCGGCCCAGAAGGTGATTCCCTTGTACCAGGGTTTCGGGGGCTCAGCCATGACCGCGATATGTTCGGTGGCGACGCGGGACCGTTGACCAGTGATGACCGCGGTCACCAACCCTGAATCCACCCTCGCTACGGTGAATCGGGCGACGAAAGCGTCCCGACTCCGGGGATCCACGACGAGACCGGTCGCCTTGTCCCTCACCCAGGCTGCACTGCCTCGTGAAAAGCGGAATGTGGTGTCGCCAACCTGAGTGATTTCGAACCTGACGCCGCGGAACTGAGCGGCGGCCGGCCGGGGTCCCAGCACCAGCGCAACCAACAGCAACCAGCGGCAGCAAGAAGCAATCAGCATGCAGCCAAGTTTTTTCACTGAAACAACCCGATCAGCCCTTTGACGTCGTTGAACATCACCAGCGCAAACAGCAACGCGATCGCCAACAGCCCGGCGCGCATGATGTACTCACGCGTCCGAGCACTGAAGGCACTGCCTTTGGCACCTTCAGCCAGGTTGAGAAGAATCTGCCCGCCGTCGAGAATCGGAATGGGCAGCAGATTCAACACCGCCACGTTGATGCTGAGGAATGCAATCAGGGACCACAGCGCCTCGAGTCCCGATTTCGCGGCTTCGACAGAGACGCGACCGATGGTAATCGGGCCGCCCAGTTGCGACATGCTGACCTCTCCCGAGATCAGGCCGCCGACGACGCGAATGACCGATGTGCCCATGTTCCACGTCGCGTGCCATCCAGCGACGGCCGATTCTCCGATGGACATGGACTCCCGGGCCAGCGTGCGCGTGGCACCGGCGCCGATCCTGCCGACTTCCGCGAGCGTTCCGATGTCAGTGGTGTCGGATCGCAGTTCAGGCGTGACGCGCACTGTTACGGTGCGGCCGCCGCGCACAACATCGAGCGCGAGTTCCTGGCCGGCGGAGGTGCTGATCCGTCTCGTGACCTCGTCCCAGCGGCGCACTGGCGTGCCATCGACGGCGATGATGCTGTCACCACGCTGAAGCCCACCACGTTCGGCTGGCCTGCCGGGAACCACGGAATCAACGACGGCGGGGATGTAGGCGCGACCGTAACCGGCAAAAAGTCCCGTGGACACGACGAGGGCAAGAATCGCATTCATCGTCACGCCCGCGAGCATGATGATCAGGCGGCCCCAGAGCGGCTTGGACTCGAACCAGCGGTTCTCCGGCACCGGCTTGGGACCGAAGGGCACCATCGCGTCCGGATCCCAGTCTCTGGTCTTTGCCTCGACGGCATGGGGTTCACCGGTGACGGTCGGCGAAGAACTCGCACCAACCGCCGGAACCTTGGACTCCTCGCTTCCTCCCTCGAGAAAGGCGGTCGCTTCGTCTTCGCGCGACGCCATGCGGACAAATCCGCCTAACGGGAGCGCGCCGATGACGTATTCCGTTTCACCGAATCGTCGCCGCCACAACGCTGGGCCGAACCCGATCGAGAAACGGGGAGCGTAGACGCCAAGCCACTTGGCCGCCATGAAATGCCCCAGCTCGTGCACAAGCACGACGAGGCCGAAGACAAGGATTGGGGCAAGCCAGCTCAGCATCGTTGCCTGGGAAACAGGAAGCAGGAAGCAGGAAGCAGGGAACGAAACGTCATTGTTTGAACAACCTGGACACGTGGTCACGGGCAGCGGAATCGGCCGCCAGCAACTCCTCTCTTGTGGTCCCAGGTAACCCGCCGAGCCGGTCCAGCGCTCCCGAAATCGCCCGGGAAATGTCCACGAATGAAAGCGCACCGTCGAGGAACAGCGCAACTGCTTTTTCGTTGGCCGCGTTGAAAACGGCCGGCGCCGCACCTCCGGTTCGTCCCGCCTCGATCCCGAGTCGCAATGCGGGAAAGTCATCCAGCCGCACGCGCTCGAACGTGAGCGGCGACGCCGCCACCGGATCGAACGGCGCGATCGCCGGTTCCTCGATGCGCTCCGGATGGGTGAGCGCGTACAACACGGGAAGTTCCATCGACGGCACACCCACCTGGGCCAACACGCTTCCGTCCACGAACTCGACCATCGAATGCACCACACTCTGCGGGTGGACCACGACGTCGATGGCGTCGTACGGAACGCCAAAAAGAAAATGCGCTTCGATGACTTCCAGTGCCTTGTTGGCCAGCGTCGCGCTATCGACGGTTATCTTGCGGCCCATCTGCCATGTCGGGTGTCGTAAGGCGTCGGCCAGTGTGGCGTGCTCGAGTTTCTGGCGACTCCAATCGCGAAACGGACCTCCCGATGCGGTGAGAATGAGTCTTCGCACCTGGCTTCGCGGACGGCCCGAAAGACACTGCAGGATCGCCGAATGTTCGGAGTCGACGGGGATGATCTCCCCTCCTGCCTCACGAGCCATTCTGGTGGCGAGTTCGCCCGCTACGACCAGCGTCTCCTTGTTCGCGAGCGCGACGCGCTTTCCCTCACGCAATGCGGCGAGCGTGGCGTCGAGGCCCGCGGCCCCGACGACGGCGTTGAGCACGATGTCCGCGTCAGGCAGTTGCGCAGCGCGCACCAGGGCCTCGGGACCAAGACACCAGTCGCGTGGTGCATCACTTCCGTTGGAGACGAGGCCAACGAACGAAGCTCCCGTCGCCTTCGCCTGCTCGGCGAGCAGTGACGCGTTCTCGTTTGCCGTCAGTGCCACCACGTGAAAGCGCGAGGCGTGACGGGCAAGGACACGAAGAGCGGTCGTGCCGATGGAACCGGTGGAGCCCAGGATGGCGATCCCGGTTGTCATGGGTGGCGGATGTGGGAAATCGGGGTCAGACCCCAATTATCCAGAACCGAGACGCGTCGTGGATTCCCGAACGCGCGGGATAATTGGGGTCTGACCCCGATTTCCGTCGATTGGCTGCTCACCGGGGTGCCGCTAACAACAATCGACTGAGAATCAGGTACGCGACGGGAATCGCGAAGTACAAACTGTCGAGTCGATCGAGCACGCCACCGTGCGCGCTGAAAAAGCTCGAGCTGTCTTTCACTCCCGCCTCGCGCTTGAATAGCGACTCGACCAGGTCGCCTACCTGACCGACGACACTGATGACAGCGCCGAATATGAGCGCGGTCCACGGTGCGAGCGCGAGCTGCGCGACCGGCCGCAAAACAAAATCGTTATACGCCCACGCGCCCAGCATCGAGAACACAATCGCGCCAACCGCGCCGGCGACGGTCTTTCCCGGACTTACCCTGGGCATGAGCTTCTTCTTCCCCAGCGCCCGACCGACGAAATACGCCCCGGAGTCGCTGACCCAGGTCAACGCGATGGGGAAGAACACCAGGACCGCGCCGGCGACGGGTTCCACCACGAACCGGTGATGCCGAAGCGCATAGGCATAGGCCAGTGAGGCGCCCGCATACAGCACGCCGAACGTCGTGATGGCAATCGAACCTAACGGGCGTTCGTCCGGAGAGCGCGCCCAGAGGACCGCCCCGGTGAGGGCAACGAACACCGCGCCCCCGGCTGCAAGCGGGGAATCGAACCAGCCGATGCGCATGGCATGCGCGCCTAACGGCATCAGGGCCGCCAGCGGAATTCCGATGGGTTCCAGCGCAAACGAGCCGTGCGCCCGGGAGAAACGGAACAGTTCCCACGCCCCGACGCCGGCGAGCAACGCCAGCAGCAGAGCAAGCACCAGACCGCCCGCGTACCCGGCGGCGACAGCGACCGGGATGCCGATCAGGGCCACCAGGACGCGGCGGCCAAGCGCTCCCGGCCCCTTCCCGCTAGTCGTCGTCAGGCAGTCACCCGGCCATAACGCCGGTCGCGGCCCTGAAACTCGGCAATGGCCTTGAAGAGTTCCTCGCGATTGAAATCAGGCCAGAGCACGGTCGTGATGTAGAGCTCCGCATAGGCGAGCTGCCAGAGCAGGAAGTTCGACAGGCGCTGCTCACCGGAGGTACGAATCAGCAGATCAGGGTCCGGGCAGTCAGCCGTGTACAGCCGCGCGCTCACTGTGTCCTCGGTGATGGCATCAGGTTCCAGCTCGCCGGCAACCGCCGCACGCGCAATCGCCCGAACGGCGCGTACGATCTCGTCTCGCGCCGCGTAAGAGATGAAGAGGTTGAGCACCAGGCGCTCATTCCCACCAGTGCGCTGGACGACATCCGCGACTGCTTGCGTAGCGGCCGGAGACAGACGAGAGAGATCGCCTAACACCCGGACGCGAACACCCTTTGTGACGAGCTCGTTCGCTTCGCGCGCGACGTACTCGACGAGGAGGTCCATGAGGGCCTCGACCTCGCTCGCCGGCCGTTCCCAGTTCTCGCGCGAGAAAGCGAACAGCGACAGGTACTCGACGCCGGCTTCAACCGAACCCTCGATGACTTCACGGACGGCGGTCATGCCGGAGCGGTGTCCGAACACACGCGGCATGTGGCGCTCGCGTGCCCATCGCCCGTTCCCGTCCATGATAATCGCGACATGCCGGGGCATGTCGCTTCCGTTGCGAATTCCGTTCAGCAGATCCTCGGCGGTGCGCATCTGGCGCGCTCCCGTCACACTTCCATGATCTCGTGCTCTTTCGCCTTCATGAGCGCGTCGATCTTGCCGATGTACTCGTCATGGACCTTCTGCAGGTCCTTTTCGGCGTGCTTCACATCGTCCTCGGAGACGCCATCGAGTTTCTTGAGACCAGCGCGAGCCTCGGTGCGCCAGTGACGGATTCCGATGCGACCTTCCTCGGCGAACTTGTGCACGATTTTCACGAGGTCGCGGCGCCGCTCTTCGTTCATCTGCGGCAGCGGAACGCGGATCATTGCGCCCTGCGTAACCGGGTCGAGCCCGAGCTCGGCCTCACGGATCGCCTTCTCGATCACCTTGATCTGCGACTTGTCGAACGGCGTGACCGTGAGCAGGCGTGGTTCAGGCGCGGCGAGGCTCGCGACCTGGTTCAGCATCATCATCGAGCCGTACACCTCCACGCGTACGGTGTCGAGCATGTTGGTCGTGGCCTTGCTCGAGCGCACAGACGCGAACTCGTGCTTCACGGACTCGATCGCCTTGTCCATGTGCGCACGCGCGTCCTTCATGATCTGCTGGATAGTGCTCATGGCGGATATTGGGGGGACTTGTTTGCCAAGTAAGGGTTGCAGCGCGTCTGCTATTTCTCCATCCCGACCCGCGTTCCCACCTTCTCCCCGCGGACCGCCATGGCGACGGCGCCTGGGCGGTGAATGTTCAGAACGATCAACGGCAGGTTGTTTTCCTTACAAAGCGTCACCGCGGTCTGGTCCATCACGCCCAGTTCCTCGAGCATGACGTCGCGATAGCTGATCCGTTCGTAGAAGGTCGCGTTCGGATTCTTCTTCGGGTCCGCCGAGTAGACGCCGTCGACACTGGTCGCCTTGATGATGACGTCGGCCTTCATCTGGATGGCCCGCAATGCCGCGGCGGTGTCGGTCGAAAAGTACGGATTGCCCGTGCCGCCGGCAAAAATCACGATGCGGCCCTTCTCGAAATGGCGAAGTGCGCGCCGCCTGATATAGGGCTCGGCCAGCTCTTCCATCCGGATCGCTGTCATGACACGAGTGTCCAGGCCCCGTCGCTCCATGACGTCCTGGAGCGCGAGCGCATTGATGACCGTGCCGAGCATGCCCATGTAATCGGCGGCGACACGATCCATACCCATCTCGGCGAGCTGCCGTCCGCGCACGATGTTGCCACCGCCGATCACCATCCCAACGCCGACGCCCATGTTGACGACAGCACGAACCTCGTCACAGAACTGGCCAACGCGGTCGAAGTCGAAACCGGTGCCCTTCTCTCCGGCGAGGGCCTCGCCGGAGAGCTTGAGCAGGATCCGCCGGAAGACAGGTTGACCGTTATCGGGCATCAGGTTGGGTATTGATAGTTGTGACGTGCGGCTGATTGCTGATTGCTACTTGCTGGGGTCTATGCAGCGTGCTGGCGCTGGTGGAATCGGCTCCAGCCCAAGCACGCAGGATCAGCCCCAGCAAGTAGCAATCAGCACGTAGCAATCACTCGCCCATGCGGTATCGGACAAACCGCTTGACGCTGAGTGAAGCGCCGGCGGCCTTAGACGCCTCGTCGACCAGTTGCTGAATGGTCTTCGATTCATCGCGAACCCACGGCTGCTCGAGCAGCGTCACTTCGGCGAAGAACTTGCGGATCTGCCCCTCGACCACCTTCTCGAGGATAGCGGCAGGCTTCCCCTCGGCGATCGCTTTCTCGCTGAAGATGCGGCGCTCACGCTCCACCAGCTCGGTCGAGACGTCCTCACGGCGCACCGCCTCCGGCACGCGCGGCACGCCGGCGGCTACATGCTCAGCGATCGTGCGTGCCAGCTCCTGCGCGGGCGCGCCGGCGGGCCCCTCCACCTCGACCATGGCGGCCACGCGGCCGTTGTGGTGGATGTAGGTGCCTAACGTGCCATCGGTCGTCAGGCGCGCGTAGCGGCGCAGGACGACGTTTTCGCCCGTCTTGGCCGACGTCTCGGTGACCTTGTCCTGGATCGTCTTCCCCTCGAACGCCGTCGACAGGAACGCTCCGCCGGTGGCATCGGGAACGCTGCCATCGAATGAGGTGTCGGCGAACAGCGCCTTGCCGAGGGCCTCGGCGACCGCCGCGAATTCGTCGTTCCGCGACACGAAGTCGGTCTCGGAATTGAGCTCGAGCATCGCGCCGGACTTCGCGTCAGGCGCCATCTGGACGACGATGCGACCCTCGGAAGCGACGCGGCCCGCGCGCTTTTCCGCCTTGGCGATCCCCGACTTCCGCAGGTTCTCGATAGCCAGGTTCATGTCACCGTTGGCGGCGGTGAGGGCATTCCGGCAATCCATCATGCCGGCTCCGGTGCGCTGGCGGAGCTCCTGGACGTCTTTAGCGCTGGGCTTGTAGTCGGTCATTGTCATTTTGGAAACCTCTGAAGAGCTGCGTTCTGATTGCTGATTGCTGCTGCTGATGCTGATGCTGCGTGCTGGTGCCAATTGCTGGTGTGATTGCTGCTGTAAAACGACGCCGTCGGCTGTTGGCCGACGGCGCTTCGGTATCCTTCACCGATGCCTCATGATCTTTCGATCATGTCCGACCGAACGGTGCGGCCGGAATCCGTGGCGCCTGAAAACTATTCGGCTCCGTCCTCTGCGGCTTCCACCGCCTCACCGCCTTCAACGACTTCGCCGCCTTCCGCTTCGCCTTCAGCGCCTGGCTTCCGGCGCGCGGCGATGGCTTCCGGCTTGGCACGACGGCGACGTGGCCGACGACGGCGCTTCCGTTCTTCCTCTCCACCGGCCGCGGCCGGCTCGAGACCACGATCGGAGCTGTAGGTGCTCTCTTCCGCTTCTTCCTCGACCGCGCGCGCCGGCGCCTCACGTCGCGCTTCCGCGATCGCTTCAGCCAGGAAGCGCGTGATCAACTCGACGGACCGGATCGCATCGTCGTTCCCGGCAATCGGGACCGTGATGAGGTCCGGATCGGCATTCGTGTCGACGATTGCGACGATCGGAATGCCGAGCTTGTTGGCTTCCGCGACCGCGATGCGTTCCTTGCGGGAATCAATCACGACCATGAGTCCGGGCGGACGACCCATGTTCTTGATGCCCTCCAGATACTTGGAAAGCTTGTCGCGCTGACGCGTGAGTAGCAGCTGCTCCTTCTTGGTGTAGTTCTCGAATTCACCGCCGGCTTCTGAACCTGCTTCCAGGTCCTTGAGCTTCCGGATCTGCTTCTTGATGGTCTGGTAGTTGGTCAGCAGTCCGCCCAGCCACCGCTCAGTAACGAAGAGCGAGTTGCTGCGCTCGGCCTCGCCGCGCACGATCGCGGCAAGCTGCCGCTTGGTGCAGACGAAGAGGATGTTATCGCCCCGCAGAATCGTCTCGCGGACGAGCTTCTGGGCAAGCTCGATCTGCCGCAGAGTTTTCTGCAGGTCAATGATGTGAATGCCGTTGCGTTCGGCGAAAATGAACCGACGCATCTTCGGGTTCCACCGGCGGGTCTGGTGGCCGAAGTGCACACCGGCTTCAAGGAGCTGTTCGAGAGTTGGCTGCATTAGGTGGTGAGTCGTTTGTGGGTTAGGGCTTCCGCCTTCGTCAGCGCCTCTTTCGACCGGCGAGTGCCGGCACCCTCAGAGGCTCGGAAGACGTGAGTGATTGCACATTGCAAAGTGAAAATCTGCAATCTGCAATTTGTTGTTTACCGCTTGGAGAACTGGAACCGCTTACGTGCCTTCGGACGACCCGGCTTTTTCCGCTCGACGGAACGAGCGTCGCGCGTGAGGAGGCCGAGGTCGCGCAGCTTGCGCCGATGCGTCTCGTCCATCTTCACGATGGCGCGAGCCGCCGCGAGGCGGAGTGCGCCAGCCTGTCCGGCCTGACCGCCACCCTCGAGGTGCGCCTTGACGTCCCAGCGGCCGAGCATGTCCGTCGCCGTGAACGGCTGCTGGATCGCGGACACAAGGGCCGGCCGCGGGAAATAGTCGCCTAACGTGCGACCGTTGATGTCCCACTTCCCCGACCCGGGTCGCAAGTAGATGCGGCAAACCGCTTCCTTGCGGCGCCCGATGGCGTGGATCTGTCCATTGTCGGCCATGCTATTCGCTCTTTGTGCTGATGGTCAATGCGGCCGGCTGCTGCGCGGCGTGCGGATGTTCGGCGCCCGCATACACGCGGAGCTTCCGGCGCAGCGACTCGCGCGCCAGCGTGGTCTTGGGCAGCATCCCGTACAC
>Ga0079216_10000167_pt1 | contig 14488 bp, 11 predicted proteins | sample NCAS100_FD_77008 | JGI IMG/M metagenome (GOLD analysis project Ga0079216, IMG submission 77008) | Agricultural soil microbial communities from Utah to study Nitrogen management - NC AS100 | ecosystem: Environmental > Terrestrial > Soil > Agricultural land | place: USA: North Logan, Utah...
CCGCGTGTAGAGTGCCGCGCCTCCGCTGGCCGGGACGATGTGGTACCTTGCGTCCGCCCCTCTCGTGATCAGCCTTCCGCTCCTGGATTGAATCCGCGATACCCACCGCGGGTGCAGTATGACCGCGCCGGGCACTACCGCCTCGTCATGAAGAGCAGGAGCGAGGTGGAAGTCGTCATGCAAGTAAAGGAGAGATCGATGAGGACCGCCAGTGGTATCGCCGCGCTCGGGCTCATGCTCCCTGTCTTCGGCACTGGGCTCGTCGCCCAACGCCCGGCTGGCCAGAGCAGCGGAGGTCTCCCTGGACGCGTCATCGAAGTGGCTGCGACCGAGTATGCATTCAGCGCGCCCGATACGATCCCGGCCGGTCTCACGACCTTCCTGCTGCGGCAGGAGGGGCGTATTCGGACCGGTGCGTCACTGGGGCCCGCGGAGCGGGATTCACTCGTCGTTCACGAGGGCGACGCGACCGCCGGGTTCCACATGCTCTGGGTGGTGCGACTCGACTCCGGCATGACCGCGGGAGAGTTCTACGCGACGGCGAAGGCGGATTCGTCCGCTCCACGCGCGCACCTGCTCGGCGGGCCGGGCTTTGCCTTCCCGCCGCGCACCACGAATGCGACCATGGTGCTGGAGCCCGGGCAGTACGTGCTGGTCTGCTATGTGGGATCGGCGCGTGCGGATCGGCGCCGGTATCATCTGCTGCGGGGAATGTTCCGCCCGCTCACGGTCGTGGCCGCGGGCCGGAACCGCGACGTCCTTCCCGCGGCGGACGTGACCGTCACCCTTGGCGCCGACAGCATCAGCCGGTTTTCAACCCCGATCACGACCGCCGGCACATGGCGGATCGGCGTCCACAACGCGCGCGCGAAGCAGGCGGAATTCAGAATGACCCGCGTGCTCCCCGGGCACAGCGTTGCCGAGGCGCTCGCGTGGAGGCGCTTTGACGGGAAGCCTCGGGTCTCCGAGCCGTGGGGAGGGGTTGTCGCGGTGCCGCCGGGAACATCGATGCTGACGACGATCGAGCTGGTTCCCGGCACCTACCTGGCCAGCGGCGTTGTCCTTGTCGTGACGGAGCGCAGCACCCGCTGACCTGTGCCAATCCGGGCGCCGGAGTCGGCGGCCAGGCCGCGCAGGCCGGCGGTGTCCAGGTCGATACAGGCGGGAGTGCGCGTGTGAATCTTGGCGGCGGCCGGCGCAACTAGCCGAACGTCTGCAGCCAGGCGAGGCGCTCGGGCCCACGGCCGGGGCGCCTCGCTGTTTTCAGGTATCAGGTCCCCCGCTGGCCCGAGCCGGCCGCCGGCGCTATCCTCGGAGCCACGTCGACATCACGTCTCCTCGCTGGAGCTGCCCATGCGTTTCTTCCTGTTCGCCGTGTTCACCGTCGCGACTGCGTATACACACGCTCCTCTGGCCGCCCAGGCGGCCACGCCCATTGGGGTTCCGGCTCGTGCTCCGCTCGCTCGCGTCGTTCCGAAGATCGACACGCTGCACGGCGAGGTCCGTCGGGACGACTACTTCTGGCTGCGTGAGAAGACGAATCCGGAGGTCGTGGCGTACCTCGAGGCGGAAAACGCGTACGTCGAGGCGGGTACCGCGCACACGAAGCCGCTTCAGGAGCAGCTCTACAGGGAGATGCTGGGGCGGCTCAAGGAGACCGACCAGGCGGTGCCGCAGCGCGACGGACGCTGGTGGTACTACACGCGCACCGAGCAGGGCAAGAGCTATCCGGTTTTCGCCAGGCGCCCAGGCTCGGCCGCGGCGATGTCGGCGTCGGCACCGGAACAGATTCTGCTCGACCAGAATGCGCGCGCGGCCGGGAAGAAGTTCCACGCGCTTGGCGGCTTCGACGTGAGCCCGGACGGACACTTCCTGATCTGGCTCGAGGACACGACGGCGTTCCGCGACTACACGCTCTACGTGAAGGACCTGCGCTCCGGGCAGGTGATCGACACGATTCCCTTCGACCCCGCGCGCCCGGTCTGGAACGGCACGGCATGGGCCGACGACAACCGCACGTTCTTCTATCTCACCGCCGACAGCGCGCGCCGCGGCAACGCAGTCTGGCGGCGCACGGTCGGCACGCCGAAGGCGCAGGACGCGAAGGTCTTCCAGGAAGACGACGTGCTCAACAACGTCGGCGTCTGGCGGTCACGCAGCGGGCGCTGGATCTACATCGCCGCCGACGGGTTCACGAGCTCCGAGACTCGCGTCATCCCGAGCGGCCGGCCCGCGACGGCGCCGCGCGTGCTGGCGCCGCGCCGCCCGAATGTCGAGTACAGCGTCGAGGACGACGGCGCGAACTTCTATTTCGTCACCAACGACCGGGCCCGGAACTTCCGCATCACCCGCGCGCCGGCGGCGACCCCGGGTGTCGAGCAGTGGCGCGACTGGCAGGCCGCGAGCGACTCGGTGTTCGTGGAAGGGTTGAGCGTCTTCCGCCGGCACGCCGTGGTGAGTGAGCGGGCCGGCGGGCTCCGGAGGCTCCGCGTGGTGGACCTCGCCACCAGTGCGTCGCATTTCGTGGCGCTGCCCGAAGCGGCCTATGCGGTCTGGCCTGCACAGAATCCCGAGTTCGACACCGGTTCCTTCCGCTTCGTCTACTCCTCGCTGATCACGCCGGGCTCGACGTACGACTACGACCTCGTCTCGCGCGAGCGCCGGCTTCTCAAGCAGCAGGAAATCCCCAGCGGTCACGACCCCGCGAAGTATGAGGTTCGCCGCCTGATGGCGACGGCGCGCGACGGCGCACGCGTCCCCGTCTCCATTCTCATGAAGCGCGGCACCGTGCAGGACGCTTCGAACCCGCTCCTCCTCTACGCCTACGGCTCGTACGGGGCCACGACTGAGCCCGGGTTCAACACCCGGGTGCTGAGTCTCGTCGACCGCGGCTTCGTCTACGCGATCGCCCACATCCGCGGCGGCCAGGAAATGGGACGGCAGTGGTATGACGACGGCAAGATGCTGAAGAAGATGAATACCTTCACCGACTTCATCGATGTGGCGGAGACGCTGGTGAAGGAGCGGTACACGACGCCGGAGCGGCTCATCGCCAACGGCGGGAGCGCCGGTGGGCTCCTGATGGGCACGGTCGCCAACATGCGCCCCGAGCTCTTCCGCGCCATCGTGGCGGACGTGCCCTTCGTCGACGTGATCAATACGATGCTCGACGCCTCGCTGCCGCTCACGGCGCAGGAGTGGGAGCAGTGGGGGAATCCGCGGAACGCCGAGCACTATGCGTACATGCGGCAGTACTCCCCATACGACAACGTGACGGCGAAGGCATATCCGTGGATTCTCGTCACCACGTCGTTCAACGACTCGCAGGTCATGTACTGGGAGCCGGCCAAGTGGGTCGCGCGGCTCCGGGCGACGAAGACCGACGCCAATCCCCTGTGGTTCAAGACGAACATGGGTGGCGGGCACGGCGGGTCCTCCGGCCGGTATGACCAGCTCCGGGAGGCGGCATTCCGGTATGCGTTCATGCTCGACGCGGTAGGGATGGTGCCGGGGGCGACACCTTGATGGCGACGGAAGCGACGGAGACGACGGAATCGACGGAACCGGAGAGCAAACGGTTCCGTCGGCTCCGTCGATTCGGTCGATGCTCCATTCTTCTTGCCACCGTCGCCTTTGCTTCCGATCCCGTCGCCATCGACTGGGCGATGGTCGCGAAGATCCGGGAAGAAGGGCTGCAGCGCTCGCGCGTGGCCGATCTCGAGAGTTACATGACCGACGTGCTCGGCGCGCGCCTCACGCTCTCCGAGGACATGAAGCGCGCGCAGGCGTGGGCGATGGCGGAGATGAGGCGCATCGGGCTCGTGAACGTTGCCGCCGAGCCGTTCATGGATTTCGGGGCGGCGTGGGACAACGAGTATGTCTCGCTCCACCTGCTCGAGCCGGACTACCAGCCGATGGTCGGCTATCCGATCGCGCACACGCCGGGCACGAACGGAAAGGTCGTGGCCGACGCCGTGATCGTGGACCTGCAGACGCGGCAGGACCTCGAAAGCTGGCGCGGAAAGCTGGGCGGGAAGGCGGTGCTCTCGACGCCGCCGGCCGCCGTGGACATGGCCCCGCTCGTGAACGGCACGCCCCGGCGCACCGCGGAGGAGCTGGCCGCGCTGGAGCGGACGGTGATCGTCCCGGCGCGGCCGGAGCCGCCTCGGCGCATCGCCAATGCCGAGGTGATCACGCCATTACAGCGCGCCGCGTTCTTCAAGTCGGAAGGCGTCGCCGCGGTGCTCGAGAGCTCGAGCGGGTGGCTTGGCGCGGTGCGGGGCTTCTCGCGGCCCGGCTCGCGGGACGACCGCTGGTCCGCCGCGGGCGACAGTGCGGCCCCCGTCATGATCGCGATCACACCCGAGCACTACAACCGCATGTACCGGATCCTCAAGCGCGACATCCCGGTCAAGGTGGAGCTCGAGGTACGGAACCGGATCGGGCCGCGCGCGGAGCAGGCAGTGAACCTCGTCGGCGAGATCGCCGGCAGCGACCTCCGGAACGAGGTCGTGATGATCGGGGCGCACTTCGATACCTGGCACGCGAGCCCGAACGCGAGCGACAACACGTCGGGCGTCGCCGTCGTGCTCGAGGCGATGCGGATCCTGAAGGCGGTCGGGGCGAAGCCGAGACGGACGATCCGGGTCGCGCTCTGGAGCGGGGAAGAGCAGGGGCTCTGGGGCTCGCGCGCCTACGTGCGCGAGCACTTCGGCAATCCGAACGACTCGATGCCCACGAAGAAGCCGGCGTACGACCGGCTTCAGGCCTACTTCAACCAGGACTACGGCCCCGGCGCCTATCGCGGCATCTACCTTCAGGGCAACGAGCACGCGAGGACGCTGCTGGGCGGCTGGATGGAGCCGTTCCGGGACATGGGCATGACGACCGTCTCGAATCAGAGCGTCGGCAGCACCGATCACATCGCGTTCGACGAGGCGGGCCTGCCGGGATTCCAGTTCCTGCAGGACCGGGTGCCGGGTGGCGGCGGGCACACCAACCTCGACTTCTTCGACTCGATTCCGGTCGAGGACCTGATGAAGAACGCGGTCATCATGGCGTCGTATGCGTATCATGCGGCGATCAGTGACGTGCGGATACCGAGGAAGAAATGAAATGGTCGCGACCCTCTCGAAAGTGAGCCCTTCAGCCCAAGGCTTCCCGATGAACCGAGTTCTTCTTGTTGCGATGGTCGTTCTGCCCACGGCCTGCGCAACCGGCTCCGGCGCTCCAGCGACTTCCGATGCCGCGCGGGCAGCGGCGCCGGTGGACACCGTTGGGCTCAACTGGCGGCCCAGCTGGCCGGGGACGGAAATGGCGGTGACGAAGGGTGATCCATTCAAGGGTGGGGAATGGTCGTTCCAGTTCCGCATGCCGGCCGGGTACTGGATCCATCCGCACCGGCATCCGGTGGACGCGCACATTCGCGTCGTTTCGGGCACGTTCCTGGTCGGCCACGGGGAGATCCTCGACTCGAGCCGGGTGCGGGTGCTTGGTCCCGGCCGTACCATCGAGCTTCAGCTGGGGATGCCTCATTACGAGGGTACCCGTGAGGCCACGGTGATCGAGGTGCACGGGGCCGGCACCTGGGGGATCACCTTCGTGGATCCGAGCAGGGAGCCCGGGCGGTAGGCTCGTGTCCCCGCACCTGTCACCCTGATGGCGAGCGGAGCGAGCCGTGGGGGCCGGAACCCTGATCGCAGCTACGGCACTCGGTTCGGCGCTCCGGCCCCTACGGCTCGCTTCGCGAGCCATCAGGGTGACAGCGGGGTGTCACAACCCAGGACCCCTTTCCCGAAGCCGTCCCAGCAGTGATCTTTTGCTTCTTCCACTTACAGCCCGACCACCCGCAGGAGGCTCCATGTCCGACATCCTCGCGTCCCCCACTGCGCGCCGTGGGTTCCTCGGCCGCATTGCCGCAACCGCCGCGGCAGCCGGTCTCGGCGGCTTCATTCCCTCGCGTCTCGCCGCGGAGACCCCGGCGCCCGAGACGACCGCCGACCCCGCGCTGAACGCCTGGTTCGGCAAGATCAAGGGCAAGCATCGGCAGATCTTCGATGCGCCGGAACCGAACAGCGGCATGGTCGCGATCTGGCCGCGCGTCTACATGAACACCATGAACGCCACCTATCCCGGCGGCGGCACGACGGCCGTCGTGATTCTCAGGCACGGCGGATTGCCTCTGGCGTTCCAGGATCGGCTCTGGGAGAAGTACAGCCTCGGTGAGGTATTCAGCGTGAAGGACGGGGAGAGCCCGGCGAAGCGGAATCCCTATGCGACCATCACCGGGCTTCCGATCGAAGGCCTCGGCATCGCCGAGCTGCTCAAGTCGGGTGTGCTGGTCGGGGCGTGCGATGTTGCCATGACCGTGTACAGCAGCAACGTCGCGAAGAAGATGAGCCTCGACCCCGCCGAGGTACGGAAGGACTGGGTCTCGGGTCTGCTGCCGGGCGTGCAGCTCGTGCCGTCGGGCGTGATGGCCGTCGCTCGCGCTCAGGAGCTTGGCTGCGCGTACTGCTTCGCCGGCTAGTCATCCCGAGCGAGCGAAGCGAGTCGAGGGATCTACCGATAGGGTCTGGTACCTATCCGTAGATCCCTCGACTCGCTTCGCTCGCTCGGGATGACCGCGCGACCGCCCTACCGCTCCCTCACGTTCGCCACACCCAGCCCCGTCGTGTCCGATTGCACCAGGAATATGCTTCGCACCTGGCCCGCTGCCATCGGCATCGGTCCGGTATCGACGAGCACGTCGTGCGTCCCGTCGGCAGTGATGCGCACGCGCCAGATCCCCGGGTCGCGCTCGACGTAGCCGGGGAAGAATGGCGAGAGGCCGACCCCGTAGGTGAACGGCTCCACCAGCGGCAGCGCCCCCGCGAGCGGCTCGTCGTCGAGCGTCAGGTAGACATCGACCGGCGGCGCGTGCTCTGCATTGTGGATCGCGCGGATCTTGATCTTCGACTCACCGGGGATGGCGCCGGTATCGCTCGGAAGCGGCGGCGGCGCCGACTCGGGCACGCCCTCGGCGGTGTCCGCGACGATGCGGAGATCGGTGCTGTCGCCCGAGCGCGAGAAGAGTGCGGTATAGCGCCGCCCCGCCTCCAGTGCAGTCGCGCGGGACGTCAGGACGTCGCCATCGCCTGCGGACCGGACTTCGACGTCGACTGCCCCCGCCGCCACCTGGGCCAGCGCCGACACGCGGGAGAACGAGATCCCGCCAGCGATCGTCTCGTCGTCGATCACCAGATCCACCGGCGGCGCACCGACCCCGGCGTGAATGAACCTGACTTCGGCGGTGCCGTCGCCCGGCCCGCTGGACGTGTCGCAGGCCGGCACGACGAGAACGACAAGCAGCCAGCTGAAGACGGCCGAAAGGCGTTTCATCTTCGGGTAATCCATCAGAGGTGGATGAGCGTGCCGCTGCACGCCCTGTCCACCTATGACGACTCACGATTCAAAGCATCGACAGTGAACTGTCCGTCTGTCCGCCTGTCCGTCTGTCCGCCTGTCCGTCTGTCCGCGCGTCCGCCCGTCCGCCTGCTACGGTCTCCCGATATCGAACGTCCCGTTTGCCACGACTATCGGCCCGCTGGCGGCGGTGTTCGGGTCCGCCGGCAGCGTAAAGCTGAACGTGCCGGTGGAGCGCGTCGCGGTGAGCGTCGTGATGGTGATCGACCCCGTTCCGGGCGAGCTGCTCCAGCAGCAGTTGGTAGGAGACGCGTCACCGGGCGTGACCCCTGCGATGACGATGCTCGGCCCGCCGCCTCCAAGGGTGAACGTACCGGGCGCAGTGACGTTGGTAATGCCGATGCCGATGGCGTACTGGGTGTTGCTTGCCGTAAACCCGAAGGGGTTGGCTCCGAGCGCGACGGTCGCCGCGTTCCAGGCCGTTCCGTTCAGCGTCGCCGAGATCCGGCTGTGCGCGTTCGCCGGAAGGTCGGGCACGTTGCCGCTGGTAGTGACCTCGAGGTCGAACTCACCCTCGGTCACCTCCCGTGTTCCCGCCGCGTTGCCGAACGCGCCACCGCCGGTGAACTCGAAGGTGCCGGCGATCCGCGTGTCCGTCAGCGCGTCGATGGTGATCGTTCCCGCTGCACCGGTGAGCGGCGTGGACCAGTTCGAGGAATTCTCGGCGAAAACGCCTATGCCACCGGAGACTCCGCCGCCGGTGCCGAGTGGATAAGTGCCGGGGCCGGGAATGTTGTTGAGCGTAATGAGGAGGGTGCTCGCGTCGGTGCCGCCTTCCAGGCGGCTCCCCTGGATGACGTACACTCCGGACGTCGTGTACTGCACGACGGGCGTGAGCGCCTCGTCGCTCTCCCAGGCGTCGCCGTCAATCGTCGCGCGGATTCCCCCGCCTCCGCCGCCTCCGGGTCCAGTATCGTCCCCGCAGGCGAGCAGGAGGAGCAGTAGCGCACCGGCGATGCGACGCGACATTGAGACCTCTGGACGTTGGGGGAACCCCTAGTATCGCCCGCATCGGCCGGCACGCAAGGGTGGAACCTTGGAGCGGATGTGTGCGTCAGGCTTGAGTCGGCGCGCATCCGCTGTCACCCTGAGGTGAGCGCCAGCGAGCCGAAAGGGGCCGAAGCCACGATGAGCTTCGGTCCCTCCGCTCGCTCCGCTCGCATCAGGGTGACAGTGGGTACTTGCGCCTTCGGCGTTTCTTCGGTAACGTAGCTCCCCGCAGTTTTCATGTCCAACCCCGCAGGAGGTGCCGCATGGCCGCGAAGCCGATCCCCGACGGTTACCACTCCATCACTCCCTATCTCGTCGTTGACGACGGCGTCGCGGCCCTCGCCTGGTATGCGAAGGCGTTCGGCGCGAAGGAGGTGCTCCGCCTCGAGCACAACGGCAGCATCGGTCATGCAGAGATGAAGATCGGTGATTCGCACTTCATGCTCTCGAACGAGTGGCCCGAGTGGGGCTACCGGAGTGCGAAGGCGATCGGTGGAACGCCGGTGAGTCTGATGATCTACGTGGACGACTGCGACAAGGTCTTCGATCAGGCGGTGAAGGCCGGGGCAACGGTGCGCGCGCCGGTGCAGGACCAGTTCTACGGTGACCGGTCGGGCAACGTCACCGATCCATTCGGTCACCAGTGGACGATCGGCACGCACAAGGAGGACATGTCGGGTGAAGAGATGCAGCGGCGGTTCACGGAAATGATGTCGGCTGGAGCTCCGAGCTGAGTCGGGACGGGCAGGACGGGCAGCACGGGCGAGACGGGCAACTCACCCCTCGACCGTCCCGCCCGTCCCGCCCGTCTCGCCCGTCTCGCCCGTCTCGCCCGTCCCGTTGTGCCCTACCGCCCTACCGCCGATCTTCTCACCCATGCCCGCCAACCCCGCTCCAGTCTCCCGCGTCACGATGATGGACGTGGCGCGCCGAGCGGGCGTGTCGCAGCCGCTGGTGTCGCTGGTGATCGGCGGCAACCCGCGCGCCCGCGTCGCCGACGCCACGCGCGAGCGGATCCTCGAAGCCGCGCGCGAGCTGGGCTACCGGCCAAATGTCATCGCGCGCTCGCTGGTGCGGGGGCGTGCGTACGCCATCGGCTTGATCATTCCGGATCTGAGCAATCCCTTCTTTGCCGATGTGGTGCGTGGCGCGGAGAAGGTCGCCGCGGACCAGGGATATGCGGTGCTCTTCTGCGATGCGGCCGATCTCGGTGCCGAGCATCACCTCGAGGCGCTGCGCGCGCGGCAGGTGGACGGCGTCATCATGGACGCGATGGGCGCGGCGTCGCTCGAGCAGGGCGCACTCGCGGGACTCAACGTCGTGCTCATCGACGAGCCGGTCGCCGCGTTTCACGGGGTGGCGAGTGACGCCGTCGAGGCCGGACGCCTCGCGGCGCGGCACCTGCTCGAGCTTGGCCACCGCCGGTTCGGATTCATGGGCCCGGCGAGCGACGTCTGGGCGTTCCGGATGCGGGAGCGCGGATTCGTGCAGCAGCTCCGCTCCGCCGGCATCGCGCTGGAGTCGGACCAGCTGCGCCGCTCCGCCGCGACGGTGGATGGAGGCCGCGCCGCCATGCGCACGCTGCTCGCGCTCGAGCCGCGGCCCAGCGCCGTGTTCTGCGCGAATGACCTGATGGCCGTCGGCGCCCTCAAGGCATGCGCGCGAGGCGGGGTGCGGGTGCCGGACGACGTCTCCGTGATGGGCTGCGACGACATCGAGGCGGCGCGCTTCATCACGCCCGAGCTCACGACGATCACGATCCCCGCCCGCGAGCTCGGCGCCCGGGCGGCCCGCATGCTCTTCCGCCTCTTGAACGGCGAGCACGCGCGCTCGACTCGCCCCCTCGCGGTCACGCTCGCTGCGCGCGGCACGACGGCAAGGGCCCCGGCATGACCAGGGCGCTCGCGCGCGGCTCCACCGCCCAGGCAACCCTGGCCTACATCCGGGACGCGCACGGCGACGACGCCGTCGAGGCGATTCTCGCAAAGCTCGGTCCCGCCGAGCGGAAGCAGCTGCAGTCGGCGGGCACGATGGACTACCTGTCCTACGATCGGCTGCTCGCGCTGTGGAAGGCCGCCGACGCCAGGCTCGCCGCGGAGCATCCCGACTGGATGGAGCTGGCCGGCGCGTGGGCGATCGACTCGATGGGGCAGAAGCTGTATGCCGGCCTGCTGCACAAGTCGTCACCGGCGGAGTTCGTCACGCAGAGCGTGTCGCTGTTCAACCTGTACTATCCGCAGGGGACGATGGAGGCGGTAGAGGTCGAAGACGGGCGCGCCGTAGTGCGGCTCGTGGGCTTCGACGCCATGGGAAATCTGTTCTGCAAGCGGCAGACGGGCGGGCTCCGGAGTGCCACGGAGATCGCGGGCGGCGCGGATGTCCGGGTGCGGCATGTGCGGTGTACGGTGGAAGGGGATGCGTTCTGCGAGTGGGAGGTGCGGTGGGGAAGGGGATGATGGGACGGGCAGGACGGGCAGGACGGGAAGGACGGGAAGGACGGGCAGGACGGTCGGGACGGGCGGTGTCGCCGAACGAAATCGGTAAGCGACGCGGCAAATGACGTAGCTAAGTGGCTAGCGCTCTGGGCAAGTTCTGTGCATGAAGCCGTACGAGCGACTTGCAGCGTGGGAAAGGTCTCATCACCTCGCGCTTGCTGTCTACCGCATGAGCGAGCAGTGGCCAGCGGCCGAGCGTTTCGGCCTTACTGCTCAGGTGAGGCGCGCCGCAGTATCGATCCCCACAAACATCGCCGAGGGATGTGCCAAGCGTGGTAAGGCCGAGTTCCGACGCTTTCTCGATATTTCAGTTGGTTCGCTTTCTGAAGTCTCGTACCTGCTGCGGTTTGCGCGGGATCTGGGCATTATTTCAAGCGATGACTGGGCGAAGCTTGAAGCGCTGCGTGATCGTGCTGGCCGCGCGACCTGGCTTCTGTATCGGTCGATGAAGTCTTAGGTTCGCCCGCCCGTCCCGCCCGTCCCGCCCGTCCCGCCCGTCCCGCCCGTCCCACCCCGTCCCCGCCCCTCTTGACGCCCCTGGTACTTGGTAATACGTATAACTCATACGTATTAGCGCCCCAGCCCCCAGCCAGCCCGTCCCCGGAGGTCCAATGCGGTACCGTCTCGTCCTGCGGTGTCTCGCGATCGCCCTGGTCTCGCTCCTCGCCCCCGCGGTTCTCGCCGCCCAGGGGTCCATCACCGGAACCGTCACCGACTCGCTCCGATCCCCGCTCGGCTCGGCGCGCGTCACCGCCGGCGGCGTGGTCGCCACGACCGACGAGTCCGGCCGGTACACGATCCGCGATATCCCCGCCGGCGTCTACACCGTCCGCGCCCAGCGCATCGGCCATCGCGCCGGCCTCGCGAGCAACGTCACCGTCCGGAGCGGTGAAGAGACGCGACTCGACTTCGCGCTCATGAACGTCGCGATCGAGCTCGCGCCGCAGGTGGTCTCGGTCTCTCGCCGTCCGGAGAGAGTCACCGATGCGCCCGCGACGGTGACGCGCATCGAGGCCGAGGAGATCGAGAACACGGCGGGGAACTCGTTCGCTCCCGCGCTCAAGCATGCGACCGGGCTGGACTTCATCCAGATCGGCATGACCGCGATCGCCGTCAACGCCCGCGGCTTCAACTCCGCGTTCAACAACCGCATGCTGATGATGGAGGACGGCCGCATCGCCGTCCTCCCGGAGAACGGCCTTCCGGTCGGCTCGTTCACCACGATTCCGAAAGTGGATCTCGCGGCAGTGGAGGTGCTCGTGGGCCCGGGCGCGGCGCTCTACGGCCCGGATGCGACCAGCGGCGTGATCACGCTGACCACCAAGGACCCGCGCGATTATCCCGGGCTCACCGTCGAGGCCACGGGCGGAAACCGGAGCTACTACGACGTGCAGGCCCGGTATGCCGGCACCGCGGGCCGTTTCGGCTACAAGGTCACCGGTGAGTACCAGGCGGCGAACGACTGGGAGCACCGCAACGTCTACGCGCCGATCGGCGCCGGGCAGCCGCCGTCACCCGAGATCAATCCCGATTTCGACGTGGACGTCGCTCGCGGTGAGGGCGCGGTCGTGTACTACTTCCCGGCCGGCGGCCGGCTCGAGCTCAACGGCGGGCTCAGCCAGAGCAACGGCATCGGCATCACGAACGTGGGCCGGAACCAGTTCATCGACTGGAAGTACTCGCACCAGCAGCTCCGCTACTCGCAGCCCGGCTGGTTCGCGCAGGTCTACCACACGCAGTCGCTCTCGGGCGGGACCTACCAGCTGAACGGCTTCGCGCAGAACCGGCTCCGCTTTCCGGCGCTCACCGACGATTCGGTCCGCGCGATCTCGGACTTCCCGGCTTCCGGGAATCTCTTCGCGGCGGAGCTGCAGAACTCGATCGTCGTGGAACAGCTGCGCGGGCTTCGGCTCACCTGGGGCGGCCAGTACCGGAACGACCGCGTGAGCTCGAAGCGGCAGTGGCTGATCGACCGGATTACTGGAGAGGACATCACCATCAACCAGATCGGCGGGTACGCGCAGCTCGAGATGCCGCTCACCGACGTGTTCCGCGTGGTCGGCGCCGGCCGCTACGACAAGCACGACAACTACGATGCGCAGTTCAGCCCGAAGGCCGCGCTCCTCGTGAGCCCGACCGAGAATCAGACGTTCCGCGTGAGCTACAACCGCGCGTTCAAGTCGCCGACGACGCTTCAGACCAGCTTCTTCTTTCCCGACTTCGCGCCCTTCGTCGGCGTCTTCGGCAATCCCAATGGCTACGAGATCCGGAACTCCGCGGGCGACGTGCTCCGCACCATCGATCCGATCGAGCCGGAGATCAACACCTCCTGGGAGCTCGGCTACAAGGGCATTCTCGGCGACAAGCTCTTCGCCGACGTCGCCGGCTACCGCACCAACTTCGACAAGTTCCTGAGCCCGCTCGTCATCATCGCGAACTTCACGACGCCCGCCGCCGCCGGCGGTCCGACCTTCGCGTTCGATCGCGAGACCGGCGACCAGCTTACCGGCTCCACGGGTGGCCCGCAGATTCCGCTCACCTACTTCAACGTCGGCAAGGCGACACTGTACGGGGTGGACGTCGGGCTCCGGTACCTCGTCTCGAGCAACGTGATCCTGAGCAGCTCGATGAGCTGGATGGACCTCGACACCGTCATCACCAACGCGGGAGATCCGGCCGAAGCGACGGCGTTCAACAGCCCGGAGTTCAAGCTGACGCTCGGCATGGACGCGGTCTCCATCGGCATGCGGAACCTGAGCGCAGGCTGGACCTTCCGGACGGTGAACGGGTACGACTTCCTGTCGGGCGTGAACGTCGGCCGCGTGCCCACGTTCAACGCATTCGACATCCGGCTCGGCTACGACATCCCGCAGTACGGGATGCGCATCAATCTCAACGTGCAGAACCTCTTCGCCTGCCGCTACGGCATCACCGAGCCGAACGGGTGGGTCGCCGCGGGCCGGCGCCAGCTCTACTCCAACGACGGCAAATGCGGCTTCGGCGTGCGCCATGTCGAGATGCTCAACTCCCCGATGATCGGGCCGATGGTGTTCCTCGGCGTGCGCTACCAGAGGTAGGCGCACCGGCGCACAGGCGCTCGGGCGCACGACGCGCGTCAGTGCGTCAGTGCGCCCGTCCGCCGCTCGCCTTTCACTGACAGCCGGGGTCGCCACGAATGCTCAACATCGGTTCCCTGCTTCCGCGCCACGTGCGCTACCGGCCCGAGCACCTGGCCGTGGTCTGCGGCGGGCAGCGGCTCAACTTCCGGGACGTGAGCGAGCGCGTGAGCCGTCTGGCGAACGCGCTCGCCGCGATGGGTCTCCGGAAGGGCGACAAGCTCGCGATAATCCTCCCCAACTGCATCGAGCTGCTCGATGCCTACCGGGCCGCCGCGGCTCTCGGGTTCGTGTCGGTGCCGCTGAGCCCGCTGATGCGGGGACCGGGACTCGTCACGCTGCTCCGCGACGCCGACACCGCCGCCGTGATTGCCTGCGCCGCCACCGCGGACGCCGTGGACGAGGCGCGCCGCGAGCTCCCGG
>Ga0079216_10000169_pt1 | contig 14417 bp, 14 predicted proteins | sample NCAS100_FD_77008 | JGI IMG/M metagenome (GOLD analysis project Ga0079216, IMG submission 77008) | Agricultural soil microbial communities from Utah to study Nitrogen management - NC AS100 | ecosystem: Environmental > Terrestrial > Soil > Agricultural land | place: USA: North Logan, Utah...
CGCCAGTAGCCCTCGATCAGCGCCGCGAACCCGGAGCCGTCCTGCTCGACCGGCCGGTAGGCCAGCTTGCCGCGGCGATCGATGAAGAGCTGCGTCGTGGACCACTGCGGATAGAAGTTGAGGCCCATCAGGTCGATCGGTGCGGGCGCCGCCGCGATGGCCGCAAGCTCGTCCGGCGCCGCCCCGCTGCGCACCAGCCACGTGAACAGCGCATGCTCGGGCCCGACCCGACCCAGCACGAGATCGTAGGGGAGGAAGCTCCGGTCCTGCTCGTCCGCGGCGACGGCCGCGAGATCGGTGCGCGCGGCACGGCTCAGTCCGCTCGCCTCGACATGCACGAGCATGGCGCCGGGATCCGCTGCGCGGAGGGCGGCGCAGGTTCCGAGGATGCCGCGGACCACCTGGAGCAGGATGCGCACGTACCCGGTGTCGCCGCGGAGGTAGGGCGGCCACACGCCGCGCTTGCCGCAGAAGATGGCGGTGACGATCGGCTCATTGAGCGGCGTATACCAGCGCACGAGCCCGCGATACCGCGCGGCGAAAGCGGCGGCGAACGCCGCAACCGCGTCCGGGTACTCGTCGCTCGCGAACTCGCGGCGGAGCCAGAACGGGCAGCCGTAGTGCATCAGGTCGACGATCGGAGTGACGTCGAGCTCGCTTACGAGGAAGGGCAACACCTCATCGGTCCAGCGCCAGTCGAACTCACCCTGGAGCGGCTCGACCCGGTACCACGGTATCCCCCATCGCACCGCGCGCACCCCGAGCTCCCGCAGCAGCTCCAGGTCTTCGCGCCAATGCTCGTAGTGCCCCATGAGCTGATACTCATCGAGCGCACGATGCCCCGGTCGCGTCTGGGGGACGAAGGTGTTCTCGATCCCGGTCGCCCATAGAAAGTCCTCGGCGCGGCGCCAGGGCAGCTCACGCACGATGCACCAGCGTCAGCGCTGGCTCAGCGCGGCTGCCCGCGGAAATGCCATGAACTGGTCCTGCTGCAGCTCCCGGACCTGCTCCGCCGCCTTCTTGCCGGCGATGAAGGCGTGGTCCGAGTTGTAGTACTCCCATTCGCTGTACCGGCCCGCCAGCACGATGTCGTGTTCGGCCAGCCAGGCGCGGATGCGGTCCACATTCTCCCGGCGCCCGTGATCGTAGACCACATATGCCACGGGCATGTCCACCTGATTCGCGCAGAGGATCGGATCCTCGCGGCGGAAGAAGCCGACCTCGATGCAGTCCGCTATGCAGCGCCGGATGAGCTCGTCCCCATCGCAGGGCAGTGGCTTGGCGTCGGAGTAGGTGATCTCGCACGTGAGGCCGAACCCGCCCGGCGGATTGCAGTACGGGCTCGCATTGCCCTGCACGAAGATCCGGTGGAAAACCGTCTCCTCCGGGTAATAGATCCAGTGCTTCTCCGTCAGGTTCTCCCGGCCGACGCCGATGTTGACGCATCGCACCGATACGTGCCGAAGCGCTGCGGCAGCGGCCAGGATCTCGTCCGGCGCCTCGTCGCCGAGCAGCCGCACCAGGTGCGGCAGCGGCATCGTGCTCACCAGCTGCTCGTAGGGAAGAGTTTCACCGGTGTCCACGGTGACCGTATGGCGGGCCGCCGATATCGCCGACACCTTCGTGCCCAGCCGCAGCTCGCCGCGGAGGTGAGGAAGGAATCCGTCCATCAGCGCCTGGAAGCCGCCGCGGAGCGGATAGCCGAAGCGGGCGTTGGGGCCCATCGGCTTCGGCACCGGCGACAGCGCACCTTCGATCATCTCTTCGAGATTCGGAAGCGGGACGCGCCCGCCCAGCCACGACGTCTCCATCTCGTCGAGCGGAACCGCCCACAGTTTCCGGTTGTATGGAATCGCGAAGTGCTGCGCGATCCCCGCGCCCCAGACCTTGTAGATGAATTCCTCGAAGTTGCGTGGCGGACCCTTGTGCGGAGCGGGTCGCCGGCGGTCGACACCGTTGAAGTCGGCACTGGTACTCTTCGTGAGCAGTGGCTCGAACATCCCGCGCCGCTCCGGGCCGGTATAGTCGCGCGGCTGCGCCTCCTCCTGACCTTTCTTTGCGTTGAGACTTCCGAATCGCGCCTCGATTGCCCCGACGATGCACTCCTTGATCACCTGCGGAGGCAGCCCGTACAGCGCGCCCTGAAAGGGATAGCGGGTATACGTCTCCTTGCTGTAGATCCACGCCTCGCGATCCTGCCAGTGCATGTTCGCGCCCAGCAGCATGTCGTAGAGCTTGAGCACGTACGGGTCGTTCGTGAACATGATGTGGCCGGCGTAATCGAATGTGAATCCGCTGTCCACGATCGACCGGCACCACCCGCCGACGGTCGCCCCCTGCTCCAGGAGAACCGAGTCCGCGCCCAGATGGTAGGCCGCGCTCAGTCCGGTCGGGCCGGCCCCGATGACGACCACCGGTGGCTGCCTGGACCCTCCGTCCTGCGTGGGATTCATGATGGGACCCTGTCCTTTCTCCATTCGTACCGGCCTCATGCCGCGGGAACGGGTGCGGTCGCGCGGGTCGGCCGGACCAGCGCCTGGCTGACGAGCCGCTCCATCGCCGCCGCGGTCGCATCCCAGGAGGTCCGCGACAGTACCTCGCGCATTGCGCCGACACGGAGGGCGCGTTCGCCGGCCGAGGCCGACAGCGCCGCCTCGCAGGCGGCGGTGAACTCGGCAGGACTCTGGCCGAGATAGACGATTGTTCCGTAGGGACCGGCGACATCGGCGATCGGGGTGCTCACGATCGGTCGCTCGGCTGCCATATACTCCAAAGTCTTGGTCGGACTGATGAAGCGCGTGGCGTCGTTGAGCGCGAACGGGAGCAGACATACATCCCAGCCGGCGAGATATGACGGCAGTTCCTCGTACCGACGCTGGCCGATGTAATGGATGTTGGCGTGCCCGGGCAGGGTTGCCGGGTCGATCTTCACGACCGGCCCGACCATGACGATCTGCCACTCCGGGTGCACGGCGGCCAGATGATCGAGGCAGCCGAGATCGATGCGCTCGTCGATGACGCCATAGAAGCCCAGTCGCGGCCGGGGGATTCCGGCCTGATCCGGCGGCTCCGGCAGCGCGTTGCTCTCGCGTGCGGCCCCGAAGTGCGTGACGTCCACACTGCTCGGAAAGCAGTGCACGTTGGGGTGCCGGTCACGCTTGGCCGCGTAGAGACTCGGTCCCCCGGTGAACATCACCTCCGCACGCCGCAGCAGCTCGGCCTCCCGGTGCAGCAGCTCCGGAGGTGCTCCGAGAAAGAGGGAGAGCTCATCCATGCAGTCGTACACGACGACCGACGGCTCGAGGGCTTCGGCGAGCGGCAGTGCCAGTGGCGTATACAGCCAGGCAACCGGGTGCTCGAGTTGCGCGGTGGCGGCGAAGTCCGCGAGCAAGCCGGTCAGCAGGGGAATCTGCACGGTATCGAATCCGGGGGCGCCTGACGGTGTGAACGGCCGTACGACGCGCACTCCCCCGGTCGGTTCCGAGACCTCGAGGCGTGGCGGACCGGCTTCGTGCATCGGCTCCTCGACGAAGACGACCGGCCGCCGCCGGGCAAGGCGGGACAGGAGATGCTGAGGGCGTTGATAAACGAAATCCCAACGAAGGTGCGAGAACACTACGATAGGCAATTCACGCTGCATTCGGATCTCCAATCGCAAGACAGTTGAATCGTGGCCTATGGTGTGAGTTTGTATGATCGATCACCATGCGCTATGGCGTGATTCACGTGTGAGGGCGGTCACAGATGGCGCGATGAGCGGAAGCAATGATCAATCGGGACGGAACGATGGAACGACGGAACGGCTAAGGCGCACGGACGGGTGACGCCCTCGGCCGCTTCGGGTTGGCGTTCCGTCGTTCCGTCGTTCCATCGTTCCGTCGATGACGACAACCCAGCATCCAGGAGTCCCGCTATGGCCCGGAACCAGTCTCAGGACTACGCGACGATGGATGAAGACGAGCGCCGCCGATTCGCCGGGGCACCGCCGGCGGAGGAAGGTGTGGCTGAACTCGACTTCGAAGATCCTCGCGATGAAGCAAACCAGGGTCACAGCCAGGTCGATCGCGAGGCGGAAGCCGAAGACCCGCGGCATCGTGACGGGATGGCAGCACAGCTCGACGAGGGCGCGCACGACTCCGCAACACGGAAGTCCCGCAGGAAGTAGACCTCACCTCGCGCAGACCGCTGTGTGCGGACGGACACAGCGGAAGCACCCGTACGCCCCTACCGTGAGGCATCTCAGCAGGGGCAGGCATGCCACGGGCCGCGAACGCGACTGCGCTGGAGGTCGACGACGACGACCGTTTCCAGCGCCGTGAATGGAGGATCCAGCGCGTCAGCTGGCTGGTCCTGGGCCTCGTGCTGCTGGCCGCCCTTCTGGGCGCCTTTGGCGGAGGGCCGCTGGCGCACGCGACGGCCGGGGCGAGCGGCGTTCCGGCCGTTCTGGACTATGATCGTTTCCTCCGCTTCGCCTCCCCGACCGAGCTGCGCCTCATCCTCGATCCGAGCGCCATCCGCCCGGACGGGGTCGCTCACGTCTGGCTTCCGCATCGGTATCTCGATCGGGTCGACGTGCGGCGGGTGACACCCGAGCCGCAGCGCGTGACGGGCGGCGCCAGCGGGGTGATGTATGAGTTCCTGCTCACGCCGGGGCAGGCCGGCGTCATCTCGATGGTCGTGCAGCCGGAGCGCGCGGGCATGCTCGCGGGGCAGATCGTGCTCGCGGACCGGCGGGGACTGACGTTCCGCCAGTTCGTCTATCCGTAGAGGGGGCACTCATGCATGCCGTCATTCGCGGGCTGGTCGTGTACCTGGTCCTGCTGCTCATCTTCCGCCTGTCAGGCAAGCGGTCGCTCGCACAGGTTACGACCTTCGATCTCGTTCTCACGCTCATCATCAGCGAGTGCGTGCAGCAGGCGCTGATTGCCGACGACCAGTCGATGACTCAGGGGTTGCTGCTGGTGCTGACGCTCGTCGGGGTCGACATTCTTCTCTCCGTGCTCAAGCAGCGCTCGCCGGCGCTGCAGCGGGTACTCGAGGGGCTCCCGCTCGTCATCGTCGAGAACGGGAAACTTCGACAGTCGCACATGGAGCGGGAGCGCATAGACGAGGCGGACATTCTGCAGGCCGCGCGGCTTCATCAGGGCTTGCGCGCGCTCGACCAGATCGATCATGCGGTCGTGGAGGCCAGCGGGGGGATTTCGGTGATCCCGACCGTCGAGGCCCGCCGCACGGCGCAGGCCTAACTTCTCGGGGGCGGACATCATGGAACGGGTTGGTTACAGTGAGGGCCGGAGCCGGATCGGGAGCGGCTATCGCGGGTCGGACGTGAACGTCGGGACCATCGAGCGGATTCTCTCGGGCGCTGCCGGGATCGCCGTTGTCGGCCTGAGCATGCAGCGCCGGCGCCTCCGGCCGTTTCTGCTCCCGATCGGAACCGGGTTGATCGCGCGGGCGGTGACCGGCCGCTGCGCCGTGAATCGCGCGCTGGGCCGGAACAGTGCCGCGGGGGAACGGCACACCAGTCCGGTCGGGAGCGTGCATCGCGGGCAGGGCATCAAGGTCGAGGAGACGATCTTCATCGAGCGCTCGCCCGAGGAGCTCTACGCATTCTGGCGCAATCTCGAGAATCTGCCCCGCTTCATGGAGCACCTCGAGTCGGTGACCGTACTCGACGACCGACGGTCGCACTGGGTGGCCAAGGGCCCGGCCGGGTCGAGCATCGAGTGGGATGCCGAGATCCACAACGAGATCGACGACGAGCTGATCGCGTGGCGCTCGCTTCCCGGCTCCGAGGTCAACAACGCAGGGTCGGTACATTTCCGCTCGGCGGGCGACGGGCTGACGGAGGTGCGTGTCGTGCTCAGCTACGAGCCGCCGGCCGGTCGTGTCGGCGCGGCCGTCGCGAAGCTGTTCGGTGAAGAGCCGTCGCAGCAGGTCTCGGACGACCTCGATCGTTTCCGGGAGGTCATGGAATCGGGCGCGGCAACGGGCTGAGTGTACGACTGCATCGTCGTCGGCGGCGGGCCCGCCGGCCTGAGCGCCGCGCTCCTGCTCGGTCGCTCGCGCCGGCGGGTTCTGCTGTTCGATTCCGGGATGCCGCGAAACCGCGAGGCGCGCGCGATGCACGGCTACCTGACGCGGGACGGCATCGCGCCCGGCGAATTCCGCCGGGTCGCGCGGGCGGATCTCGGCCAATACGAGAGCGTCGAGCTCCGGCAGGGCGAGATCGAGTCCGCGTCACTGGTCGCGGACGGCTTTCACGTCTGTCCGAAGGGCGCCGCACCGGAGCTGGCCAGGACGCTGCTGCTCTGTACGGGCGTCGTGGACGACGTGCCGGCGATCGAGGGGCTCGAGCCGATGTACGGAATCAGCGTACACCATTGCCCATTCTGTGACGGCTGGGAGCATCGCGATGAGCCGATTGCAGTCTACGGATGCGGAGAGCCGGCGGGAAAGTTCGCCTTGGGGATGCGGCAGTGGAGCCGCGACCTCGTCCTCTGTACCAACGGGCCGGAAGGACTCGCACCCGACCTGCGCGAGCAGCTCGACGCGAATGGAGTGCAGGTCCGTGCGGAGCGCGTGGTGAGTCTGGAAGGAGAAGAGGGAAGACTCAGGCGGATCCACTTCGAGTCGGGGCCGCCGCTCGAGCGCTCGGCGCTCTTCTTCTGCACCGGGCAGCGCCAGCGCTCCGATCTCGCCGCCAGGATCGGGGCCCAGTACAACGAGAAGGGCACCGTCGATACGCACGGAGCGGAGCGTACGACGGTGCCCGGATTGTGGGTGGCTGGGGATGCCTCGAAGGATGCACAGCTGGTGATCGTCGCCGCCGCCGAGGGTGCAGCGGCGGCGGTAGCGATCAATACCGAGCTGACGCGGCGCGACCTCGCCGCGTCGGCCCGCTAGAAGAGCAGCTCGAATCCCAGCCGCGCGAGACGCGGCGACCCGTACGCGAAAATCGGCTGGGTGAAATCACGTGCCGCCGCCTGATACATCGGCAGCAGCTCGGCCGTCCCCTCGACGTATCCATTGCCATCCAGATCGGCATGCGCCCGGTAGCGCGGCGACTCGTACGGAATCCGCTCGGGATGCGCCGCGAAGGCCTCCTGCGCCATCTCCTCGATCATCTCGTCCGTCGGCTGCGGCTCGCCGGTGTCGCGGCGCACCGCCACGATGTTCCGCCGGCCGAGCACGTTCCGCACGTCCATGTAGACGCTGCCGCGAATGCCGGCGAGCGTGATGGGTCGGCGGAGCAGCATATCGACCGTGGACGCCGCCGGAAGCCGCGACCCGTTCGGTTCCGCGATGAGCGTGTCGGTTCCGGGATCGAGGCGTGTGAACGGCAGCCCGGACGAGAGTCGCCCGACGAGCGCGCCCTCGAGGCCCGCGAAGGGCCGGATGCCCAGGACCTCGGGGCCGCGCTCGAGCGGCACCTGGCCCTGGAAGATCAGCGTGACGTTATGGCGGCGGTCGTAGTCGAGCGGAAACTCGACCTTCGCCGGCACGATCGTGTCGTGGGTGAGAGGATCGATGCGGATCACCCGGCGCAGCAGGAACGCGCTCGTCGAAGTTGCCAGCGCCTCCTGCAGCGTATACGAGGCCCGAACTCCCCAGCCCTCCCGCATTTCCCGTTCGAACAGGACTTCGGCGCCGCGCACGCTGCCGTTGTCCTCGTTGTCGAAGATCGATGAATCGGGATTCACGCCCAGCGGCACCGAGCTCACCAGGCCCTCAAGGCGCTTGACGAAGGTGTTGAGCCGGAGCGCGATGCCGGGCCGCGGTCGCGCCCGCAGGCTGAACTCGTACTGCCACGATCCCTCGAACCCCAGATTGGGATTGCCCTGGCGGAAGCGGCCGGTGCGGGCCGTATCGTCGAATGCCGCATCGACCAGGTACTGGTAATCGGGAGCCTGGCTGAAGCGTCCGACGCTCGCCACCAGCGTCGCGCCCTTGAGCACCGTGGAGACCGCGATGCGGGGGTTGATCTTTGACTGCGCTTCTCCCGTGGAACCAGGGAGGTCGCTTCGCGAGTCGAACCGGTCGTAGCGCACGCCGGTGGTGATGCCGAGGTCAGAGAGCCGGAACTGCGACTCCACATAGAACGCCGCCGACATCGGCGTGAATTCCGATGCGATCGCCGGAGGGACGTTTTCCTTGTTCATCCCCACCGGCAGGTACGCGAGGGCGCGCTGGAACGTCCGCACCCGCTGGCTGACGACCTCGCCGCCTACGAACACGTCCCCGCGCTGCCCCACGCCGAAGGTCACGTCGAGCTGCGACCGGAGCTCACGAAAGTGGTTCCACGCGAGCTCGCCCCGGGTCCCGCTGCCCAGGAAGAACGCCGGCACCCCCCACGGCGTCTGCTCGCTGAATCGCGGCTCGCGGAAGCCGGGAATCGGCTGCGCAGCGGTGACCGTGTCGCGGGCGCGGGCGAGATCCTCGCCCAGGAAGTGGAAGCGGTCCCCGGTGAATGCGCCGAACCGGTACTCCGGCTGCTCGACCAGGCTCCCCCTGATGAAGTCGCGCGAGAAGAGCGCCACGCGCAGGTCCGCGATCAGGGGGAGGCGGGCAGTCGGTCCGCTCGCATGCTGCACGTGCGCGCTCGCAAGCGTGCCGGTGGTGCGCCGCGCGGGCGCGAATTCCTGGTCGTACTTGTAGAAGGGGTCATAGAGCTGGCGCTGGTCGATCGAGCGCACGCCGAACAGACGCAACGTCTGCGCACTGCCGAACGGAATCGTCAGCTTGCCGGCCATGTTGTACTGCTCGCCGGCGTTGTGAGGAAGCAGATGCGGGTCCTCGAAGCGGGGATCGAGCGGCTCATCCGGAGCGGGCGCGCTCACCGGATCGGCATCGACTCTCGCGCTCAGGTCCACGGCGGCGAGCCCGCGAATTCCCCCGATTACCGGGCCATCGGCCTCGACGACGACGCGGTCGAGGCCATAGTCCAGGCCGCCGGGGAACACGCGGTCGCTCTCGTATGCGGCGCGACCCCGCCACTCGTCGCCGCCATCCCGCGTCACGACGTTGATCAATCCGGAGAGCGCCTGGCCGAAGCGAGCCGAAAAGCCGTTCGTGACGAGTGACGCCTCGGTCAGGATGTCGGGCGGCAGCTGGAGGCCGAGCGGCCCCGTCGACGCGTCAAGCTGATTCTTCACGCCGAGTCCGTCGATGACGAACGACTGCTGGCCCAGGCGTCCGCCCCGGTAACTCTCGCCGACCGCGCCGGCCGAAAGTGCGATCGCCTCGTCGAGCGAGCTGACCGGCAGGGTGCGGAGATCTTCCGCGGTCACCACCTGCTCTGTCGCAGTCCGGAGCGGATCGAGCACCGGATCCGCCGTTTCCACCACGATCGCGGGCAGCTCGACCGCGCTCGGCTGCAGCCGGAAGTCGGCGACCGTCGTGGATCCGCCCTGAACCATCAGGCCATCGCGCCGCACCGGCGCGTAGCCGATGGCGCGCACCTGGACGCTGTAGGTACCGCTCCGCACCTCGCGCACGCGGTACGCGCCGGAGGAGTCGCTGACGTTTCCGCGCCGCCCATCGCCGACGGTGACGATGGCGCCGCGAACCGGCACGCCGGTCGAGGCGTCCACCACGCGCCCGCCGATCGCACCCGTGGCCTGCGCGGCGAGCGGGGCGACGGAGAGAGTCAGCACTGCGAAAACACCAAGCGCGAATCGCGTCACGGCTACGCTCCGCTCACAGGGAATGATCAATCGAGCTGGAAGAGCCACAGGTCCGGCCGGTGGTTGGTGGCGTTGAAATCCACTTCGACCGTGAGGCGGGGCAGCGCGAATGGCGAGGCCTCGACCACGATCGACCGTCCGTCGGGGGAAAGCGCCGGTCTCCGGAAGAGGGTCGCTGGGGGCGCGAACGACGAGCTGGCGCCGGTATCGAGATTGACGACGTACAGCGCGCCCCCTTCGTCCCGCTGGTTCCATCCATGCACGAGGTCCTGCACGAAGGCGACACTCCGGCCCACGACGGCCACGAGAGTGCTCCCGCGGATCTGGACGTCACGCGCGATCCCCGCCCCCGCGAAGTCGTAGACCACGCTGCGTGCCCCGGTCGAGAGCGACTGGCGGTAGACCTTCGAGTCTCCGCCGAGCGTGAATACGATGGTATCCTCGTCGCCTCCGGCCGCGACCGACGACGCGAGCTCGGTACCCGGCACCACGCTCAGCGTCACCGCGTCGCCGCTGATGTCGGCTCGCATGATTTCGAGGCCCGTGGTGAACGTGTCGGGAAAGAAGGTCGAGCCCTCATAGAACAGGTTCTCGCCCAGGTAGACGAGACGGGTCGGTGAAACCCATTGCAGGTGCGAGATGTGACCGTGCGTCCTGCCGCTGGGCGCGAAATAGGGAATGATCGTCACCTCGCGCGCACGCTCAGGATCGGAAATGTCCCCGAGCATGAAGTGCAGACGCGGTCCTTTCTGCAGTCCGATCCGCCCTACCGCCCGCATGAACGCGATGCGGCCGTCGGCGCTCACCGCCGGTGACTCGAACCGGTCAGTGCTGTCGGCATGGCCCGGGTACGTCGCGCAGATCGAGCGGGTCACCTGGCCCCCGGCCGGAGGAAGCACGAGCAGGCACCGATCATGGGCGGGCTCGTCGAGGCGCTCGCTCGAGTAGATGATCCCCGACTGATCGGGGAGCCAGGCCGGCGTTCGGTCGTCGCCATCGCTGTAGGTGAGGCGGACCGGAGGCTCCGACGAGAAGGGCACGTCACTTCCGACGTCCTCGGCTTCGAACGGTTCCGAGTGCGCACACGCTGTGGCTGCGAGCACGAGACCCGCGAGTCGGATCCGGCTCACTGCGAGCGGAAGAGCCACAGGTTTCCGCCGGGCGACGCCGGTCCGTACCCTTCCGCCACGATGGCCGAGCCGTCGGGAGAAATGGCGGGATTCTGGTAGAGCGCCGAGAACGGGCTCCCGGCCACAGGCTGGGCCGTCTCCGTCGCGATGGTCACCACGAACAGTCGGCCCGGACCGCTCTGCTGCAACGGGCCGACCGGGTCGCTCAGGACCGACACCTGGCCGCCGACGATCGCGGCGATGCGTCCCGCGGAGTAGTGCAGGTCGCGGACGATGCCGTCGGTAGCGAAGTCATAAATGGTGCTCGTGGCGCCGGTCGAAAGAATCCGCCGGTAGATCCGGGTATCGGCGGCGAGCGTGTAGTAGATGATGTCGTCCGTTTCGCCCGCCGTAATCGACGTGGGGAACGCGACCCCCGGCACCAGGACGATGGCGGAGGGATCCGACGGTGCGATGACGAGCAGATGGCTGCCGTAGGCTACGACGACCGCGTCACACGTGGGGCAGGGAAGGACGGTCGTTTCGGTGATCCCGATGAAACCGATCCGGTCCGGACTCAGCCAGGTCACGGAGGCAACCGAGGCGTAGAGCGTGCCGTTGGGTCCAGTGAACGGCAGCGATCGGAGCGCACGCTTCGCGTCCGGATCCTGGTAGGGGGCCACATACAGGCCCTTGGTCGCAGGCACGCCCTGACCAACCGCGGCAGTGTACAGGAACGCCAGCGTAGAGTCGCCGAGCACCGATGGCGTGGCGTACACGTCGGCGAGAAACTCGTCCTGCGCGGTGGCATTGCAGAACTCGCGCTCGATGGTGCCGCCGGTGGCGGGCATCGTGGTCAGACAACGGTCGCCTTCGGACGTGCCGAGACGATCGAAGCTGTAGACGAATGCGCTGCCATCGGGAAGCCAGGTCGGCTCGGTCTCCGCGCCATCCGCATACGTCAGCCGAGCCGGCTCGGCCTCCGCGAAGGGGGCGTCCGTATCGGTGTCGGGTGCCGTGAACGGCTCGCTGTGAGAGCAGGCGGCGAGACCAAGGATCATTGCAGGGATCGTGAGACGGGAAACGCGCCGAACCGTGGGGCGAGGTGAGGACATCGGCCGGTGCTCGCTCGGTAGAATTGTCCGGGTGACGAACGTCCGGCACGGGCACACACACCTGCGCTCTACTTGCCGCGCTCTCAATGTGAGGTCAACTTCGCCCACCCGGAAGCACGCCGTCTCCTCAGCGGGAGGTCTCGATGCTCAAGGATTTCAAGACGTTCGTGATGCGGGGGAATGTACTCGATCTCGCCGTGGGCATCATCATCGGCGGCGCATTCGGGACGATCGTGAAGTCGCTGGTGGACGACATCATCATGCCTCCCGTCGGATTCGCACTCGGCAACGTCGACTTCAAGGACATGTTCGTGGTGCTCAAGGAAGGCAGCAAGGCGCCGGCCCCCTATGCCACCCTCATGGACGCGCAGGCGGCCGGCGCCGTCACCATGAATTATGGAATGTTCTTCAACGCGATCGTCGCCTTCCTGATCATCGCGTTTGCGGTGTACCTCATCGTTCGCGCCGCCAACCGCGTCGCCCCTCCCGCCGCGGCGGCCGCGACCACGAAGGACTGCCCGTCGTGCGCGATGGCCATCCCCCTCGGGGCCAGGAAATGCCCCTACTGCACCAGCGTGTTGTGACGGCTTGACGCCGGTGGGCGATGTACTTTATACTGTAAAGTACATCGACCGGGGACTGATGGCCTCAATCCAGCCGATTCGCGAACAGCCTGCAGTGCCCGCACTCCACGACCGGGCGATGAACGATCTCTCGTTCATTCGCACGACGATGGAGCGGGCTACCTCCTTCACGGCGGTGCCGGGGTGGGGAGGCGTTGCAATGGGGATTACCGCCATCGCGGCGACTGCGATTGGCATGACGCAGAACACTCCGGCCGCCTGGCTCCGGGTCTGGCTGGCCGAAGCGGTGGTGGCAGGCAGCATCGGCGCGTTCGCCATGGCCCGAAAGGCGCGGGCCGCGCAGGGATCGATGCTCTCCCGACCGGCGCGGCGATTCCTGCTGAGCTATACCCCGCCCATGGTGGTCGGCGCGCTCCTCACGTTCGTGCTCTTTCGCGGTGGGCTGGCGCGGGCACTGCCCGGGACGTGGCTCCTCCTGTATGGAACCGGCGTGGTTACGGGCGGCGCGTTCTCGGTGTCGGCCGTGCCGCTGATGGGGCTCTGCTTCATGGCGGTCGGAGCGGTCGCGCTGGTAGCTCCGGACGCCTGGGGCAACTGGCTGCTCGGGGTCGGATTCGGACTGCTGCACATCATCTTCGGGCTCATCATCGCGAGGCGACACGGTGGCTAGATCGAGCGCAGCGAGGAAGGGAAAGGCGGAGCCGGCCGGGCTCCGCCGGGTGGACGGGGGCCGGGACGCGAACGCGCTCGAGCTCGATCGCCTGATCCATGAGCGGATGCGCCTCGCGATCGTGAGCGCGCTCGCCGTAAACGAGTCGCTCTCGTTCACGGAGCTGCGCGAGCTGCTCGAGACTACCGACGGCAACCTCAGCGTCCACGCACGCAAGCTCGAGGAAGCCGGCTACGTGGGGTGCGACAAGTCGTTCGAGGGCCGGATGCCGCGGACCGACTACCATCTGACCGCGGCCGGACGTGCGGCGCTGGGACGCTATCTCGATCACATGGAGGCGCTGATCCGCGCGACGCGCGACCAGTGACCCCTTTTTTGAGGACCAACTTTGTGATACAAAGAACTTCGTGCCCTGGGGTTCACGTCGCGATCATCATGGACGGCAACGGCCGCTGGGCCACGCGGCAGGGGCTCCCGCGCGCCGCGGGGCACCGCGAGGGGGCAGCGGCCGTTCGCCGGATCGTCGAGGCGGCGCCGAGCCTCGGCGTCGGGACGCTCACGCTGTTCGCCTTCTCCTCCGACAACTGGCAGCGGCCCGAGCGGGAGGTGCAGTGGCTGATGCGTCTCTTCCGCGAGTACCTGCGCGGAGAGGTCACCCGCTGCCTCGCGACCGGAGTGCGGCTCTCGATCCTCGGGCGCCGTGACCGGCTTCCGCGGGGCCTTCCGGCCGTCATCGAGGGCGCAGAGCGGCGCACCGCGGCGGGCCGCCGGCTTCATCTCCGGATCGCGGTGGACTACTCGGCACGCGACGCCATCGTTGCCGCAGCGGCGCACCTGAGTGGAGTTGCGGCGACGCGGGAGACTTTCGCGCTGGCGCTCGGGCGCGGCGAGGAGCCGACGCCGAGCGTGGACCTCCTGGTCCGGACCGGCGGCGAGCAGCGGCTCAGCGACTTCCTGCTCTGGGAGGCCGCTTATGCTGAGCTCGTCTTCACGCCCTGCATGTGGCCCGATTTCGGCGAGCCGGACCTCGCCGCGGCGCTGCACGCCTTCCGGTCACGCGAACGTCGCTTCGGCGCCCTGCCGACCGTCGACCGTCCCGTCGAACCTGTTTGCCTCAGGAGTCTCTGACCCATGCCTTCGCTCATGCTTCGCATGCTCGGAATGCTGCTCTTCCTCGCCGCCGCCATCGCGCTGTGTGTCGCGCTCCTCACGCTCATGTATGCCATCGGCACCCGCGACACCCGTCTCGCGCG
>Ga0079216_10000174_pt1 | contig 14348 bp, 17 predicted proteins | sample NCAS100_FD_77008 | JGI IMG/M metagenome (GOLD analysis project Ga0079216, IMG submission 77008) | Agricultural soil microbial communities from Utah to study Nitrogen management - NC AS100 | ecosystem: Environmental > Terrestrial > Soil > Agricultural land | place: USA: North Logan, Utah...
TTATCTCTATGGCGCGTCGGAGTTTGCAACGCGCCGTCTACAAAGCCTTGCAGCCTGACGGCCGCGATTTCGTGCTTCTCAAGAAAATTCTTTCCTTCAGCTTGAACGCGTGTCCAGATTCTATAATTCAGTCTGAACTTTAGACGCACGCTTTTCGTGATCCTACCTGTTGCTTAAAAATTCTGAGGAAATTGGTGTTCCTTAAAAGGGCCTCAAATTTGCGGCAAAAATGCTACTAGTCCATTCAAAACTGCCGACAAACTCAAAGCACGTAACTCCCCTAAAACGCATTGAATAGGGCGTTACCTGTAAAGACATTTCTCCGCAGAATGTTAGAGTCGCCGCAAGTGAAAAGGGGTTACTAATGAAGAAAACTCTGAATTTCGTCGCATTGCTTTTCGCTTTCTTTATCTTCATCGGAGTAGCGAAAGCAGATCAGATCGTATTCACCGCAACATTGACCGGCGCTCAGGAAGTACCGCCGACTGGTTCGCCAGCCATTGGTAGTGCATTGGTAACTATCGACACCGTCACGAATTTGCTGACAGTGAACGTTGCTTTCGCTGGACTGGTGAGTCCAACAACTATCGCTCACATCCATTGCTGCGCGGGACCGGGTGGGGTTGCGATCCCAGCGACAACGGTTCCGTCGTTTCCGGGTTTTCCGGTGGGCGTGACTACCGGTACCTATCTGCAGACGTTTGATCTAACCCTGGCGTCCACATACAACCCAGCCTTCATCGCGGCGCATGGGGGAACAGTGGCGGGCGCTCAAGCGGCCTTCATCACTGGACTGCTTAACGGTCAGGCGTACTTCAATATTCACACTACGCAGTTTCCAGGTGGGGAGATTCGCGGACAGCTTCAGGCGGTGCCTGAACCTGCCACTTTATTGTTATTAGGAAGTGGACTGCTCGGAGTAAGCGGTGTGGCCCGACGAAAACTCAAATCGCGTAGATAGGACTCCGTAAAACGCGTTTGAGTGGGAATTCTACAAGTGTTCCTCCTACACGTTGACGAATTTCGGTTAGTTTCCTAAAACGAACATCAATCGGGTTTCGGTTGCTGGGGTGAGGACAGTAACCGTTGGAGGCTGAACGCTTCCGCCCAACCTTGACGGGCCAGCATCGGATGCTGGCCTTCGGTTAGGGATAGCCGAAATAAAGGTGTCAGAAATCCGAATCCGAACCACCATATGTGGTGGTTTCCTGCCGATGGCACAGATTCCGGTATCGTAATCTTGTAAGTTGTTGATTTCACTAGATTACAGAAATACATACTGGACATTATCAGACGCCAATCCGGGTTTTGTGCCGTGTGCGCAACGGAGAGAATGAGGGCCCTGAATCCGGCGGAAGCTACTTTGGCAGCATCTCTTTCAATCTCCAGAGTAGAACGCCGCATCCATCAAATCTTTCCTTAACCGAACTGCTTTAACTTTAAGGTTTGCAAGTCCAACAGGAGGGCGAATGAGGAAGAAATCCGGAGCCTCAAAAATAACTTCGACTGGTTCCGTGGTGCGGCCATGCGACAGCTTAAGACCGGAAGCCTCTGCAGCCTCTAGTTGGTCTGCCTTGATGACTAGCGCGACTCGTCGAGCCTTACCTCCGCCAAATGCAGGAGAAAGAGTCGGATAAACGGAAGTAGCATACATCTTCAAAGGCAACAGAATCCAAAATAGCAATTGCAGGACATAAAACGCATCGTGCCATTTGTTTGTCCCCTTATCTTTCTCACGAACAATCCGGGAAGTGTAAATCATCAGTGACCAGATGCTTGCAACAGTAAAGAATAGTATTCCCAGCGACTTCCAATGCCCTTTAATAGTAAAAGGCAGGTCACCCTTTTCGCTCAATAAACTCAAGACAAGGCGACTTCCGCTGATGATTCCAAACACAACTACTAAAAGGAAAACTGCCTGAAAGACAAACCCACGCAGCCTCATTTCTTTTCTTTTACTTAGAAGCTCTCCCCACTTTTTCAGCAAGAAACCGGCTGCAAAAAAAACCCACGACACCAGAAACAACCACAGAAAGCCCACCATTATGTATTCAATTTGAAGAAAGCCTAAGTAGCTGAGACCGTACTCTCTCACATGCATGTTCATAATGAGTAAACCCACCACGTAGGTTAGACCAATGACGCCAATTCCAATTTTGGATACGAGCTCAACAGCCTCACGCCATGAAGAAAACAGTTGCTGGGTTGGTCTCTGTATGTTTTGGGGTTCCGATGATGAAGGGAGGTTGGGAGGGGCGATCATGGGCGGAGTTTATTATCTCGTAGACTCTTGCGTCAAAGATGCAACGAACTACCTGTTCGTCAAAACTGAACAATCAATCAGATTCAATGAGTTAACCGTTGGCATTCGCAAAAACTGGGAAGACGCTGTAATCGCGATGAAAGATCGTAGTTTAATGACCCGGACGTTCTAAATAGTACCTGCTCGTTCTAGTCGCCAGGGATGCACATAGCCAGTGAACAAGTAGAGGTAAACTTCCAACAACTCATCAAAGAGGTTGTAATAATCATCGGCCGACAAAGGTGGGTAGGGGTAACTGCCGAATCGACTTTCAGGGTGAAACGTAATAATCCGTTTCTCATAATCCTCTTCAAAGTATTTTTCTACTCGATGAACATCGAAGAGCGCATCATGAATAAACGTAGCAGCGTCCTGTGCGGTCGGGTTGCCGTTCCCAGATGCTTGTAGCTCTCCTCGAACCATTTGGAACGAGCACTCTAATGAAATGTAAAGCGTGTTAAGAGCTTCCTCAAAGAACTGATAGTGGCGTTGTAACATTGCCGCCTTCACTAGAGTTGAAAGCCTCTAATTGCTAGAGCATCTTCTGGATCGACGGCGAAAAAACTTCTCTCCGCTAACTGATAGTAACCCTCGCTCATTTCTCTTAGATCGTACCTTGGACCGCCTAACAAGGGAGGAAGAGGTGTGCCGACTTCGGGAAAGCTAACGTGACCCGAGTGTGGCTGCGTTGCGAAGGCCTCAACAAGTAAAGGCTTCACATGTTTTTTCGCCCAGGCAATCGGATTGGGACCTATGACACCGCGAAAATACAGCATGCGATGGTCTGGATAAAAAGACGAAGCTTACGTCTCGATCAACGGCCACAGTGAGGGCCCCATACAACTTCACTTCGGAAACCGCTAATAATTGGAGTTCCGAATCCAACTCCTCTTCCCAAGGGTCATCGCACGTGCACACACTAAAACAAAAGTCATCTTCAGCAATATAAAAGGCATCTCGGAAAATTACTGTTTTGGAGGGATAAGATCCTAGCGGAGAAAGCACTCGGGCTACGTGTGTTGGGTTTGCTATGTTTGAAACGATAGTCGGTTCCATGAAAGCTAATATGTCCTTCGCGGTTGGGATTCGACCCTTGTCCAGTGTCGCGTGTTGAATTCCCAGCAAACTCACAATGCTGTAGTGCCCAAAGTTGCGCCACAAAAGTAAACTTGACAGAATTGGTATCTTAATCGTTTCCCTAAAACATTTTCCTTAAGTTTGAAAACATATCCCTAAGGGCAATGAGTTGCTCTAATCCTCGCAACCAAGCCTCCGCCTCTTTTTCAAAAACTGCTACCTCTTCGGCTGATGCCGGAGCGACCACAAGACTAATCGACTGTTCAATCTTAGCTCTCTCGCGTGGAAGGAGATTCAGTTGATCAAGCTTAGGTCGCACGCGATCCCAGAAATCAATCCGTAGCCACATTTTTTCCCGGTCGCCTTCGTTTAGGCTACCTAGATAACAGATCACCTTCTGCCTGGGTACGCCATCTATGCGTTGGCTTTCTACCAGAACGCAATAAAGCGAGTCGCCCGCCTCACTGTATCGCCTGGGCCGTCGCAAAGGCTTACTCGCCGCCTTCTTTCGGCGTTTCCACCGAATAAACATCTGTAAGAGAGCCGCACAGAAAAGCCCTCGATTCGACACGGGACATTCGTCTCGAACCAAGGGCATTCTCCCGCAGGATATTCAGTTAATGCGGGTGTGCGCCGTATGTCCCCGAACACGCCCGCTATTTCCCCTAGCAGAAACAGTCTACCTGATTCCCCAAATATACGTTTGGGAGCACTCAGATTCCGCAATCGGCGCTAGAAAAAATAAATCCGAAAAATGTTCTAGCCTTCCGTAGTCGTCACATAAGCGGGGCGTGACGCCCGAAGAGCGGATATGGATAGGATGATTTCTCTCGAACGTTGTCGGAAGATTCTGGGGCCAAATAACAGGCTCTCAGACGAAAGTCTTGCCACCGTTCGGGAGCAGTTATATTGTTTCGCTGAACTCTCGCTCAGTGTTTGGGATAAGCGAAAAGCCACTGAATCAGACGCATTAAGCCTTAGACAGTTCTGCGATTCACAAGAGAGTTTGGAGGAGCTGGAAGAGCGAGCTGCGATCATCGAATTTGAGGGTAACCGCGCGCGTGACGAGGCAGAGAGGCTGGCCATTAGTCTTTCCGTAGTGAATGAACGAGTGAATTAACCATGCTGCGAGCTGTCATCTATTGCCGGGTCTCAACGAAAGAGCAGACAAAGAATTCAAGCTTGCCTGTACAGGAGAAAGCCTGTCGAGAGTATTGCCACCGAGAAGGGCACGAGGTTGCTGCGATCTTTGTTGATGAAGGCGAGTCAGCAAAGACGATAGATCGGCCGAAATTCAAAGAGCTACTCGCATTCTGCCGACAGAAGAGAAATGGAGTTGGTGTTGTCGTAGTTAATTCGATAAGTCGCTTCGCTCGCGACAACTATTCCCACTTTGCCGTTCGGACGTTGCTTAGCAGATTGAATATAACGCTTCGTTCTGTTTCCGAACCCATCGATGATTCGCCGACTGGGAAATTGGTTGAAGGAATTCTCTCAACCATTGCGCAATTTGAAAACGACGACAAAGCAGTCCGCACTAAGAAGGGAATGAAAGAAGCTGTGGAAAGGGGTACTTGGCCGTTTCCAACAACCTTGGGCTACCAAAAGATTCCTCAGGAGAACGGACGATCAAGGGTTGCGCATGATCCTGATAGTGCGCCTTTGATCAACCAAGCATTTGAACTATTTGCAACCGGGCGCTACGAACGCGCCGAGGTGCTGCGCATCGTTACTGCCGCTGGTCTCCGAAGTAAGAAGGGAAAAAAGCTGAGCCAGCAAAGCTTTTCCAACATGCTTAAAAATCCTTTTTATGCCGGAAAGCTTGTTGTGGGCCAGTGGGAAACTGATTGCAAAGGAGCGTTTGAACCGATTGTAAGTAATGAAACCTTTGTTCTGGTCCAATCTATACTTTCAGGAAGACGACCTGGCTCAACGCATCGTCGGCGCAGTCATCCCGATTTTCCCCTGCGGCATTTTGTCTCCTGCGGAGCCTGCGAGCGTCCCTTGACGGCGAGTTGGTCAAAAGGCAGGACCAAGCCGTATGCGTACTACCATTGCGCGAATGGTTCCTGTAAAAGCCGCAACATACCAAAGACGCTTCTTGAGGATGAATTCTTGAGGTTAATAGAACAACTGCAACCGAAAGCAGAGTATTTGGATCTTTTCAGAGAAATAGTTTTGGACGTTTGGAGGCAACGGCAAAGCGAGGCAATTAAACTGGCAGCGAGTCTACAGTCTCGCGTTGACGATTTGAAGGTAAAACGTCAGCGGGTGACGCCTTCTTACATGAGCGCTCGCTAGATAAACGCACTTATCAAGAGCAGCTCAATTTGGTGAACGAAAAAATCACATTAGCGGAACTCGAAATCCACGACAGCAAGCTTGAGGAGTTGGATCTGGAGGCTGCGTTGAACTTTGCAACTGCCGCACTTAGCAACGCAGCTGCATTCTGGAATCAATGCTCTGCCGATCAAAAACAAAGATTCCAAAGGGTCTTGTTTCCAAATGGTTTAGTTTTTGACGGTGAGAGTTATCGAACCGCTACAACTTGTTTAGCTTTCAATTACTTAAAAGGAATTTCGAGTGCAGATTCAAGTTTGGCGTCCCGTACGGGAGTCGAACCCCGACTAGTCGGGGTCGCCGCCGTGAAAGGGAAGCGACCTATGGTAATTCAATGTAACTTAGCGGCATGGATAGCACTTTACGGCATTTGAACCACTCTTCCATGGGGAATATGTGGTTACGCTCCAGGAGCGTACTCAACCTACCGCTAAAAGTTGCAGCCGCTGCTTGAGAACCAGTTCTAAAACCCTGACTATTCGCCTGCCTTCGGGATCACTTAGCCCTTACATACCCACGCCTTACAACAAATCACTATCCGCAAATCGATTGTGCGGATAAGTGTGCGACTGTTCGGTTTGAGCAGTGCGATGCGCCTTGCGCCGCGTAGTCATACGGGTGATCTAGAGGCCAAAAGCGAATTGGATATTTACATCACAGAACAAAGGCCCTAAAAACATCGAAAGCAAAACAGGAGGAGCGTCGGTCTTCCCGAATGGTACGGGGAGTTTGTGGAGTCATTTAGGCTAGAAAAATGAGGTGAAGGTGAGCAAATGAAACTTGGGAAATGTCTACTGTCACTAGTTCTCCCTTTCTGCTTGTTCATCAATTCCGCCGCGCCGACAGTTACCTCTAGCTCTGTTTCCGCTCGGCAAACCGCTTCGGCTGCCGAAATTGTGCTTCCGACGCCGACAGGCTCTTCTCGAGTTGGTCGGGCCAGTTTTCACCGAATAGATACATCAAGACTTGAGCTCTTTACCGAAGATCCTTCGGATCACCGGGAAGTGTTATTTCAAATATGGTATCCGGCCGAACCTGCGGGCGGCACAGTTGCCCCATATGTTGATTCGTTGCCGGATGATGAAGTTTTTCGTTATTCGTTCGTGGGAATTGAGCGATTAATGAAGACACGCTCGCATGCATTTAACGGCGTGAAAGTTTCCGGCGCCAGAAAGCGGTATCCGGTGATTATTTTTTCTCACGGATTGGGGAGGGTGTCAGCGCACTACACCGCCTTTCTAGAGAACCTGGCAAGCCATGGTTACATTGTTGTGGGTGTGGATTCACCATTCTTTTCTTCCGCCCTTAAAATGCCAGACGGTCGTATCATTCAGAACAAATCGCAACGATATCAGCGGAGAGGAGCGCGTGAAGAAGAAGCAGTCATTCAAGCGCACGACCTGATTTTTGCTCTGAATGAATTGGAGCGATTAAATAAAAAGGATCCTGAGATCGGTTTAAATGGTCGCTTTGACCTCCGACGCGTCGGAGTATTTGGTCACTCTCGGGGCGGTTTCACTGCTCCCCACGCTTGTTTATTAGACCGACGATTCCGCGCCTGTCTCAACCTCGACGGTTACCCATTAACTCCCGCCGTAATGGAGAAAGGTATCCGGCAACCTTATATGCACATTGAAGAAATCGTGCCGTGGCTGCCACCCCCGACGGACGAGGAATTAAAACAGGGTAACCAGACGCGGGATGAAGCGAATAAAGAGGCACGAGAGGCGGAGCAGCAAAGGGAGAAGACATTCAGCAAAATGTCTTCCGGCGTGTATCTGGTCACCGTCAAGGGCGCAATGCATAACAGCTTTAGTGATATGCCGTTTATCTCGCCTGAGCGTTACCGCAATATAGAAATCAACGCAGAACGCGCCCTCACGATCACCAATGCGTATATTCTGGCGTTCTTCGATCGCTACCTTCGAGGTCGGCGGCAACCGTTACTCAAGGGGAACACGCCCCTATTCCCAGAGGTCATGTTGCAGATCTATCGCCCGAAAAAACACTAATCCCGAGCATTAAACGAGCGGGACGAAAGAGTTGTGGCGGCGCGACGAGTCTGACTCAGCGGCTTTTAAGACCTCCGCGAGTCGCTTGATACCGGCTTCAATCTTTACTGCCGGCGCTGACGTGAAGCACAACCGAAATTCGTGTCTACCTGCTCCACTATCAGCATAGAATATTTCTCCGCCGGCCAGGGCCACGCCCTTCGAGAGTGATAGTCGGCAGATCTCTCGGCTTTCCAAACCGTTTTGTAATCGGCACCAAAAATGAAGCCCACCCTGAGGAGAACTGAAAGCAAGCGATCGAGCTGGCATGTGCTGTTCCAGTGATCTCTTCATTACGTTCCAGCGCTCCAGGTGTTCTTCTCTCAGCCTTATTAGATGGCTGTCGTACGTACCATTCTCTAGTAACTCAGCAAGGGCTAGTTGCTCGACTCCTCCGTTGAAGAGTATTTGCCGCTCTTTAATTAAAGCGAGTTGATGGACAACATACTCGGAAGCTAATAACCATCCAAGACGCAGCCCTGGAGCCAGCGTCTTGGAAAATGTGCCCAGGGAGATAACAGTGTTCGACGTGTCCAATTGAAAAAGAGTTGGCGGTGGAGTTACAGCCAGGGCTGTATCCCGGTAGGGGTCATCCTCAATTACTGGAACTCGGTAGCGAGCAGCTAGAGCCAATAGCTCCTGTCTTTCTGCCAAAGGCAGGGTGCGACCGGTAGGGTTCTGGAATGTCGGGTTAGTACAAATAAGCTTAGGGTGATAGCGTAGAATCAAGTCCTCAAGTTCTCCTAGATCGGAACGCATCACATCCCATCCGATTAGCTTCGCTCCAGCCGCACGAAAATTCTGAATCGCTCCTACATAACCTGGCCTGTCGATGATGACGGCATCACCGGGATCGAGCAGACATCGCGCCACGAGATCCAATCCCTGCTGTGCCCCCGACACGATCAAGACCTGTTCCGGTTTTACGCGGAAACGACGTGCCAGCAGGCGTCTCAGCTTTGGTTGTCCCTCGGTTGAACCAATCCCGAATCCCTCGGTCGAATGCGACTTGATTGCCTGGTCCACCGCTCGCCGGTATTCATTTGTGGGGAAGCATTCCAGGGCCGGCATTAGCAAAGCAAAGGGGATCAGATCCGGGTTGGCTGAATGACGCAGCAGATCGTGGACTGCCGAAGATTTGTTGAGGGCCGTTTCCGCCGAAACCTTGCCGCGCCAGGCAAAGGGAGCATCGATCGCTTCCGAACTTGCACACACAAAGGTGCCTCTTCCCACGTGACTGCGAACCAATCCACGCGATTCCAACTCCCGGTAACTGCTGACGACGGTGGTGCGGCTTAGCCCAAGTTGTGCGGCCAGTTGTCTCTCAGACGGCAAACGCTCCCCCTCTTTCAGTTCACCTGCCTGAATGGCGCGTTCTAGTCCCTCGACCAATTGACTATAAAGATTTAAGCCGTTGCCTCGTTTAAGAGTCAGGTTCAGGAGTGTCATCGGGCCTCCGTGGAAAGACCAATTGAGAATTGGATATTGAATATACCTCGGCCATCAACGTAGAGTCTCAATCATAATCGCGGAACATTGAGTCGACGAAAAGATACCATTTTCAGAAATGGCAAGGCCAATTTCGTAGCGGGCGCTCAAAGGGAGTCCTAGCCACTCAGTGATGAGAGGAGAACTATGAAAAAAGACGTCGCCGCGCAACGGGCCCAAACAAAATGCATTCATGCGCCACGAGAGTTCAATCGCACAAGCGCAATCAACCCTCCGATCTGGCAGACGTCAACCTTTCGCGCCGAGTCGTCCGAACACTTTGCGGCACTGGCGAAGTCTGTTAAGCCGTCTGAGTATTATTCAAGGTACGGTAACCCAACCCACACGCAGGTTGAAGCGGTAATGGCCACCCTCGAAGGTGGGGAGGCCGCCCTGGTAACTGCTTCTGGCATGGGCGCGATCTGCACCTCAGTGATGAGCTTGCTGGATAGAGGAGATCACGTCGTCGTGCAGCGCAATCTTTACGCGGGTACGGCTGCACTTCTGGAAGACGTGCTGCCGCGATGGGGGATTGAGTGCACTTTTATGGATCAGACAAACGCTGAGCGCTGGGCTGAGGCGCTCAGGCCTAACACAAAACTGATTTACGCTGAGACACCGGCAAACCCGCTGATGGGGCTCACCGATCTTCAGACGGTGGCAGCATTGGGAAAGACTCGCGGCATCACTACGATTGTCGATAACACTTTCGCCACGCCAATTAATCAGCGACCCCTCGAATATGGCATCGATGTGGTTGTTCATAGTGCGACGAAATATCTCGGTGGCCACAGCGACCTTACGGCCGGCGTGATTATAGGTTCACCAGCGTTCATAGAGCATGCATGGAGGTTCCACATTGTGATGGGGGCGGCACTGAGCCCTTTCGACGCGTGGCTCTTGTTGCGAGGGTTAAGAACTCTGGGATTAAGGGTCGAGCGCCACAACCAAAACGCCATGATCCTCGCTCGCTTTTTCGAATCGCACCCAAAGATCGAGCGGGTCAATTATCCAGGGCTTGAGTCTCATCCACAGCATAAACTGGCTCAGAAGCAAATGAGTGGCTTTACCGGCGTGATGAGCGTCGAGCTACGCGGTGGTTATGAGACAGCAGACCGCTTCATTGCCTCCCTCAAGTTGGGATCTCACGCCGCAAGTCTCGGTGGATGCGAAACGTTGCTGGTCCATCCAGCGGCGATGTGGGGCGACACGTTGACAGAAGCGCAGATTAGGGCCATGGAGGTCGGCGAGAATTTGGTGCGGATCTCAGTCGGGCTGGAAGACGAACGAGACCTTATCGACGACTTCTCGCAGGCTCTTGAACAGGTTTGATGGCGATGATTTGAATCAGCGCAACCTGCTTCTTTCACTGCCTGGGCCTGGGCGCCTATGCGCTTTTTGGTGAGTGGATATCAGCAACTGGTTTGTGCACGAAAGGTTACAGACGACATGGAACACTATTCCTTCCCTGACACAACTATCCCGCCGGCGTACGGCCCCTACTCTCACGCCGTCGTGGCTGGGGATTTCGTCTTCCTCGCTGGTCAGATCGCGCGCGACCCAGTATCGGCCCACCTCATCGAGGGGGACATAACGGCCCAAACCGCTCGTTGCCTGGAAATCGTTTCCGATATTTTGAAAAGCATTGGGCTCTCGCTGGCGGACGTGGTTCGCACAACAGTCTTTCTATCTGACATTGGGGATTTCGACGCTATGAATCGCGTATACGCCGCTTCGTTCCAAGCGCCGTATCCAGTGCGTAGCACGCCACAGGTCAAGATGCCTTTCGGCGCCTTGGTCGGGATCGAAGTCACCGCTTACCGCGGTCGGCACACCAAAGCGTTTGAAAGTCCTCAAAGTTCCGAGGACCACGGCAGCAACCATCAATTGACCGATAAACCGCAGCATGATCATTGAGCTCAATCTGCCGAGCTACGGGATGGAGATTGCGGCCCAGAAAGGTAGCGGCTTGCGTTGGGAACCAGGCGTGTACGGCGAAGTCATGCGAGGGGGCTTCCCCGTGCTTAGTTACGGTGGCCAATACAGTGCGTTCGAGAGGTAGTTACACAAGGAAACAAGACGGAAGTTCATAGAATGAAAGCGCACAAATTAAGTGTAGGAGGCGGCAAATGTCCGTATACGAAAGACTGAAGGCTCTCGATATTACTCTTCCGGAAGTGACGCCGGTGGCAGCCTTTGTTCCTTTTCTGCGCAGTGGCAATCTGCTCTTCTTATCTGGTCATATCGCCAAGAGCAACGGTCAACCGTGGGTGGGCCAGCTTGGGGGAGATCTCACGACCGCAGAAGGTAAAGAAGGCGCCCGGGCTGTGGCCATCGATCTGATGGGCACACTCCAGGCGGCGGTGGGCGACCTAAACCACATCAGACGCATCGTGAAGCTGATGGTCCTCGTCAACAGCACTCCTACATTCACCGAACAGCACCTGGTAGCCAATGGTGCGTCTGAGCTTTTCGGAGAAGTATTTGGAGCCCCCGGGATGCATGTTCGTTGCGCCTACGGCGTTGCTCAGATTCCTTTCGGATCCTGCGTGGAAATCGATCTGGTCGCGGAGTGCGATGACGTTTCGTGAGGATGGGTAATGATAGCAATCCGGGTAAATCAATTTGGCGGTCCCGAAGTGCTTAATGTGGAAGTCGTGGATGATCCGGTTCCGCGAGCAGCAGAGGTCGTGGTCAGGGTTAAGGCCGCTGGAGTGAACCCATACGATACGTACATGCGTGCTGGCGCCTATGGATCTAACAATCCGTCTTTACCTTACACGCCAGGAACGGACGCGGCCGGCGTCGTCGAAGTTATCGGACCAGATGTCGATGACCTGGCGATCGGTGATCGAGTCTTTACTACTGGCACGACCACCGGCGCTTATGCGGAACTCGCATTGTGCCAGCGCCAGCAGTTGCATCGGTTACCGCAGCCAGTGAGCTTCTCTCAGGGTGCGGGAATCTACGTTCCTTACGCAACCGCATACCGCTCGTTGTTCCAATTAGCTCGTGCAAAGTCAGGTGAAGTTGTGCTGATCCACGGAGCCAGCGGCGGCGTCGGCTTGGCGGGTGTCCAATTGGCTCGTGCATCTGGAATGACTGTCATCGGAACAGCCGGTAGCGATGAGGGCCTTCGTTTGGCAGAGCGCGAAGGCGCCCATTTCGTCTTGAATCATTCCTCGCTGGACTATCAACGGCAGATTAAGGATATGACGAATGGCCGAGGCGTGAACGTAATCCTGGAGATGCGTGCGGATGTAAATCTTGGTAACGACCTGAAACTGCTCGTGCCAGGTGGGCGGGTGATTGTGATCGGAAGCAGGGGTGACGTTCAAATCACCCCGCGAGACATCATGGTCCGAGAAGCGTATGTGATCGGCATGTTTCTTTGGAGTGTATCGGAGCCTGACTTGCTGGAAATCCATGCGGCTTTGCAGGCCGGCTTGAGTAATGAAGAGCTTCGTCCGGTGATTGGTTTGGAGTTGCCTCTCGCTTCTGCTTCGGAGGCTCATCGGCGGATTACGGAATCGCGCGCGCTAGGTAAGACGGTTCTGATTCCGTAGGTTCTGGTGAGGAAGAACCTCGTTGGGACTATTAGCGATTAAGAACAAGCGTTGAAAGTCAGGAAAGCCAAGTGACCCTGTTGAACTATCGAGTCGTAGACGTCTTTACCACGCAAGCACTGGAGGGGAATCCCCTGGCGGTGTTTACTGACGCGACTCAAATTGAAGAGCCGGTCATGCAAAAGCTTGCCCGCGAAATGAATTTGGCTGAGACGGCCTTCCTGCTGCCCTCCGACAATCCGATTTGCGCTGCGCGCGTCCGAATATTCACTCCACAAAAAGAGATGATCTTCGCAGGCCATCCAACGATCGGCGCGAGCTTCGTCCTTCTCGACGAAGCAATCGTACCGCCCAACTCTGACTCGTTTTGTCTTGAGGAAAAGATCGGGCCGGTTCAAATTTGGGTTGAAAACGGCGAGCGTCCAATGATTTGGTTGCGCACGCCAGCGATCTCGGAAGGTAAGCAGTATGACGGTTCTATTTGTGCTCAGGCCGTTGGACTTGAAGAAGACGACTTGCTCGACATCGCGCCCCAGCTGCTGGACGCCGGGAATCCAACGCTATTGATTGCGCTCAAAGATAAAGAAGCGGTGGATAGAGCTTGGCTCGATGTACAGGGTATGAGGAGTCTCAGAGACGGCGCGGAACCGTTTTGTGTTTTCGTGTTTTCCGTAACAAAGGAAGGCGCTTATTCGCGCATGTTCGCACCCGACTATGGTGTACCGGAAGACCCGGCTACGGGAAGTTCGACGGGCCCGCTGGCGGCTTTCATGATCAAGCACGGCTTTATTTCGGGCGTCTCGGGTACCAGGCTTATTAGTGAACAGGGCACGAAGATGAGACGCCGGAGTCTCTTGCACGTAAGGATCGCCGGTGACCACGGCGCGGATGGAATCTACGTGGGCGGCCATGTAACCGCGATTGCTCAAGGTGTCGTGGAACTCTAGCTCGTCGCGAGCTCGAGGTCAGAAAGAAGCTGCGGGCTGAGCTGTGGCGTGCGAGGTTGCTTGTGAGAGGCGGTGCTTAGGCCCGTGACAAACTTTATAAAATAAGACGGAGGTTCGTAGAATGAGAACCTTCATAGTCGATTCTTTCACCGACACACAATTCAAAGGCAATCCGGCCGGTGTGTGCCTTGTTGACTCACAGTTAAGCAATGAAAGAATGTTGCAGATCGCCCAGGAGCTGAATCTTTCTGAAACGGCTTTTCTTTCACCTCTGGAGTCCGCCGGGGCTTTCGCAATTCGATATTTTTCACCCAAGATGGAAATCCTATTATGCGGTCACGCGACTCTAGCCTCTGCCAAAGTTGTTTTCTCAATACATGAATTGAACGAAGTTCACTTCATCAACATTCAGAACCTGGACTTATCTGCCAAAGAATTAGACGGCCACATCATGATGGAATTTCCCGTTTACGGAACCCGGCCTGCCGATGCTCCGCCTGCCTTGCTCTCTGCTTTGGGGGTCAAAGCAATCACGAATTCGGTCTACAATGAAGAAACCAAAATCTTGTTGCTGGAA
>Ga0079216_10000180_pt1 | contig 14077 bp, 13 predicted proteins | sample NCAS100_FD_77008 | JGI IMG/M metagenome (GOLD analysis project Ga0079216, IMG submission 77008) | Agricultural soil microbial communities from Utah to study Nitrogen management - NC AS100 | ecosystem: Environmental > Terrestrial > Soil > Agricultural land | place: USA: North Logan, Utah...
GGTGTCGCTGGTCGCAATCGGCAAGCTTCCGACTGCAAGCACCGCCCGCGCGTGGGCCCGGGACAGCAGCTGGGCATTCACGCGGTGCGAGGTGCTGGCGCACGAGCTGGCCGAGTCGATCGCGTATCGAGCGCTCTGGGCCGGCCGTGACGCGGACCGATCGGATCCCAGATCGGGGTTCGGCGCCCGCTTTCGTGCTGCCCACCGCGCGGGACTCGACGCCGAAGCCGCGGTCGGCGCCGCGCAGGCGATCCGGCTTACGCCGGCCGGCCGGCCGTACGCGCGGAGCCACGAGTGCTTCGAGGGCGCTGCGATCCACATCGTGTTCGGGTCGAACACGCAGACGCTTCTGATTCATCGGGACACGGTGGCCATGGCCTATCACCCGGGCGCCGATCTCTGTCCGGTGCTCAGGACCAGGCCGTCCCGAGCGGCATCGGGCTGACGGCATCACCGTCGCAGAGGCCTGATTCCTGGCTGGTGAATCGTTCCAGAAAACGAGTTGTTCAAGACTTTCCCGACGTTTTTCGCCAGTCTGAGCAGGAAGCCCCATCCCCAGACTGGAGATTCTCATGCATTCCTGCCGCCTTCTGGTCCCTGCCGCCGCCCTCATTGCACTTGGCTGTGCCCTGGACCAGCCCGTCTCCCCCGACCGAGCGTCGGCGGTCTCGCCGCCCGCCAATGAAGCGGAGGTGCCCGGAGCGCAGTATTCCGCTGCGGCCCTCAATTCCGCCGTCGAGGCCGTCGGTTCGTATCACTTCTTCATTCCGGCTGACTTCAATGGCGGCATTTTCGGCGTGGCCGTCGACAATGATGTGTCGTTCGTCGCCCGCCGTGATGCTTCAGGAGAGGTCACAGGCCGGTTCCGTTACGTCCAATCGGTCGAAGGTGAGCGTTTCATCTTCTCGGGGTCGGTCACCTGCCTTGTCGTCTACGACACGCCGGTACTCTCACGCTTTCCCGATATTCCGGCCATGTCGGCCAACCGGGCAAAATGGGGCGGCGTCATCGAGGAATCGAATGATCCGACGCTTCCCGCAGGCGGCTTTCTCTGGTTCCAGTCGATCGACAACAACAGCAGCCCCGGCCAGGACCCGCCGGACCTGAGTACCCTCGCCGGGTTCGGCAACGAAGCTGCGAATGAGGCCTTCTGCAACAGCGCCAACGTGCCGAATCCGAACTTCGGACCACACGCTGTCGGCAGCGGCAATATCACGGTTCGGTAGGAGCTCAAGAGGGGGAAAGCCCGCCTGGCCCGGCGTCGGTGTGCGTGAGGCCGCGCACCCGCGCCGGGTCTGGCTGCCCCGAGAGCCGCCACCCCGACCTCCCGCGGCAGTCGGTCTCTCGTCCGATCGCCCTTGATAACCCGCCACTCGCCGGGCCGATCCGACCACTCGCCGAATCGTGACGTCGTCCACTCGCCGCACGTACGCAAGCCTGCCTCCACGCATCGCTCCGGACTGGACGCGGTCACCCCGGGAAGGTGTGTCGGGTCGTTCCCGCCGCACATCTCCCTACGTGAGCCTCTCTCCAACGAACCGGAGCCTACCATGCAGGACAGCCACGTGCCCGTGTCGCACAGGAGTGCCCGGCATTTCGAGCTTTCGGTCTCGGGCTTCCTGGTGACTCATGCGGTCTTTCCGGCGCGAAGCTCGATCGAGTCCCACGTGCACGAGCGCGACATCGTGGCGATCATGCTGGGCGGGTCGTTCGAGGTCGCGTTCACCCGCCATCGGTTGCACTGTGGCGACATGTCGGTGCATACGGAGCCGGCCGGGGAACGCCACAGGAACTCCGTGGGAACGGGTGGGGCGGAAGTGCTCGTCATCCAGCCCGACCCGGCACGGGCGGAACTCCTGCGACCGTTCCGGGGTCTGCTGGAGAGCGTGTCCCAGCGTGACCACGGCGGTGTTCGACTGCAGGCCGCGCAACTGCTTCACGAGCTTGCGCAGCCGGACGACTGCTCGCCGCTCGCTGCTGAGGCACTCATTCTCGACATGTTCGTGCGACTGGCGCGGACGGAGCCGCGAAGCCGCGTTCAGGGCAGCGCTCCACCGCAGTGGCTCGCGCGCGCGCGGGAGCTCGTCCATTCGGCCGACGACCGACGCCTCACGACGACCGAAATCGCCGCGGAAGTCGGCGTGCACCCGGCGTATCTCGTCCGGCTGTTCAAGACACACTACCATCTCCCGCTCGGCACGTATGCGCGCCGGGTCCGCCTCGCCGCCGCGGCGCGCCGCCTCGCCTCCACCAGCCTTCCGGCCGCGCAGATCGCGATCGAGGCCGGCTTCGCCGACCAGAGCCACTTTACCCGCCGCTTCAAACAGCACTACGGAGAGACGCCCGCACGTTTCCGGCGACGTCGCGGCAGCCGGAGTTAGCCTCCGCCGGGATTCATGATCGGCGGGCCGCCCCGCCAACCAGATCGCGCCGCCCCCCTTCGCGAAACTTTCGTGCACTCCCTACGTAACAATCTGTAACGCCCGCCCTCGGCCCGTCGCCGGGGATTCCTGCACCCGGTCGAGCGAATGCATATCCGTCTCCCTCAAGAACTTCCGTTGCCCGTCCGCAGCGTGCTCCTGATGATTCTGACCGCCGGCCTCACGGGCTGCCACCCCGGCAACGCCGAGACGAAGCGGCTCGGCACCGCCTGCGAGTCGGGCGACGCCCGGGCCTGCGACAGCCTCGGGAGTCGGCTCCGGCGCGGGGAGTACGTCCTTCGCGACGAAGTCCGTGCGGCGCGCCTCTTCGAAGGTGCCTGCAAGGCAGGCGTCGGGGAGAGCTGCGCCAGCCTCGGCACGATGCTTCAGGACAGTTCCGCCGGCGCGCGCGATTCGGCCCGCGCCATCGCCCTGTTCCAGCAGGCCTGTGACCGCAGAGCGATGGATGGATGTGCCGAGCTCGGCGTTCTCTATAAAGAAGGGGCGGGGGTGCCGGCCGATCCGGCGCGGGCTCGGTCGCTGTTCACCGAGGCGTGCGATGGCGGGCAGACGACCGCATGCGCGCATCTCGGCACGCTGCATGTCACGGGTCGGGGCGCTCCGCACGACGTCGTCACTGCCGCAGCACTCTTCCAGCGTGCCTGCGGCGACTCGGTCCCGCTCGGCTGCCTCGGCCTGGGGCGCCTGCACGTCGCGGGGCAGGCGGTGTCGCAGAATGACTCGATTGCCGTGACGCTCTTCGAGCGCGCGTGCGACGATGGAGAAATCGACGGCTGCCTCGAGCTGGCGATGGCGCTCGAGGCCGGTCGCGGCGCGCCGCAGGACTACGAGCGAGCCGCCAACCTCTATCGGGACGTGTGCGAGGAGGATGTCGCCGCTGGCTGCGTGCGGCTGGCCGGCCTTCACGACAAGGGCGCCGGCGTCTCGCGCGACGAAGAGCTTGCCGGAACGCTCCGCCAGAAGGCTTGCCGACTTGGCGATGCGCCATCGTGCGCGAAGCAGGTCGCACCCAGACCGGGCACCGTAAGCTGATGCGACCGACACCCGCGACGCTCGTGGCCGTCGAGCGGCTGACCAAGCGTTACCGCAGCATCGTCGCCCTCGACGACGTCACCCTCAGCATCACGGACGGGATCACCGGTCTGCTCGGCGAGAACGGCGCGGGGAAGAGCACGCTCATCAAGATCCTCCTCGGCCTCGTGCGCCCGACTTCGGGCTCCGCGACCGTCCTCGGAGAGAGTGCCTTCGAGAACGTGCACGTGCGGGGTCGCATCGGGTACATGCCCGAGCACGACTGCCTGCCGGGTGCGGTGAGTGCCGCGGAATTCCTCACGCATATGGCGGAGGTGAGCGGACTGCCGCCATCGGCCGCTCGTACGCGCGCCGCCGACACGCTGCGCCATGCCGGGCTCTTCGAGGAGCGGTACCGCGCGATCGGCGGCTATTCCACCGGCATGAAGCAGCGGGTCAAGCTGTGTCAGTCGCTGGTGCACGACCCGTCGTTCGTATTTCTCGACGAACCGACGGCCGGCCTCGATCCCTCGGGTCGCGAGGAAATGCTCGACCTCATCCGGAAGACGCACCGGGAATTCGGTATCAGCGTGCTCTTCTCCTCCCATCTCATGGCCGACGTGGAGCGCACCTGCGATCGGATCGTCGTGCTCCAGGGTGGGCACCTCGTGCATGCCGGTGACGTTGCGCAGTTCACGAAGGAGACGGAGACGGTGTTCATCGAAGTCGACAGCAATCGCGAGGCTCTGGCCGCGGCGCTCGAGCGACGGGGTGTGCGGGTGACCGCGGACGGTGCCGGAATGACGATCCAGGGGCCCGACGAGTCGGTGTATGACCACGTACGCGATGCGCTCGTCGAGTCGGGAGCCGCGCTCCGTCGCATGGCGCCGAGGCGGCGCGAGCTCACCGAGCTGTTCGAGCGGGAGGTGGCGTGACCGGCACCGTCTTCGATATCGGCTATCAGCACTACACCGGCCCGCGCGAAGGGCGCGGCCGCTCGCGCCGGGCCGTCTTCACCGACGGCATCCGGACCGCGCTCGGCCTGGGGCGCGGAGGGCGCGCGAAGATCCTTCCGTGGCTCTTCATCGGCGTACTCTCCGCGATAGCCCTCGTGATGGCGCTCGTGGCCGGGGCCGCGAACAGCTTCGCGGGCCCGGGCTCCGCAGAGAAAATGAATCTGCCGTCACACTCGGATTACAACGGCATCGCGTCGATCATCATGTTCGTCTTCGCCGCTGTCGTGGGTCCCGAGCTGCTCTGTCCCGATCGGCGCCAGGGAGTGATTCACCTCTACCGGGTACGGCCGTTCACCGGGACGGACTACATCGCCGCGCGGTGGGCCGCGTTCCTCGCCGTCACGACCCTCGCCGTCTGGCTGCCGCAGGTGATCCTCTTCCTCGGGCTCTCGATGGGCGACCCCGCGCCGATGGAGTACCTGCGCACCCATTGGCTCGACATCCCGAAGTTTCTGGTGGCCGGTATCGCCATGGCGGCCTACGCCGCGACTCTGGGGCTGCTCACGGCCTCGTTCACGACCCGACGCGCCTATGCGTCCGTATTCCTTGTGGGTCTCTTCGTGATCTCCGTGCCGTTCACCGTCGGCGTCGCCGAGGAAACCGGCGGGAAGCTCGGGGAGTGGATCTCCATGTTCAACCTCACCAACATCCCCGTGCACGTGAACGACATCATCTTCGGCGAGGTGAGCGAAGTGACGGAGGATGCGCCCGCACGCAACCTGCCGCCGTGGGTGCGGGTGGCCTGGTACTTCGCGTGGACGATCATTCCCGGCACTGTGCTGTGGGCACGCTACCGGAGACTCGCGCCATGACGGCCACTCCATCCGTCGCGGATATCCGCCCCACGACGTGCGGCTTCGATGCCGACCGCGCGAGTGCCGACGCGGTCATTCGCGTAGACGGCGTGTCCCGCTGGTTCGGGAGCGTCGTGGCGGTGAGCGACGTCTCGTTCAACATCACGCCGGGCATTACCGGTCTGCTCGGCCCCAACGGCGCGGGGAAGACCACGCTGCTCCGGATGATCACCGGTCTCGCCGCCGCGTCCACCGGTACCGTCACGGTCTTCGGCGAGCCGGTCCGCGACAACCCGCCGCTCTACCGCCGGATGGGCGTGATGTCGGAGCACGAGACGGTCTATGGCTTCATGAAGGGTCGCGAGTTCGTGCGTGCGATGGGCAAGCTTCGTGGCGTCGCCGATCTCGAAGGCGCCGTGGACCGGGCCATCGCGCTCGTGGACCTCGAAGACGCACAGCACCGCTCGATGGAGACCTACTCGCGCGGCATGCGGCAGCGCATGCGCCTTGCAGCGACGCTCGTACACGACCCGGACGTGCTCATCCTCGACGAGCCGCTCAACGGCGCGGACCCGCGGCAGCGGGTGCACTTCAAGCAACTGCTCCTGAAGCTCAAGTCGGAGGGTCGGACGATCGTGATCTCATCGCACATTCTCGAGGAGGTCGAGCAGCTTGCCGACAACGTGCTCCTCATCGTGAACGGGAAGCTGGCGGCGTCGGGAGGCTTCCGCGCGATCCGGGCGGCACTCAACCAGCGCCCCTACCACGTGCGTGTCGTCTGTGCCGCGCCGCGCGAGCTCGCCGCGGCCGTGGTGACGCTCCCTTCCGTGGACGCGGTGCACGTCGATCCCGATGGTGCCGTGGTGATCCTGAGCCGGAACGTGCTCGACCTGCAGGTCGAGATTCCCCGCCTTGCGCAGCGCGCGGGCGTGAGCCTCCGGCGTGTCGAGCCGCTCGACGACTCGCTCGAAAGCGTGTTCGGTTACCTGGTGGAGGGCTGACCCGTGGGCTCCGTGTACCGCCTCACCCTTCGCCAGCTGTCCGGCCGCTGGCGCCTCGCCATCATGACCGCGCTGGCGGCCCTGCCCGTGCTGATCACCCTCCTGACGCTCGCGTCCGACGACGCGCCGTCGGTGAGCGACTACGAGTCGGCCATACTCGGTGCCATGCTCGCCGGCTCGATTCTTCCGCTCGTGGTGCTCGCGATCGGCGGCGCCGCCTTTGGCAACGAGGTCGAGGACCGGACGCTCGCCAACCTCACGCTCGCGCCGATTCCTCGCTGGCAGATCGCGCTCCCCAAGCTGCTCGCCGTCATTACCGTTGCCGGACCGTTCATCGCGGCGAGCGCCATGCTCAGCGCGCATATCGCCTTCCTCGGCGACGGCCGGGCGACGCTGGCGGTGACGCTCGCCGCCCTCGCCGGCGTCGCGATGTATGCATCGGTGTTCGTCTTCCTTGGCCTGCGCAGCAGCTATGCTGTGGGCATCGGTCTGCTGTATATCGTCATCTGGGAAGGTTTCTTCTCCGGTTTCGTATCGGGCGTGCGCCTGCTCAGCATCCGCTACTACGCCATCGCGCTGATGCACGCGCTCGACCCGCGCCGGTTCGCGGACGCCGACTCCCTGCCGGCGGTCGCCGCGGTGGTCGCGGCGGCGATCGTGACAGGTGGCTTCTTTCTCCTTTCAGTCCGGCGGTTGCGCCGCATGGATGTGCCCTGAGCCTCGCCCGGACCAACGCGCGAGCCGATCGACCACGGAGGAAGTCATGAGCGGAGGCTTTCGGGCGGCGCTGGCATTGCTGAGTTGTTTCGGGCTCTGCATCTCGGTACCGCCCGTGGTGGCGGCGCAGGCAACGGCGGACACGAGCGTCGCGGCGGCGCGCAGGGCGTTCGATTTCCTCATCGGCACGTGGCACGTAGCGACCATGACCGACTCGGGAGGCCGGACCACGGCGAGCCGTGGCGAGGTCTATGAGTTCGAGAAGGGACTCGGGGATGTGATGATCGTGGGGCGTTGGCGATTCAATCGAGGAACCGCCGAGCGACCTGACGTCGTGAGCGCCGCCTACTACTCCGCATTCGACAACACCCGCCGGCAGTGGAGCTTCTACTACGTAAGCCCGCAGTCGGCCCAGTACTGGCCCGGACAGCTGCGGGAGGGGCGCTGGTACTTCCAGCAGGAGTTCACGATCGAGGGCCGGGTCATCCTACAGCGGCAGTCGTGGGTTCTCGTGGATGAACGTACCGTGCACCGGGTCATCGAGAATTCCGCCGACCGCGGCGGCCAGTGGAAGCGCTGGACCTGGGTGCTGCGACGCCAGAGCTGACGGCGCGGGGTCAGTGGCGTCCCGGCGACGTGGACGTGCCCTCACGCCAGGAGACCTGTATACTGGATACAGCGACCCAGCCACTCCTGAAGCCTCCCGTGGATATGACAGCCACTGCCGCACGGTCCCGCCAACTTGACGCCCGGAATTTCATCGGCGGGCAGTTCGTCGAATCCCGAGACGTTCCACTGAACGAGGTGCGGAACCCGGCCACCGGCACGGTGATCGCGCACGCCCCGCTCTCCCGGCCATCCGATCTGGACGCAGCCGTGGCCGCCGCGACCGCGGCGTTTCCCGCGTGGTCAAAGAACCCGATCAAGGAGCGGGTTCAGGTTTTCTTCCGGTACCGCCGCCTGCTCGAGGACAACATTGCGGGCCTCGCCGCGCTGATCACGCAGGAGCATGGCAAGGTCGCCGGCGAGGCGGAGGCCGAGATTCTGAAGGCGATCGAGTTGACGGAGTTCGCCTGCTCCCTGCCGCAGATCGTGGCGGGAGAAGTGCTCGAGGTGAGTCGGGGAGTCGAGTGCCGCATCGAGCGGCACCCACTCGGCGTGGTGGCGTCGATCGTGCCGTTCAACTTCCCGAGCATGGTGCCGCACTGGACGATCCCCAACGCGATAGCGCTCGGCAACTGCCTCATCCTCAAGCCATCCGAGCTGGTGCCGCTGAGCGCGGGTCGGATCGCCGAGCTGCTTCGGGACGCGGGCCTTCCGGCAGGAGTCTTCGGCGTCGTGCACGGGGGACGGGAGATCGCCGAGGCAATCTGCGATCATCCGGGGATCGAAGCCGTCACGTTCGTCGGATCGACGCGCGTCGCACAGCAGGTCTACCGTCGGGCCGGCGGCTCGCTGAAGCGGGTGCTTGCGCTGGGCGGCGCCAAGAATCACCTCATCGTGCTGCCGGACGCGGACCCGGACCTGACGGCGGCAAACATCGTTGCGTCGATGTCCGGGTGTTCGGGACAGCGGTGCATGGCCGCATCCGTCATGGTGGCCGTCTCCGAGGCCGACCACATAATTGGACGCCTGGTAGAGCACGCCCGCGCGATCGTGCCGGGCTCGACGCTCGGTCCGGTCATCTCCGGGGAAGCGAAGGCGCGGATCGAGCGGTACATCGCGGAGGCCGAGGCGGCGGGTGCAACCGTGCTGCTCGACGGGCGCAACGCCGTGGTTCCGGGACGGGAAGGCGGCTATTACGTCGGTCCGACGGTCCTCGACCACGTGAGCCCCGACATGCGAATCGCGCAGGAAGAGGTCTTCGGACCGGTGCTCGCCATCGTGCGCACCCGCTCGGTCGACGAAGCGCTCCGCGTCGAGAACGCGTCGCCTTACGGCAACGCAGCGTCGGTCTACACGGAGAACGGCGGGCTCGCCCGCTACGTGACCGAGCGCGCCTCCGCCGGAATGGTCGGCGTCAATGTTGGAGTTCCGGTCCCCCGGGAGCCGTTCTCATTCGGCGGGTGGAACGAATCCAAGTACGGCGCCTGCGACATCACCGGGCGGGGCTCCATCGAGTTCTGGACGCAGGCGAAGAAGATCACCACGAAGTGGACCAGCGAGGCGGGTACGAGCTGGATGTCCTGACGGGTCTACTCTCACCCCCAACCACCGGAATCACCGTGAGTCACGCAGGCACCATCGAGGAGCGGAGACTCGAGCTCCCCCCGTTCGACTACGCACCCCCGCCGTATACCGGTCCGTCCCGGGCAGAGGTCCTCGCGCTCCGGAAGGCGCACGTGAACCCCGCGGTCTTCACGCTTTATCGCGATCCTCTGATGATCGTGCACGGCAGGATGCAGTACGTATTCGACGAGACGGGCCGCCGCTACCTGGACATGTTCGCCGGAATCGTCACGGTCTCCTGCGGCCACTGTCATCCGAGAGTCGTGGCGCGGATGCAGGAGCAGATGGCGTCGCTTCAGCACACCACGACGATCTACCTCCACCCCGGAATGCCGCGGCTCGCCGAGCGGCTGGCCTCGAAGCTGCCCGCCGGTCTCGACGTCACGTATTTCGTGAACAGCGGCAGCGAGGCGAACGATCTTGCCGTGATGATGGCGCGCCTGTACACGGGAAGCGCCGACGTGATCGCGGTCCGGAACGCCTATCATGGCGGATCGCCGTCGGCCCTCGGCCTTACATCGCTGCACACCTGGAAATTCCCCGCGGGTGATTCGTCCCGGGTCCACCACGCGCTCTGTCCGGACCCATTTCGCTCGTCGCTGTCCGGCAACCCGGAAGCGATCGCCGCGGCAAGCGCGGCCGACATCCGTGACCTGATCCGGTACTCGACGCCCGGCCGGATCGCCGCGTTCATCGCCGAGCCGATCCAGGGCGCGGGCGGGGCCACGCACGGCGCAGCCAACTACTTCGCCGAAGCCTACCGGATCGTCCGGGAGCATGGCGGGCTGTGCATCGCGGACGAGGTCCAGACCGGCTTCGGCCGGACGGGGGCGCATTTCTGGGGGTTCGAGAACTATGGTGTGACGCCCGACATCGTGACGATGGCCAAGGGTTTCGGGAACGGAGCGCCGCTCGCGGCGGTCACGACTCGACGGGAGATCGCGGAAGCGCTCACCCAGCGCATCCACTTCAACACCTTCGGCGGGAATCCGGTCTCGATGGCTGCCGGGCTCGCGGTGCTCGATGTGATCGAGGAGGAGGGTCTCCAGGAGAATGCGCGCACCATCGGCGAGCGTCTCATGGCCGGACTTCGCCGACTCGAACGGAGTCACAGGCTCATCGGCGATGTCCGCGGGATGGGGTTTATGCTGGGCGTCGAGCTGGTGCGCGACCGGGCTACGCGGGCGCCGGCGCGCGCCGAGACGCTCGCGGTGCTCGAGGCGGCACGCGAGATGGGTGTGCTGCTCGGGAAGGGGGGCCTCGAGGGCAATGTGCTCCGGATCAAGCCTCCACTGTGCATCAGCGCTGCAGATGCCGATTTCGCCGTCGACGTCCTCGACGAAGCGCTGACTCGGGTGGGCAGCACTCCGACATGAGGCGCGAGCCGTCCGTGACATGTGGCGCGATCATCGCCACGGCGCTGGCGGCCTGTTCCGGCGAGCGCGCCGCACCGCTCGTGCGGGCCGTCGTCGATACGCTTCCCGGCGGGATCGTGTCGGTGCAGAGCCCGGGGCCCACCGCGTGGCGTGACACGAACGGGTGGAAGCTGGTCGAGTCCGGCCGGATCCGCGGCGAGCCCGGTGAGCCGGGTGAACTGATCACTCCGATCAGTCTCGCGGCCGACGGCGCCGGTCGCATCTACGTGAGCGACCAGAGCCCGGCGGCGATCAGGGTCTTCGATTCATCCGGCAACTTCGTCCGGGGAATCGGACGCGAGGGTGCGGGGCCCGGGGAGTACAAGAGTGCGTTCATCGCCGTGCGTGGACCGTACCTCGCGGTACACGACCCCTCTCAGTCCCGCACCAGTCTCTTCGACACTTCCGGCACCCACATCCGGACCTGGGCATCGGCTTGCTGCTATTTCATGCCGATCGGCTTCGACGAGAAACACCGGATCGTGGTGGCCATTCCCGGCGATGCGCGCACGCAGCGGACCCAGCGGTTCGCTCGCTACGACACGCTCGGCGCCGGCGTGGATACCCTTTCCGTCGAGCTGCCGCCGGATCGGGAGTATTGGGAGGTGCGGACCCGCGACGCGAGCATGTCCCGGGGAATCCCTTTTGCGCCGCAACTGGTGCGCTCGCTCGATCCGCGCGGCGGGGTGCTTCTGGGCTGGTCGGGCGATTACCGGATCGTCAGGAGCGGTACCGGTCGCGACACCCTGCGTGTCTTCGGACGCGAGTGGGCGCCCGCAGAACTCGACGACGCGAAGCGGCGTGCGGCTGTCGAGCAGGCGGTGCGCGAGGCGGGGGAAGGCTGGGACGAAGTGCAGCTCCGGAATGCATTCAGGTTGTCGGACGTACCCACGACATTGCCTGCCTTCGAGCGGATCGAAGTGGATGCGGAGGGAAACGTGTGGGTACGGACCGACGCCGACTCGCTCCGCACGCTGTTCGACGTGTTCGGTCCTTCCGGAGAGTATCTCGGCCCCGTGCGGCTCGACGGTGAGGTCAGCGCGTGGGGGCCGATGGCCTGGGCTCCCGGCCTGATGTACGTCGCCATGGAAGACGACGACGGGACGCCGGAAATTCGCCGGTATCGGATCGATCGTGGCGTCGCCAGGGAATGATTCCCCCCTACCTGACGGACCTAATCAGCGATAGGCCGCAACTGCAGACGTTCCACGGCATCTCCACGCTCACGCGCGCGGCCATCGGCGATCTGCAGCTACCGAGCGGGCGAGTGGTAGGTGCCGACCCGCACCTCGCCGCGGAAGCTCGGCCCTATGCGCGGACGGTGAGGCCTGGGTCGTATCCCGTCAGCCTCAGTGTCGTTCGTTTTCCAGATGGCGAGGAACAGATCGCCGCCGCGTGGCTACAGTTCGCCGAAGGGCTGCCGGTGCGATGGGAGTACGCCTCGTGCCACGAGAAGCCGAAAGTCAGGGAGCCGGCGTACATCGTGGATTCGGGCAGCGGCTCCTTCATGAGCGCGGAGGCAGCGGCCGCACTGGAGGAGCGCGGGGACGACGCCTTCTCCGAGCTCATCTACGCCGAGCTGGAACGCACCTCGCGGGATTGGTGCGTGGTCCCGGTGCCCGGTGCCGAGCCACTCACGGCCGCAGTGTTCTCGAGCGGCTACGGGGACGGAGTCTACGCGACGTTCTGGGGCTTTTCCGGGAGTGGCGAGCCGGTACGGCTGCTTACGGACTTCGACGTCCTGGGGACCGAGGCTGATCCCGGGCCGCCGAAGAAGCCATGGTGGAAGCTCTGGTAGGCGTTCGCCGGTCACTCCCGCTCGCCATCTGGAACCCTCCTCGGCCGACGGAACGTAAGGCATGGGGCGCGACGATTCACCGCTCGACACCCTGCGCACATTGCCAGCTCGACTTCCCGGGAAGGTCATGTTGATCGCACGATGCAGCTTGTTCGCCGCACTGCTCGCCGGCGGCGCTGCGGAGACGGCCGGCCAGAGCTGTCCGGAGGCCGGGCCCACCGCCTTCGTCAACGCGGACGTGTTGACGATGACCGATTCGTCCGTGCTCCGCGGCCGCAATGTCGTGATCGAGAGTGGCCGCATCACCTCGATCTCGACGGCGCCGCCGCGGGCGGGCATTTGCCGCATCGAGGCCCGGGGGCGATTCCTGCTTCCCGGTCTCGTCGACGTGCACGCGCATATGGCCGAGCGGGAGCTCCCTCTCTTCCTTGCGAACGGAGTGACGACCGTGCGCGAGATGAACGGGTCGGCAACGCACATCGAGCTTCGCCGCCGGATCGCGGCGGGGGAGGTGCCGGGACCGCGACTGGTCGTCGCATCCACGCTGCTCGTCGGGTCGCCGCTGCGCTACCGCCATCGACTGGTACGAAACCCGGCTGATGCGCGCGCGGCCGCCGAGGAAGCCAGGGCGGGCGGGTACGACTTCCTGAAGGTCTATGACGAGTTGTCGCGCGAGGCGTACGACGCGCTCGTCGCATCGGGGCGAGCCCTGGGCATACGCCTCGACGGTCACATTCCGGAGGCCGCAGGGCTCGAGCGGGTTCTCGAGGCGGGGCAGGCCATTCAGCACATGGACAAGATCTCTCGTGCCCTGCCACGCACCTCACCGGATTCCGTGCGCCTGGCGGACGCGCGCCGGCTGTTCGCGGGTCGCCGCGCCTGGGTGACGCCGACGCTCGCATCGCTTCGAATACTCGACCGGGCAGGCACCGCGGAGTATGCCGCAAGGCTCGAGCGGCCGGAGATGGCGTACGTCGACTCGGAATCGGTCGGGTGGTGGCGGTCGCTGGTCAGGAGCGGAACGCGGACCGCAACCGATTCACCTGTCTATCGCTTCCAGCTGGCGCTGCTGCGAACGCTTCGGGAAAGCGGGGCTCGCTTCCTGATCGGTACGGATGCCGCCAACCCGATGATGATCGCGGGCTTCTCGCTTCACGAGGAAATGCAGACGCTGGTGCGGGACGGCGGGTTCACCACGTTCGAGGCGATTCGGGCCGCCACGCGGAATGCCGCCGAATTCCTGGGCGATACGACGGCCGGTCGCGTCACGGTGGGCGCTCCCGCCGATCTGGTTCTCGCCGATGGCAATCCACTGGCCGACGTCGCCGCCCTCGAGCGCCCGGTCGGAGTGATGGTGCGGGGGCGCTGGTTCGACCGTGCCGCACTCGACCGGCTCCTCGCTGCGTCGCGGGTATCTACCACCCGCTGATTGTCGGCCAGATATCGATGAGCGCGCCGTCGCCGTCCGCGACGTGATATCGGTCGAACTGCGCAGCCGTCGCGCAGGCGTGGTTGGGAAAGATGCGGACGCGCGCTCCGACACGAAGGTCCGGCAGGGGCGCGGCCGACCCCGGTCGCATCGACAGGATACCGTGTTCCTGGCTGGTCACCGAGACGATGAGGTCCGGGTAGGCTGTGCCATCCGTTGCGGCGAC
>Ga0079216_10000184_pt1 | contig 13938 bp, 12 predicted proteins | sample NCAS100_FD_77008 | JGI IMG/M metagenome (GOLD analysis project Ga0079216, IMG submission 77008) | Agricultural soil microbial communities from Utah to study Nitrogen management - NC AS100 | ecosystem: Environmental > Terrestrial > Soil > Agricultural land | place: USA: North Logan, Utah...
GGAACTGTCTATGTCGTCGAAGCCGGCAAGATTCATCGTTATCAAGGCGAGACCGGAACTCAAATCGACGACTTGCCATACGGTGAGGGTTGGGGTTTTGACGACGCGACAGTTGGCGCGGATGGCAGCGTGATAGCGGCTTGGTATCGCAATCGCGACGACATCGTCCGCTTTAACAACGGCGGGCAGGTGACAAAAACAATTCGCGCTGCGATTAGCGAGGCAAGCGGTGATTCGGAACTCAACACACGAGTCGCGGTGGATGGTTTGGGAAACATTTACGCCTTGGGCCACTTCAACAGCGCGGTTTTTAAGTTCACGCCGGAAGGAAAGTTTCTGAATCAATTTGGTAGTGCGGGCGAGCAGCCCGGGCAATTTCGTGCGCCGCAGGCAATCGCTGTGGATGGAAAGGGAAGGGTTTACGTCAGCGACATTAAGGGAATTCAGATTTTTGATGGTAATGGGCGTTACTTGCGGACCTTTTCATCTGAAGGCGGCGCTTCGGGCATGGTGTTTAATGATAGTAATGAACTTTTCGTGGTGGGCCGGACGCGCGTAATCAAATACTCATTGAAGGAATAGGTGCTACGCAAACTGTCTAGTTTGCGAATCGCATGTTACGCAAACTGTTAGTTTGCGAACCGGTTTGAGTTGAAAGACAACCGCAAACCAACAGTTTGCGTGACAAAAAAGATGACCGCTGAAAAATACCGGCGCTGGTTTGAATATGAGCAGGACAGCAACGCGAAGGTGCTGGCGTCTTTGCAAGCTGTAGCCGATCCCCTGCGGGGCCTGCCGCAGTTTCAAAAAGCAGTCGATCTGTTAGCCCATCTCGTTGCCGCGCGCAACATGTGGCTTTACCGGCTTGGATATGGGAGCCAACCTCTCGAACTCTTTCCCGCAGAGACGCCCTTAACTAGCCTCCCACAGTTGTTGGATCAGATGCATGCTGCGTGGAGAAGATATTTTGAAAGCCTGACCGATGGAGAGATTGCGCGTCTCTTCGATTACCAAAGTTTCGATGGTGAACCCTTTCGCAATACAGTCGAGGATGTTCTGACACAGCTATACGGTCACTCGCTTTATCACCGCGGACAAATAGCGATGCTGCTCCGCTCAATTGGCGCTGAACCGGCAGCGACAGATTTCATCTACTGGGCCCGCGAAGCGATATGAGTTCAGCCCGTCCGTTTCACTGGATTGCGGGAGAAGTGCTGGGCTAGTCTCATTCGTCCCGCTTCGCTGGAGTAATTCTGACGCAAACCAAGATGCAAATCGGCGATCATATTTCCTGGCAGCGGACTTTTACTGAAGCCGACATTCGCGCGTTTACCGCGCTCTCCGGCGATGCGGGCGAGCACCACCTGCAACCGGATGCTCATGGCCGGTTGATGGCCCATGGACTATTAACGGCAACGATTCCAACCAAGATTGGCGGCGATATGAATTTCATCGCGCGGGAGATGACGTTCCAGTTTCAGCGACCGGTCTTTTCTGGCGACACGATCACCTGTGATGTGACTGTCTCTTCACTGGAAAGGGTTGAGCAATTGACAAACATCGCGACAACATTCGTCTGTCGCAACCAACACGGGAAAGAGGTAATGACGGGTATAGCGCGTGGTGTAGTTCGCAGCGCTTAGCCAGTCTTAGCTTTGCGCACGAGTGGCTCTACGATGCGGGGTTCCTGAAGCGGCAAATCCACCGTGATAGGACTGTGATCGGAGATGCGCTGCTCGATGCTGTAGTTGAGAGGTTTGAGCGTTCGCCCGAAATGTGGAGCGAACAGGTGAGGCTGATCTTTCTTGTCAGGATCTTTTAAGGCCGGTGGCTTTACAAAAAACCAATCCAGCTTGAACTTCCCGATTGAGGCAACTTTCCGCTCGACTTCGTAGGTGGTAACGAATCCCTTTGAGCCACGCTCGTTAGAGTTCCCCAACGTTTCCGAGCTGTCACCGATTGAGCGCCCCGGTTCGCCGCGAAAATCAAAAGCGCCACCGTCGCTGAAGCGAAAGTCCTTCAATGTTTCGAAGAAGCCAGCGGCGGGATTGGGAGCGACGATCGGCACATGCTTGACGGTCGGATCGGATTGATTGCGAACGAATTTAACGCCGCCGATTAGCACATCTTTGATGATTCCGACTCCCAGTGCGTAACCGATGCCTCGATGGATCCAGAAACTTTTGCTGCCGAGCCGTTTGGTAACTTCTCTCCTGAGCGAGGTCGGTGTCGAATCCTCGCCCGTCGTATTCATATCCCCCGTGAGCACCACGGGCGAGCTGATGCTTTTGATTCGCTCTAAGAGTTCTTCAAGTTGTTTCTCACGATTTTTTGGCGTGGTGCGATCTTCCAGGTGAGTGGCTACGATGGTTACCCTGCCGTCCGGCAGTTCCGGATCGACTATGTCAGCTTGCAACATCATGCGCCCGCCGCGCCTGACCTGGCGGTAGATCTTTTCCAGAAATACCTGTTCGGCAATCTGGCGCTTGCCTTTCTCCACCGGGGCGACGCTTTTCTTTTCGTCCTCGTACCAGTCGTGTCCCTGAAATTTTAGAGGAATGAGTTGGACGTTCTCGAGACGATAGCGACTCAGAATTGCCGTACCATGAAGGCCTTTGTACTTCGCCGGATCAACCTTGGTATCCCTGATTAGGTCCTCATCGCCGTCTTTCACACCTTCAAACTTTTCCAGACCAAGCGCGATAGGATCGACCTCCACAAACTCTACTCCGTACGCGTAATTCAGGCGCAGGGCGCTGGCGAGGTCAGCGATCACATTGCGGTAGTCAGTTCGTTTCATCCCCCAGTCGACTTCATTGAGCACGATCACATCAGCCTGGCTAAGAAACGCTGCCTCTTTCGCGGCGGCAGCTCGCGTCGAGCTGGAATGCGCCAGCTTGGTGCGTTGCAGCATCGCGGTGTAGTCGCGTGCGCCACCGAGTGCGCCGGCCACGGCGTCGTACTGCAGCCCACGTTCGATGTTCCAAAAGGCAACTCGCAGGAACGGTCCAAGCACTGGACTCTGAGGTTTTATTGGCTTCACGCCTCGCTGGCTCGCAGCGTTGCTGACAAACGGAGTGTTCAGAAGCGCGGTTAGCTTTCGTTGCAAAGGTTCGGGCGGGATTGGCTGTTCGTATAGTTGCACCAACTCTTCGTAAGTCAGGAGCTCTGGATTGCTCTGTCCCTGCGCTTCAGAAGCTGTTGAGTTGAAAAGGAAACTAAAAACGATGAGGAGAACAAACCCGCGGCAGAAGCGAATCAAAGCAGCTTGAGTTTTCGGCATATGACGACTTAGTCGGGCCCCCTTGAGTTGTCGGGCAAGAGCGTGAGGTCATTGTAACTCAGGTCGGGTGTCTCGACTGCTTATTTCGATTGCCATTCCAGATTCATGACTGATTTGTGACGAATGGCACTCGTCAATCCGAAATTGACAATCGAAGGGGCGGGAGAGGTACGCGGCGTTAACTCGCGTACCTCTTTGGCTTGGTGGGAATATTTGAAAGCTGTTCGACTCTAGTCGCCGCTAAACTTCTGGGAGAATCGTTATCGCAGCACAAAGTTGTAGCTGATGACGCCGGATACCTTCACCGGTTGATCACTAAGACGGGTTGGCGAGAAGCGCGCTTGACAGGCCGCTCGCTCAGCTGCTTGCTTAAACAATGGATGGCCGTCGAGAACGCGCGCAGATATGACCTTTCCGGTTTCATCGATTAACACTTGAATCGTAACCTTTCCCTGCAGCCGCATCTGCTTCGCCATTTCCGGATACATCGGTTTCGGCAGCGACAGCGCTTCGCTGGTAATCACACCTTTAGAGACCACCGGCGGTTTGCGCAGCGGCTGAGCGGGAGGCGGTTCACTGATCACTACGACCGGAGGGGTCCTCACGGTGTGGTTACCGCCTGTTTTCGAGCCTCCATCTCCAGGTTCACTCGGATCGGCGTCGCGGCCCGTGATGATCACTTGTCCTCCACCTTTTGGTACCGGCAATCCCGGGTTAGGGGTGGTTGAGATCTTATCGGGAGTAGCGGCTGGCTGATCGACGCGATCCATCTGCTCCTTTCGTTCAAAGAAGGTCTGCTTGTTGCCGCCATCTTTCGGGGTAACGGGCCTGTCAGGTGCTGCGACCTTGGGTACCTCAGCGGGTAGCTCTACCAGCGGCATGATGGTCGCCAGTTCAAGACTCTGATCCTCCATCCGCGCATCGTAAGCGTAGATGCTGACAACGCCCGCAATGATGAACAGGAGCGCATAGCTGGCCGTAGTAAACAAAAAGAATGACCCGCGGCGCCGGAACTCGCGGCGATGTGAACTCGACTCGATTAGGTTATTAAACATCTCGTCCTCCATGAGCCGGTGCCAGCGGGTCTCTCCGGAACTTTAGACACCCGCTACCAGATTAAGTTCCGAGTTGTGGGTTTCGAGTTCCGAAGAGCAGGGAACGCGGCACTTGGAACGCGGAACTCGAAACCGCGGAGCGAAGCTGATAGGATTGCATCGCTTTGCCATTCCCCCTGCCCGGAGTCAAACAATTAGATGGCCACCAAAGAAGCGTTCCAGGAACAACTCAATCCCTTTGAGATTGCCAAACACCAATTCAACCGCGCGGCTGATTACCTCAATCTTGATCTCTCGATGCGACGCGTGCTTGAAAGCCCCAAGCGCCAACTAATCGTTTCAATTCCGGTGAAGATGGACGGTGGTGATGTGCAGGTCTTCGAAGGCTATCGTGTGCAGCACAACATTGCCCGCGGTCCTGCCAAGGGTGGCATTCGCTACCATCCCCAAGTCACGCTCGACGAGGTGAAAGCACTCGCGTCCTGGATGACTTGGAAGTGCGCCACCTTGAACATTCCTTACGGCGGCGGCAAAGGTGGCGTGATTTGTGATCCCAAGCGCATGTCGCGCAACGAGCTGGAACGCCTGACGCGTCGTTATGCCTTTGAAATTGCACCAATCATCGGGCCAGATCGTGACATTCCAGCGCCTGACGTTTACACCGACGAGCAGACCATGGCCTGGATCATGGACACCATTTCCATGGTGCGCGGGCACACGGAATTAGGCGTGGTTACGGGCAAACCAATTTCACTTGGTGGCTCACTCGGCCGCAGCGAAGCGACCGCGCGTGGTTGTCTCTATGCATTGCGCGAGGCCTGTCGCGTTAAGGGAATGAGTATCAATGGATCTCGTGTGGCCATTCATGGCTTTGGAAATGCGGGGGCGAACATTTCGCACATGGTCGCTGCCGACGGCGCCCGTGTGGTTGCAATCTGCGATTCGAGGGTCGGGCTCTACGCAGAGAACGGCATCGACATCCAGGCAGCGCTGAAGCATAAAAAGGAAACGAGTTCCCTGGAGGGACTTCCTGGAGTCAAGGAGATCGCGTGTGACGATGTCCTCACCGTTGACTGCGACATTCTTCTGCCCTCAGCTTTGGAAAACGCGATAACTATGGCCAATGTCGGCGACGTAAAGGCAAAGATCATTGCTGAGCTCGCAAACGGACCAACGACCCCGGGAGCGGATCGGGTCTTTGCGGACGCCGGGGTGTTCATAGTGCCTGACATCCTCGCGAATGCTGGTGGCGTGACTGTGAGCTATTACGAGTGGGTGCAGGATCAGTATTCGTTCTTCTGGTCGGAGAGTCACATCAACGAGACCCTCGAGCAGGCGATGCGCACTGCCTTTAATTCCGTCTATGAGACCGCGCAGCGTCATGAAACGGACATGCGGACGGGAGCCTACATTCTCGCCGTAGATCGCGTTGCGGAAGCAACGAGTGTCAGGGGGATATTTCCTTAAGAAAAAACGGTCTTTGGTTTTTGGTCTTTGGCCTTTGAAAAGATTCACAGTCCAAGACCAAAGGCCCAAGACCAAGGACCAAAAAGCAACAAGATCCGAAGGCAGCAAGATGACTAAAGACACAATCACCGTCTATGAGAAGCCAACTTGAACGAAGTGCCGTGAGATGGATCGGCTGCTCCGGGAGAGTGGCGTAGATTTCGCAAAAGTTAATTACTACAACGAACCGTTGACGAAGCAGAAGCTAACTGATCTGATTCGCAAGATGAAAATCACGCCGCGCGAACTACTGCGCACTGGGGAGGCGATTTATAAAGAAATCGGATTAGCTAAACGTGAACTTAAAGATCCCGAGATCATTTCCCTGATGGTGGCACATCCTGATCTGATCCAACGGCCAATCGTAGAGAGAGGCGATCGGGCAGTGCTGGGCAGGCCCACAGAAAACGTAAAGCAGTTGCTGTAAACACGTAAGTTTCGCGTTTCGAGTTTCCAGTTCGGGTAGGGTCTGGGATTAGTTGATTAGCTCAGGGTCGGGAAGGGGCCTGCCCCCGCTTCTTGTAATCCGAAGCTTACTCGAGCTGATAACTCAAAACCCGTAACTCAAAACTATCCGTCGGAAAGGCAATTTTGAAAAAAACACCCGGTACAGTTTTTACTTGTCAGAATTGCGGCCATCAAAGCCCGAAGTGGCTGGGCAAATGTCCCGAATGCGGCGAGTGGAACTCACTCGTCGAAGAGCGCGCGACTGTCACCAGAAAAAACGCCTCTCGCAGCGGATTTAAGCTCAGAGAAGTTAAAGCGGTTACTTATGCCGAGATCGAATGGCACGACGACGTCCGCAGTCCGTCGGGCCTCACTGAATTCGATCGGGTACTCGGTGGCGGGATCGTGGCCGGCACGCTCGTCCTTATCGGCGGTGATCCGGGCATCGGCAAGAGCACGCTGCTATTACAGGTCGCCGACAAACTAAGCACGGCCGGTACCGTCGTGCTCTACATCTCCGGCGAAGAATCAGAGAGACAGATCAAGCTTCGCGGCGAGCGTCTCAAGATCGACGCGAAGAACCTCTACCTACTTCCGGAAACGAACCTCGAAAACATTTTTCACGAAGTGGACCGGCTGAAACCCGGAGCTATCATCGTTGACTCGATTCAAACAGTCTTCTCGGCTTTGATCGAATCAGCGCCGGGATCCGTGTCTCAGGTTCGAGAAGTCGCGCATCAATTCCTGCTCCTGGCCAAGAATCGTTCACTTCCGGTATTTCTAATCGGCCACATCACGAAAGATGGTTCCATTGCGGGTCCACGCACGCTCGAACATATCGTCGATACAGTTTTGTATTTCGAAGGCGAACGACATCACAACCACCGTATCGTGAGAGCGACCAAAAATCGGTTCGGCGCTGCTAATGAAGTTGGCATTTTCGAAATGACGGCCAGCGGGCTGATGCCGGTGGCTAACCCTTCGAAAATGTTTTTGCAGGAACGACCGCTCAATGTCGCTGGCTCTGTGGTGACGGCGTGCATGGAAGGTACGCGCCCCTTGCTTGTGGAGATTCAGGCCCTGGTTTCAGGTGCAAAATATGGAACCGGACGGCGCATGACGCAGGGAGTCGATCAAAACCGCGTGGCGCTTTTGCTTGCGATGCTGGAGAAGCGGGTTGGACTCCAGGTAGGTGGTGACGATGTCTTCGTAAATATCGCGGGCGGTTTGGAAGTGGATGAGCCGGCGGCTGACCTCGGGGTGGTGGCGGCGATCGCTTCAAGTTTCAAAAACAGTCCCATCGACGCGCATACCGCTGTGTTTGGCGAAGTAGGGCTCACAGGTGAGGTGCGGGGCACGATGCAGGCCGCGGTGCGGGCGCGTGAGGCCCAGGCACTCGGTTTTCAGAAGATCATAGTTCCTTCGTCGAACACTTCCGGTCTGGAGCGTCTGTTGGGAGTTAGAGTGGTGGGTGTGCGATCAGTCGATGAAGCACTCGAGGAATTATTCTGAGCGTGCGAAGCACGCGCGCTGTCCACCCGCTTCGCGGGCTTGTTTTCTTACTCAATCAATTCCACCTCATCACCCACATTGACCCGCCCGCCTGAGATCACGCTCGCATAAACCCCCATATTCTGGTTCCCCTCTTTAACGACTGTGCGCAAGATCGAAGGATCCTTTGGTAGATCTTTTTGCGGATGCGTAGTCATGCCGCAACGCGCGCAGGGAATTTCCAGTTTCAATTGAACCTCACCAACCTTAAGGACCCGGCCAACCCACCCCGCTTCCACCAATCCTTCCAGCTCGTCACTCGTCTCGACGAGGAAGTTAGGTCGAAAGCGACGCACATCCCAGATCGCCGAAGGATTCAGCTGCGCCATTTTCTGTAGTGAAGCCGTTGTCAGCAGATTGACGGGAAAGGCGTCGAAGTATGTCCCGAGTGGTGATGTGAACTCAAGCACCTCCTGCGGCATTTTTGATAGATCCGGAATCGGTTCACCGGCTTCGCGGCTAAACATCTCGCGCATTTGTCGGTTCATTGTGCCGAAGCTGGTTAACGCAGGTAAGAGTGCGCGAAAGCTGCGGAAGCGCGTGAGTCGACCCGCGACACGCGCGCTGGTTCCGGCCCGGCGATAGAACTCTGTGGCGCTGGCTGGCTGAAGCGGCCAGAGCGTCACCTGCTTGCCAAATACACGTGAGAGCTGAAGGTGCACGTCGGGATCGTCAGTGGCAGTAATCGTACCGTCTGACAGAACGATGTCAGCCTCTGTATCCACACCTGAGGCCGGCGTCTCGCGATAGGTCGCGCTGCATTGCATCAGGAGGGGAATTCGTTTGCCATTAGTAATCTCCCCCGTGGATTCATTGCGCACGGCCCAACCGCGGTCGCCCGGAATTCCTTTGGAGCCGACCTCGCAGGCTTGCAGTTTCTCACCCGCCATTGATTTCACAGCGTGGCGCCAGATCTGTTGCACTGTTCCGACGATCATTGCGTTGGTCCTTTTCGCCGCAGCTCCACGAGAAATGATTGCTGACCCTGAGCGCGCAACTCGAAAACTCTACCGGTCTCAAAACCTTGCGCTGCAATCATACTCAAGGGTGGCCGCGCTGTATTCCATTGCGAATCGCGGAACGCCAGCCATACCGAATCTCCTCTCAGAGTCGGCCCATCGTGTGTCTCAATTTCATAGAAACGCCGCGGGAGAAAGTATGCTGGATCTTCCCGCAGACCGGGAACACCTTTCACCACATGCACCCGGAATGGTTGTGAATAGCCTTTGCGCTTTGCGTTGGCGAATCCGAACCAGAGGTGATAAGCAACGAGGTCTTCGAAGGCGTACACATCGATCGGCTGGCTGCTGCTCGTTTCTGCCCTTACGAGTTCCTGGGCGAGCGGTTCCCACGAGCACCAGGTGAGATTTGGCGGCCGCTTCACAAGAGTCACAACCCCATTCAGCATTACCCAGCAACCAAGCAAAGCGAGACATGTAGTTTTTAACCAGGTGAGACGTAATTCCGTAAGCGCCATCACCGCGAGAATCGCATAGGGAGCGGCCGTCACAATCAGGTGGCGCGTGCCCCAGACGGAATGAGGCAACAACCAACTCATAAGAATAACTAGCGCTATCGGCAGTACCACAAATCCCAGCAGCGTCCAGATCTTACGCGCGTCGGTTCGTGGGTCCTGGATCGTTCGCCTAATCAAGATCGCTAAGGGCACACCAAACACGAATAGCGAAAGCGAGATACCCCAAATATCAAAAACTGAACCTGCAGAACTTTGTCGGAAGAAGAACGGCGTATTCAAGATGGAAAAGAACTGCGCGACATCGCCTAACCCCGGGCGCGGGACCCAGCCGATATTTTGAGCTAATCCGCGCCCCGGCTCCCGCGAGATTGTTATGAGGTAGAGCCAGGGAAGGTAGCTCACGATTGCGATCAAGATCGTCAACAGAAACTTTAACACTCTGTCACGCCGCCAAAGCAGCAGGAACAACAGCTCAACGATTACCACCACCCACCCGTAGTAATGCGAGTAAACTAGTAGCAAGTTTACAAGCATCAACGAGGGCAGTAATCGGCTCACCCTGCTGGCCGAATCTGTAAATCTAACGAATAACCAGAGCGACGTGCACGTGAGCAGAAACAGCAAACTGTACATCCTGACTTCCTGAGCGTACTTGATGAGGTAGCCATTGACCGCGAGCAATGCAAGCGTGAGGTTCGTTTGCCAGTTGTTTAGCTTCAGCGAACGGCAAAGCAGCACGATCGGAACCAGCGCGGCGATGCTGAGTAAGACTGAAAGCATCCGTAGCCAAAGCAGCGACTCGCCGCCAATAGCGATCCAGATTTTTAGCAAGGCATAGAAAAGCGGCGGATGAATTAAATCGGCGGCGACGAATTGAAACAACTGCTTCCAGTCGTAGCGTGTCGCGTGGATACCAAAGATCTCGTCGAACCAAAGACACGAGGTGGTCAGTTGCCAGAGCCTGGCGGCAATGAAGAGTCCGGCGGCGATAACAAGAAGAAGCAGGGAAAAACGGGAGTTGCTCTTGTCCGGAGACGGCCGAGCGGAGGCCGGTGCGGGAGGTAACGTCATGCAGGAAGCATCATAGTTAACTAATCAGAATTTCGCTTGTTGTAAATGGGCTCAAAGGAACGCGTAGTGTTTTCAGTAACGCTGGCTGCGGGCTGAAGCCCCGGCAGGATTTTCATAGGCTCAAGCTCGCTTGTGTCAGCTGGTGAGGGCAGCGTATGCGTCTTCACTTCCTTCAAACTCTTGCCTATCCCGCGAACAACCCAGAGGCTGAGGGCAAAGTTTATAAGAAAAGCTGTCGCGCTCAGGATTAAGAAGGCCAGCAGAAAACGCTCACTGAATCCTGCTTTCTTCAGCACCAGCAACCCGCCGCCGGTCAGCCCTACTCCAAAGGCGGTAATCCAGAACATACCGTCGAGATAATCGTCGAGCCGTTTTTCCAATCTCCCGGTTTCAACCGGGTCGTGTGCAACTACTGAAGTGCCGCAGCGATTGCAAAACCTCATCGACGGGCCGATTGCGATTCCGCATGATTGGCAGTACATAACCTTTCCTCCCGCCGTATATACGTCGGTATCCGTCAGGGAGTTGCTCCTGAGCGAAGATTTCACTTACTGCTGCAGCGCCAAAAACTCGCAAATCTGGTGGGCGATAACCTCGGCCGCGGGTGAGTCGTAATTGCCCAGCACGATCACCGTGTAACTGCCGTTCCAAAATATTTCCAGAGCCGAATTGATCCCGGAGTTTGCTCCGCCACCCCCGTGGCCACGGATTTCCCGGCCGCTAACTGCTTGGCTCGTGAAACCATAGCCATAATCCGCCTTGCGTGGGGATCCAGCCATCGGAAGCTTAGGACTGGTAACGAGCTCAGTAAATTCCTCGTTAAGAAACTTGTGCGCGCGAAGCGCCAAGGCAAACTTAAGTAAGTCAGGCGCAGTCGAGTAACCGCCGCCCGCAGGACTCCCTTTCCATGGCAGAAACGCAATGTTGGACCGGCGTGGATCGGCTCCCATCGGATCATCTTCGAAGTGGGCATAACCGACTGCCAGGTTGGGAACAACTTCGGTTAATTCATATGAATCGGTGTCGCTCATTCCGGCAGGCAGGAAGATATGTTTGCGCACGTAATCAAAATAGTTTTCACCGGAATGGCGTTCAACGATCGCGCCCAGCACGATGTATCCGGCGTTGCTGTAACTGAAACGAGCTCCGGGTTCAAAACGCAGCGGATCGTTTGCAAACAGCGGAAAGTAGTCCAGCGGATTCTGGTAGCGCTCGCGATGAGGCCGGAATTCAGGATTGCCGAAGAAGTCTCCCAGTCCACTCGTGTGCGTTAGCAAATGATGAATCGTAATTTTGTCGGCAGCCTGTTTATTTGGATACTCCGGTAAAACGGTGCCCAGCTTATCGGCAACAGAAAATTTGCCAGCCGCCACCAACTGGGCTACCGCCAGGCTCGTGAACATCTTATTCATTGACGCGAGATTGAATTTGGTGTCTGGACGGTTGGGCAGCCTAAAGCCTTTTTCTGCGAATCCATAGTCGCGATGACAGATCGTTCGTGGGCCTTTACTGATACGTACGACGCCGGAAAACCGATCTTCTGCGGCCGCCAGTTCAACATGACGGCGAATTTCGCGGACTACCGCTGCCTCGCTCATCCGTTTCCGGGGCCACACTTCAGCCTTTTCAGCATTTTGATCGCGAATGGGAAAAGTTCCGACCTCGGCGAGCTTGCCGGTTTCAGCGCGGCTTAGCACGATGAACATACGCGCCCAGTGGTTACTGCGTTTGCTCTTTACGTCGATAACCAGAAATCTCTCATTGCTGTCGGGCGACACCTGCATTACGTTGATCCCGCCGCTCTGTTGGTAGAGCCGCTTAAGAAAGACTAATCGATTAGCAGCGGGAGTTTCCTTCAGCGCTTGCTCAGCGTAATTCGCGCGGATGAAAGCGAGCATTTTTTGTTCGTCGCCGCTATTTAGAATCTGCAGCATCGCCGCGGCGACTTTGCCTACTGGGCTCGCTGGTAATGAAACTGTTTCGGTGGGTTGTTGCGAGTAAGCAAAATTGATCGCGGCTTGGGCGAGCAAAATGATGGCGATGGCCAGAATTGATAATGATCTGGTTCGAGACAAAGATGGCTGCAACTTTTGATGACCCCCTGGATTTGGTGTAAGACTGATTGCCGCTGCTTTCATTCACACGGGGCTTTGGCCCCGTGTTCACGAGTCAGTTTAAAGGGAACCCGTTTAAACGTTTCGCGATGCGTTCGGACCCGAGGCACCGGGCTAAAGCCGCGGTGAGAATGAGATTGTACTCGGAAATCCGACTACTAAACTGATTCGAGAATCTTAAATCATTTTTCTAATTGAGCCGTAATCCCGTTAAGAACTTGTGATAACTCGGAAGAAAGATAATCGGTTTCATCAAAAGTCAGCTATGATTCTCCCCTGTGTCTTCGTCCTCAACCGACCAACCATACCGCGGTGATGGCAGAGATCGGCCCACAGGTGTTCCCCTGCCGCCGCAACATCTGCCACTGTTGCGTTCATGGCAACTTCGCAAGAGTTGGCACTATATTTCTTTTTGGAGCCGCGAGCTTTCCTTCTGCGCCGCCCAGGTAAGAGTGGGACCGCTGAAGCAGGAGTATTGGGGCGTTTGGGATCGGGCGGCGGGACAGTTTCGCCAGGCCTCCCACATCTTTGGATCACGCCTCCAGCTAGAGTCGAATCGTGTGCGCGTCGCTGACGGCGACGTGGAAATCGACGTGACGTTCGATAAGCCCGTGAGCTTCGAAGTCTACCGGCCAGCGGGTCGGGCCTACATCTGGTCGCACAAGGATTATTCTCGCTCCGCGAAAGGCCGCGTGCGCTACGGTGATACCAGCCGGGAGGTGTCGGGGGTGATGTTTGTCGACGTGAACGCTGGTTACCACGAGCGCCACACCAGATGGCGCTGGGCCGCCAGAGCCGGAACAGATCAACAGGGACGGCTGATTGCGTTCAACGCCATTACCGGACTGTTCGATACGCCCACCAATAGTGAGCGTACGATTTGGATTGAGGACGCGGCCCAGGAAGTTGGTCCGAACAGATTTGCCGACGACTTAAGCAGCGTTTCTTTCGCAGAGGGAGGAACACTCACCTTTCATCCCGAGCAGTTGATCGAGAATCACGACAACTATTTGCTGATCCGCTCAGATTACTTCCACTGGTTTGGAACCTACAGCGGCACACTGCCAGATGGCATTCAGTTGCATGAGGCTTATGGAGTTCGTGAGCTGCACGACGCGGTTTGGTAAAAAGTCTCGAGTTCCGAGTTTCAAGTTTCAAGTTCAAAGTTTCAAGTTTAAGCTCAACTTTCGAGTGGGGGACTGAAACCTGAAACCTGAGACCTGCGACCTGCGACCTGCGACCTTTAACTTGGTGATATACTCTGCCCCCTATCCTCACGGGAGAATCCATTATGGTTTGGGTAAACACTTCTCCTCTGGTTAAGACCTACACGCTGGAAGAATTCTGGGCGCTTCCCGACCCTCCCGATCACTCCAAGCTTGAACTCATTGCCGGAGTCCTCTATATGACCCCTCCTCCAGGGTACACTCACGA
>Ga0079216_10000185_pt1 | contig 13817 bp, 11 predicted proteins | sample NCAS100_FD_77008 | JGI IMG/M metagenome (GOLD analysis project Ga0079216, IMG submission 77008) | Agricultural soil microbial communities from Utah to study Nitrogen management - NC AS100 | ecosystem: Environmental > Terrestrial > Soil > Agricultural land | place: USA: North Logan, Utah...
GAAGAACACCGATGCCGCGAACAGCGGCTTGAAGGTGGCAGCATCGCGCTGCAGCAGCAGCCAGATCGTGAGCGCTCCACCCACGATCATGCCGAACCCGATGGTGATGATCCGGGCGGATTCGGTGTGCCGGCGCAGCCCGTCCGCGACGAAGCCACCCGCCAGCGTGCCGAGAGCGCCGAACACCAGGAGCCGCCATCCGAGCAGGTCGGAGACGGCGGCGGTCGAGATGCCGAGCTCACGCGATACGAACGTCGGCGCCCACCCGACGAGCCCGTTCATGCCGAACGAGATCAGCGCCCCGCCGATGAAGATGTAGACCAGGGTCGGAGTGCGGAGCACCGCCTTCCCGGCCCGCACCATCTCGTCGAACGCCGTGGTCATCTCACCGCCGAACGGGGTGTCGTCGATCTGGTTTGCCCGGATCTGCCGCACCCACTGGAGAATGTTGATCGCGAGCCCGAGGCCTGCGACGATCGCGAACGCGGCGGCGTCGAGGCTGCTCGCGACGCCGTACCGGCGGTCGAGCACCACGGCGATCGCGGCCCCGAGGGCGAGCCCCACGATCGTAGGCAGGAACTGGCGAACGAGCGAGATGCCCTGATTGCGGTACCGCCGCACCTGCGGCCGGAGCGCGATGGGTGGCGCGCTTCGGGTCGGATCGCGGAGCCGGGCCGCGAGAATCGCGCACGCAAACCCGGGCGCGCCGACCACCATGAACGCGACCCGCCAGCCATACGCTTCCCCGAGCGTACCGCCCAGCCAGATACCCAGCCCGCCGCCGAGCACCAGGCCGGCGGACAGGATACCCATTGCGACGGCCCGCCCGCGTCCGGGATAGTAGTCCGCGATGAGCGACGCGGCGGCGGCACCAAATGCCGCCTCGCCGATGCCGACGGCGGCGCGGCAGACGAACAGGTGCCCGTAGCTCTCGACCAGTCCGCTCAGGACGGTGAAGAAGCTCCAGAGGCCGACGCCGAACGCGATGACGGCCCGACGGGAGCGGAGGTCGCTGACGACGCCGAACGGCAGTGCCGCAAGCGAGAAGACGAGCACGTACGCCGAGCCCAGCCAGCCGAGCTGCGCGTCCGTGAGCGCGAGCTCCGCCTTGATCGGCTCGAAGAGCGCGAAGATGACGTTGCGGCCGAGGTAGTTGAGGAGGTTGATGAACGTGAGGAGACCGAGCACGTACCAGGCATAGGTACGTGCTCGCGACGCCGGCTCACCCCCGTCGGAGGGCACCGTCACCGGCGTGCGATCGTCTCCGCGCCGCCGGCGCCGGGATGCATGTGCGAGAGGGATTCCTCGGCGCGCTCGTCTCGAAACTCGAGCGCCGCACGATACTCGTCCACGAGCCGCTGCATCATCGCCTCGCGTCGCCGGTACAGCCGCCGAAGCGTGCGCGGCTCGTGGCGCGCCTGCGCGTAGGCGGTGAGGAGCGGAAGCGCCACCGAGTTGTCCATGTAGCACACTACGGTACCCGGCAGCTGCTCGGGATCGATCTTCCCCCAGCTCACCGCCTCGGCGGGCGTGGCGCCCGAGAGCCCGCCGGTGTCGGGCCGCGCGTCGGTCATCTGCAGGAAGAAATCGTGACCCCGCTCATCGATGCCGAGCACCTCCTGGATCTGGGGCTCGGTCTGCAGCATGAAATTCTTCGGGCTCCCGCCACCGACGATGAGGACGCCGCTCTTGCCTCCGCTCCGCTTCGCCTCGAGCACGATCGCCGCGGTCTCGTTGACGTCGGCGCTCACGTCGAAGCGCAGCCGGCTGCCGGCCAGCGCCTGCTCGGCGACGTTCATGCCGATCGAGCTGTCGCCCGGCGAGCTGGTGTAGATCGGCACGTCGAGCGCGTGTGCGGCCGCGAGCACCGATCGGCGGGTGAGCCCGAGCGACTTCTCGCGCTCCGCCATGTAGCCGCCCAGGAGCCAGTGATACTCCGCGCTGCTCATCGGCCGCTGAAATTCCTCGCGCGCCGAGACCTCGCGAATGAACGCGTCGGTGGAAAGGAGCACGCTGTAATCGAAGAAGATGTCGTAGATCCGGACGACGCCCTTCTCGCGCAGCTCGACGTCGTCGGCGAGCGGCGTGCCCCGGTGCATCGCGAGTCCGAGTGCGAAGTGCGCGTCGTGATAGAGGTTCGCGCCGGTGGAGATGATCCAGTCCACGAAGCCCGCTTCCATGAGCGGAATGAGGCAGCTCATGCCAAGGCCCGCGGGCGTCATCGCGCCGGTGAGCGTCATGCCGACCGTCACGTCCGGCTCGAGCATGCGCTTCGTGAAGAGCATGCAGCCTTCGCGAAGCCGGCCGGCATTGTAGGCGAGAAACGCGTTCTCGATCAGCTCCGCGGCCGTTTCCTCGCCGGTGATGCCGGGCGGGTCGATGCGCTGGCCACGGAGGTACTGCGCCGATGGGCGGTTCATCTCGTCTCGTCAGTCCGCGCGCTTGGCGGGCGTGGGTTGGGCCTCCGGCACCGACGGCTGCTCCCCGACGACGGGGCGCGTCCCCTGCTCGCCGGGAACCGTCATGCGGCGAGGCGGGAGGTCGGGCTTCGTCTCGCGAGCGCTTCGCACGATCTCCAGCACTTCGCGCGGATCGTCGCTCACGTAGAAGAGCTTGAGGTCCGCTTCGTTCACCTTTCGCTCCGCGGCCACCGTTTTCGTGAGCCAGGCAACGAGCCCGCTCCAGTACTCACTCCCGAAGAGAATCACCGGGAAATGCTTGATCTTTCCGGTCTGGATGAGCGTGAGCGCCTCGAAGAGCTCGTCGAAGGTTCCGAAGCCTCCCGGGAAGACGACGAATGCCGTGGCGTACTTGATGAACATCGTCTTCCGGACGAAGAAGAACTTGAAGTTGAGACTGCGATCGAGATACGGGTTCGAGCCCTGCTCGAAGGGCAGCTCGATGTTGCATCCGATCGAGAGTCCCCCGCCCTCCACTGCACCCCGATTCGCCGCTTCCATGATGCCGGGGCCGCCGCCCGTGATCACCGGAATCCCGGCCTCGGCGAGGAGGCGCGCCGTGGCCACGGCGTGCTGGTACTGCGGATTGTCGGGAAGCGTGCGCGCGGAGCCGAAGATCGACACGCCGTCCTTCACGTCGGCGAGATTGTCGAAGCCCCAGACGAACTCCCCCATGATCCGGAGCACGAGCCACGGATCCGAGTTGAGGATGGGATCTGACGAATCCTTGGGCTGCGGCCCCTCGAGGAGCTGCTCGTCCTGCGTCGGGCGCAGGGCGCCGCCGGGGCGCCGCCGGCTGTCAGCGTCCACGGGTCATGAGCTCGACCAGTGCGCGGTGGTCGTCGCGCTCATTATAGAAGTAGGGCGAGACGCGCACGTGCCCCGGCCGTGCGTCCGCGATGAATCCGGCGCGGGCGAGCCGGTCCACGACCTGGCGGGGATCATCGCTCGGCAGCATGACGATGGCCGTGCGCTCGGCGCGCTCCGGCGCAACCTTCGGCCGGAGCCCGGCCGACTGCGCGACCTCGATGAGGTCCTCGGTGAGCGCCATGGTGCGGCGGCGGATCGCATCCACCCCCAGCTGCTCATGGACCTCCAGCGCTCCCCGCTGGGCATACACCGACATGACCGCGGGCGTACCGGTCTCGAGGCGACGCGCATCGTCGTGAAGCTCGAGACGGCGCGGGTCGAACCGGAACTGTTCCCGATGGGCGAACCAGCCGGTCGCCTGCGGAAACAGCGTCGGCGTCAATTCAGGAGACGCATACAGGAACGCGATCCCGCTTCCGCCCATGAGCCACTTGAGGCCCCCGGCGCAGTAGAAGTCCACGCCGGCGGCCTTCACGTCCACGGGGATCTGCCCCGCCGCCTGGTAGCCATCGATGAGACAGAGCGCTCCCTGGCGGTGCGCCAGCCGAGTAATGGCGGCGACATCCTGAATCGCGCCGCTCGTGAAGAAGACATGGCTCGTCGCGACGATGGCGGTGCGGTCGTCGACCGCCCGTTCGAAGAGCTCGAGCGGAACCCGGATTCCATCGGGGCTCTCGAGGATGACTACCTGGACCCCGCTCGGCGCCTTGGCCAGCCACTGATACGCGATCGTGGGGAAGTCGAGACTGGTGACGATGACCTTGTTGCGCCTGCTGTAGTCGAGGGACTCGCCCACCGATGAGAGCGCGGACGATATGTGCGGATGCAGCGCGATGTCGTCCGAGCCGGCGCCGATGACCCGGCCATACCGCTCGCGTAGGTCCGCCAGCGCGGCCCACCAGATTTCGTACCAGGCCGAAGCGCCCCGCTGGTCCCACAGATCGAGGCACTCGTTCACGCGCGCGCGGGCGCGGAGGCTGAGCGCACCGAGCGAGCAGCTGTTCAGATAAGTGGTGTGGCGGAAGATCGGAAACTCGTCCCGTAGCAACGCCGTGGCCGGCTCGGACGATGTGAGCGTCATGGCGCAAATATACCCTCCTGCCGGCGTCGCTTCGACGCCCGCCGCGACTAGATTTCGTGCATGGAGGGTTCGACGGATCCTCGGTATGCCGGCTCCTGGACGTCACTCGTGACGCGGCTGCTGTTTCGCGCCGCGCTCGATCCGCGGCTCGCGGCCGATCTCGTGCGGACCGCGTGGGCGTTCCGCCGCCGGCTCTGGTGGACGCGCGCACCGTTCCTCCCGGTTCCGGACCGCACCTATCTCCGCTGGCGCATGTACACCGCGTATGCCGATCCCGACGCGGTGCCCCCGGTCGACGATGTCGTCCGCTTCGCGCGATGGCGGCGCGAGACGATGCATCTGTGAGGCACGTCGTCGTGCTTGGTGCGGGGTTCGCCGGACTGCACGTGGCCAAGGGACTTCGCCGGGCGCCGGTGCGCGTCACACTGATCGACCGCCAGAATCATCATCTTTTCCAGCCGATGCTGTATCAGGTGGCGACCGCGGCGCTCAGCCCGGGTGACATCGCGTCGCCGGTGCGCGCGGTGTTGCGCCGAAACGCAAACGTGGACGTGCTCCTCGCTGAAGCGCGGACCGTGGACGTAGCGGCACGGGCGGTGACCCTCTCAACTGGACGGAGTATCCAATACGACTACCTCGTGGTGGCCACGGGTGCCCGCCATTCCTACTTCGGCCATGATGAGTGGGAGCGACTTGCGCCGGGATTGAAGGACCTGGAGGACGCGCTCGAGATCCGGCGGAAGGTCCTGCTCGCCTTCGAGCGGGCGGAGCAGGAGACCGATCCTGACCGGCGCGCGGTGCTGCTCAATTTCGTCATCGTCGGCGGCGGGCCGACTGGCGTGGAGCTGGCCGGCGCGATCGCGGAGCTGAGACGCTATACCCTGAGGAAGGATTTCCGGAACGTGAATCCGCGCGAAGCTCGCGTGCTGCTCGTCGAGGCCGGCCCGCGAATCCTGTCCACCTATCCCGAAGAGCTGAGTCGAAAGGCCACCGAGCATCTGGGGCGCCTGGGCGTCGAGGTCCGCACTGGCGCGATAGTGACGGATATTGGTGCTGATTGTGTCGTTGCGGGCGGGGCCCGTATCGCGACCGAGACCGTCATCTGGGCGGCCGGCAACGTCGCGAGCCCTCTCCTGGGCTCGATCGATACGGCTCGGGACCGGCAGGGGCGAGCGCTCGTGCTACCGGATTGCTCCCTGCCGGAGCACCCTGACGTCTTCGTGCTGGGCGACGCCGCCGCGTTCGTTCACCAGACGGGCGACCCGCTCCCCGGCGTCTGCCAGGTCGCGATGCAAATGGGCGACCATGTCGCCCGCATCATCACGACAGAGTCGCGACATGAGACCGTCGCTGCAGATCGTCCTGCCTTCCACTACCGCGACAAAGGCAGTCTCGCCGTCATTGGACGTGGCAGGGCGGTCGGCGAGGTGAAGGGGGCGCATGTCACCGGGTTCGTAGCGTGGCTGACCTGGATCTTCGTGCACATCTTCTTTCTGATCGGCTTCAGGAATCGCATCATCGTAATGGCGGAATGGGCGATCTCGTACTTCACCTTTTCGCGCGGAGCCCGCCTGATTACCGGCCCCGCGACATGGCCGGAGCCGGGCAGGTGACGGTCTCGTCGGAACTGGTGAAGTCTTGGGCGCGGGACCTCGGGTTTGCGGCCTGCGGGGTCGCGCGTCCCGATCCATCGGCGCGGACCGCCGAGCTCGGCCGATGGCTCGCGGCCGGCTACGGCGGGACCATGCGCTATCTCCACCGTCAGGCTCGCCGCCGCCGGGAGCCGCAGCAAATCGAGCCGTCCGCTCGGGCCGTTATAGTCGTTCTCGATAACTACTACTATCAGAAAGAGCCGGCGGGGCCGAAGGTCGCTCGGTATGCCCGGGGAGACGACTACCATCGCGTCATGGGTCGGCGTCTCGGCGAGCTTGCCAACCGCCTGCTGGCAGCGGGCGCCTGCGCCGCGCGGTACTTCGTAGACGCCGGTCCCGTACCCGAGCGCGAGCTCGCCGAGCGGGCCGGGCTCGGATGGATCGGAAAGAACTCGATGCTGATCCGGCCGGGCGCCGGCTCCTGGTTCTTCATCGGATCCATCTTTACGGACCTCGCACTCGCACCCGATGCGCCGTTCGTCACGGACCATTGCGGCACCTGTACACGGTGCCTCGATGCCTGCCCAACCGAGGCCTTCGTCGCCCCGCGCGTGCTCGACGCAACGCGCTGCATTTCCTATCTGACCATCGAGCAGCGAGGACCGATCCCGGATGATCTCGCCGAGCGTCTCGGCGGCTGGGTCTTCGGGTGCGACGTCTGCAACGACGTATGCCCGTGGAACATTCGATTCGCGAGTGAGACCGGGATCGCCGGCTATCGTCCGGCCGGCCGACTGGACGATGCGCCAGCCGATCATTTCGACGGGATGAACGAAGCAGAGTTCACCGAACGATACGGCGACAGCCCGCTCGCCCGGCCGGGGCTCGCGGGAATGCGGAGGAACTTCAAGGCCGCAGGCCGCTCCCGGACCGTCGGGAATCCGGAGCACGTCGGCACGGGATGACGGCCGTCGTGATCGTCGGCGCCGGCGTGATGGGGGCGAGCGTCGCCTATCACCTCGCGAGCCGCGGCTGGCGCGACATCCTTCTCCTCGATCGGAGCGGCGGCCCCGGGGAGGGGAGCACGGGAAAGGCCACGGGCGGATACCGGGCGCAGTACGCGACGCCCGTCAACGTCGCGCTATCCCTGATAGCGCGTGCCAAGCTCAGCGCCTTCGCCGACGAAGTCGGGGGCGACGCCGGGTACATGCCGGCCGGGTATCTCTGGCTCGCGGCGACGGAGGCAGAGCAGGACGTGCTCCGCCAGGGCGTTGAAGTGCAGAGATCCGCCGGGCTTGCCGAAGCGCAGGAGGTCGACGCGTCGGAAGCGCTGCAATTGAATCCGGCGCTCGCGCCGGAGGGCATCGTCGGCGGAGCGTGGTGTCCCACCGACGGGTTCATCAAGCCGCTCGGCATTCTCGCCGGCTACCTCGCGGCCGCCCAGCGGCTCGGCGCGCGGATCGAGTGGGACGTCGAGGTCACCGGTTTCACCCGCGACGCCAACGGCCAGATCGCCGAGGTACGAACCTCGCGCGGGGCGTTCCCGGCCGATGCGGTGGTAAACGCCGCCGGGGCCTGGGCCGCTCCGCTCGCCGCGCGGGCCGGCGTATCGCTTCCGGTCGTTCCGCTACGCCGCCAGCTCGTGCCGACCGTGCCGTGCGACCTCTTGCCCGCAGACATGCCGATGACGCTGTACGCCGGCGACGGCTTTCACTTCCGCGTGCGCGACGGTCGCGTGCTGCTGGGCTATCCGACCCCGGGAGCTCCGGGCCGTCCCTGGGACACGAGCGTCGCGCCCGGCTGGACGGACAAGGTGGCCGCCATGATGCACGCGCGAGTACCGCGCCTCGGCCGGGTCCCGCTCGACGAGCGGGCGGCATGGGGCGGCCTCTACGAAGTCTCGCCCGACAAGCATGCGATCCTCGGCGCGGCGCCCGAGTGCCCGAACCTGTTCCTCGTGAACGGATCGTCGGGCCACGGCGTCATGCATTCTCCCGCGCTGGGCCACCTGCTTGCCGAGATGATGAGCGGAGCTGCGCCAAGCATCGACGTGACCCCGCTCGCCTTCTCGCGGTTCGCCGAGGGCCGGCTCAACCCCGTGTCGGAGCTGCTCTGACGTGCGCATCGCGGTGATCGGTGGCGGACCGGCGGGTCTCTACTTCTCCATCATGATGAAGAAGGCGGACCCTTCGCACGAAATCACGGTCCTCGAGCGGAACGCGCGGGGCGACACCTTCGGCTGGGGCGTCGTCTTCTCCGACCAGACGCTCGGCAACTTCTCGGCGGCCGACGAAGACACGTATCGGGAGATCACCGGCAATTTCGCGCGCTGGGACGATATCGACATTCACTTCAGGGGCGAGACGGTCACGTCGGGCGGACACGGATTCGCCGGGATCGCCCGGCGCACGCTGCTCGAGATACTGGCGCGGCGGGCCGAGGGGCTGGGCGTCGAGCTTCGCTTCTCCACGGACGTCGAGGACGACGCGGGGCTGGCTCGTCACGGGCTTGCGGGCGTCGATCTCGTCGTCGCCGCAGACGGTGTCAACAGCGCGGTCCGCCGGCGCCACGCGAGCGTCTTCGAGCCCGATCTCGATGTCCGGCCGGCGCGATATGTATGGCTCGGCACAACGCGGCTCTTCGACGCGTTCACCTTCATCATCATCGAGAACGCTCAGGGCGTCTTTCAGGCGCACGCCTATCGCTTTCAGTCCGATTGTTCCGCCTTCATCGTCGAATGCGACGAGCGCTCGTGGCGCTCGGCGGGCTTCGATCGGGTCGACATCGAGTCCACGGTGGCGGCGGCGGAAGAAATGTTCGCGCCATGGCTCGGCGGCCACCGGCTGCTCGCAAACGTCCCGCCGCGGCAGCGCGTCGAGCCGTGGCTCCGCTTCACGCGGGTGCGGAACGCGCGCTGGCACGACCGCAACGTGGTGCTCATCGGAGATGCCGCGCATACCGCGCACTTCTCGATCGGCTCGGGGACGAAGCTCGCGATGGAGGACGCGATCGCGCTGGCTCGCTGCCTGCACGGGACGCCCGACCTCGAGGCGGCGTTGTCTACGTACGAGAGCGAGCGTACCACCGAGGCGCTTCGGCTGCAGAATGCGGCGCGCAACTCGATGGAGTGGTTCGAGAATGTGCGGCGGTACGTGCGGCTGGACCCGCCGCAGTTCGCCTACTCGCTGCTGACCCGGAGCCAGCGCGTATCGCACGAAAACCTGCGGCTCCGGGACGCCAGGTACCTCGAGGGCGTGGAGCGCTGGTTCGCGAGCGATGCCGAGCGCCGCGCGGCGGCGGAGCGCCCGGCGGGCGGGGCCATTCCGCCGATGTTCACGCCGTATCGGCTCCGCTCGATGGTGCTGCCGAACCGGATCGTCGTGTCCCCCATGGACATGTACTCGGCCGACGACGGCACGCCGAACGATTTTCACCTCGTTCATCTCGGCTCGCGGGCGCTCGGTGGGGCCGGCCTCGTGGTCACCGAGATGACCTGCGTCTCGCCCGAGGGGCGGATCTCGCCGGGCTGCACGGGCATGTACGCCGACGATCACATGCCGGCCTGGCGCCGCATCACCGAGATGGTGCACCGGTGGAGCGGTGCGCGTATCTGCCTCCAGCTGGGTCACTCGGGTCGGAAGGGCTCGACCAAGCTCATGTGGGAGGGAATGGACGAGCCGCTCGATCACGGCAACTGGCCCGTCATGGGACCGTCGCCGGTCGCCTACAAGGACGGCATGCAGGTACCGCGCGAGATGTCGGCGGAGGACATGTGCCGGGTCAGGGAGGAATTCGTCCGCGCGACGCAGATGGCGGTCGGGTGCGACTTCGACATGATCGAGCTGCACTGCGCGCACGGCTATCTTCTATCGAGCTTCATCACGCCGCTCAGCAACCTGCGAACCGATGCGTACGGCGGATCGCTCGAGAACCGCCTGCGTTTTCCCGTGGACGTGTTCCGCGCGATGCGCGAGGTCTGGCCGGAGGAGCGTCCAATGTCGGTCCGCATCTCGGCGCACGACTGGGTGGAGGACGGCATCACCGATGCCGAGGCTGTCCAGATCGCGCGGGCGTTTCACGCGGCGGGCGCCGACATCATACACGTGTCGGCCGGACAGACGAGTGAGGCCGCGCGGCCGGTCTACGGCCGGATGTTCCAGACGCCGTTCAGCGACCGGATCCGGAATGAAGGCGGCGTGCCGACCATCGCGGTCGGGAACATTACCGAGGCGGATCAGGTGAACGCGATCATCGCCGCCGGACGCGCCGATCTCTGCGCGCTGGCACGGCCGCACCTGAGCGACCCGCAGTGGACGCTCCGCGCCGCGGCGGAACAGGGCTTCGCCGCGCAGCCGTGGCCGCCGCAGTATCTCGCCGGCCGGGACCAGATGATGCGCACCTTCGCGCGATTGCGGGGACAGTGACCAGCGCTTCGCTTGCGGGACGGCACGCGGTGGTCACCGGGGGAAGTCGCGGAATCGGCGCCGCCGTCGCGCGCGAGCTGGCGCGGCGGGGCGCGACCCTCACGCTGCTTGGCCGCGACGAGGCTGCGCTCGAACAGGTCCGGAGCGAGCTCGAACGGTCAGGTGCCGAAGTCGTCGCGGTCGTCTGTGACGTGACCGACCACGAGCAGGTACGCCGCGCCTTTGCCGCTGCCCGCGAACGCTCGGTGCCCTTCGTTCTCGTCAACAACGCCGGCCAGGCCCATGGCGGATACTTCATCGATACGCCGCCCGACGTGTGGGAGCGGATCTTCGACGTGAACGTGGGCGGCGCGGTGGCCTGCATCCGGGAAGTGCTGCCCGCCATGGTCGAGGCGGGCGCGGGGCGCATCATCAACATCGCGTCGATCGCCGGGCTCAAGGCGTTCCGGAAGACCGCAGCCTACACCGCATCCAAGCACGCACTCGTCGGACTCTCGCGCGCGCTGGCGCTCGAGGTGGGCCGGAAGGGTGTGACGGTGAACGCGGTATGCCCGGGCTACTCCGCGACCGACATGGCCGAGCTCGCCGAGCGGAACATCATGCGCTCGATCGGCGTGACCGCCGAGGAGGCACGGCGGCTCGTCCTGCGCGACAACCCGCGGGGACGCCTCATCGAACCGGACGAAGTCGCCCGGGTGGTGGGGTGGCTCTGCTCACCCGGCGCACAGGCGATCAACGGCCAGGCGATCCCGGTCGCCGGCGGAGAGATCTGATGGCGATCGAGCCGCGGCACTTCCTCTGGGCGGTCGAGCATCGTGTCGCCACCATCACGCTCAACCGCCCGGAACGCAAGAACCCGCTCACCTTCGAGGCGTATCGCGAGCTGGCGAATACCTTCTGGGCCCTCCGCGACGATTCCGGCGTGCGTGCCGTGGTGCTCACCGGCGCCGGGGGCAACTTTTCCTCCGGCGGGGACGTGCACGAGATCATCGGCCCGCTGGTCGAGATGGCCGACGAGGAGGAGGAGGAAAAACTCCTCGCGTTCACGCGACTCACCGGCGAGCTGGTGCAGGCCATGCGCGCATGCCCGCAGCCGATCATCGCGGCGGTCGACGGCATCTGCGCCGGCGCCGGCGCCATCCTCGCCATGGCGTCCGATCTGCGCATCGGCACGCCGGCGAGCCGCATCGCATTCCTGTTCGTCCGGGTCGGACTGTCGGGCGCGGACATGGGGGCCTGCGCGATGCTGCCGAGAATCATCGGCCACGGCCGCGCCAGCGAGCTGCTCTTCACCGGCCGCTTCATGTCCGCGGACGAGGCGGAGCGCTGGGGCTTCTACAATCGCGTCGTCGAGAGCGGCCGGTTGCTTACCGAAGCGACGGCCCTCGCGACTTCGCTCGCTCAGGGCCCGACCCTGGCGCACGCCGCCACCAAGCGCGCGCTGCACGAAGAGTGGGACATGGGCATCGATGACGCGATCGAGTACGAAGCGCGGGTGCAGGCGGAGTTGATGGAGAGCGAGGACTTTGCCCGGGCCTATCGGGCATTCGTCGCACGCGAGACGCCGGCCTTCGAAGGCGACTGATGGCCGACACGAGCTACCGCGCCTGGCCGTTCTTCGCCGACATGCACCGCGAGCTCGCGGCCGGCGCCGAAGCGTGGGCCGCCGCCGAGCTGGGCGGCGGGCACGGCACGGACCTCGACCGTGCCTGCCGCGACGCGGTCCGGGCGCTCGGCAGCGCCGGCTGGCTCCGCCTGATGGTTCCGGCTGAATTCGGCGGCGCCCACGAGCGGCTCGACGTGCGGTCCATCTGTCTGGTGCGGGAGATTCTCGCCCGCCACGACCCGCTCGTCGCGTTCGCGTTCGCCATGCAGGGGCTCGGCTCGGTGCCGATCACCCTGTTCGGCACCGACGCGCAGCGGCGCGCCTGGCTGCCGCCCATCGCGCGCGGGGAGCGCATCGCTGCATTCGCCATCTCGGAGCGCGATGCGGGGTCGGATGTTGCCGCGATGACCACGACCGCCCGCGCCGACGGCGACGGGTTCGTGCTCGATGGGGAGAAGACGTGGATCTCGAACGCCGGCATCGCCGATCATTACGTCGTGTTCTGCCGCGTCGCGGACGCCGAGCGGGCATTCAGTGCGTTCATGGTAGACGCAAGGAATCCGGGCCTCTCCGTGAGCGAGCGGATCGACGTCATCGCGCCGCACCCGATCGGCTCGGTTCGCTTCGACGATTGTCGGGTCCCGGCCGACGCACTCATTGGTCCCGCGGGAAAGGGGCTACGCGTCGCGCTCGGCTCGCTCGACGTCTTCCGCACGACCGTCGGCGCCGAGGCCGTCGGGATGGCGCGGCGAGCACTCGATGAGGCCCTGCGGCACACGGCGAACCGCCGAGCGTTCGGCCAGCCGCTCTCCGGTTTTCAGCTCACTCAAGCGCGGCTCGCCGACATGGCCGTGTCCATTGACGCCGCCGCGCTCCTCGTCTATCGCGCCGCCTGGACCCGCGACGCGGGCGCGGACCGGGTGACGCGCGAGGCGGCGATGGCGAAGCTCTTCGCGACCGAGGCGGCACAGCGTGTGATCGACGACGCGGTGCAGCTGCTGGGTGGGCTCGGCGTCGTCTCGGGCAACGCCGTGGAGCGGCTCTACCGGGAGATCCGAGCGCTTCGCATCTACGAGGGCACCAGCGAGATCCAGCGACTCGTGATCGCACAGCAGCTGCTGGAGACGGCGTGACCGCGAGAGCGCCATCGGCCCACCGCGACACCTTCTGCCGGGAGATGCTCCCGCCGCGCGCGCTCTGGCCGGAAATGCGCTACGACCGCATTCCGGGGCTCGCGTATCCCGCGCGACTCAACTGTGCGACCGAGCTGCTCGACCGCATGGTCGAGCGCGGGTCCGGCGACGAGCCGGTCTTCCGTTTTCCCGGCGGGGTCTGGACCTACCGGCAGCTGCTCGAAACGTCCAATCGCATCGCGAACGTGCTGGTAAGCGATCTCGGGCTCGTTCCGGGCAACCGCGTGCTGCTCCGCGGCCCCAACAACCCGATGCTCGTCGCCTGCTGGTTCGCGGTGCTCAAGGCCGGCGGCGTCGTGGTCTGCACCATGCCGCTGCTGCGACCACGCGAGATCTGCTATACCGCGGATCGCGCGCGGATCACGCTCGCGCTGACCGACGCGCGGCTCGCGGCCGACTGCGAGGAGGGCATGCGGCGGACCGGGGCGGGCGAGCCGCGGGCCGGCGTGCGGCTCGTGCGGTTCGGCGCGCCGGGGGCCGAGCCGGAGCCCGGGTCGCTCGAGTCCATGATGGCCGGGAAGGCGGCCGCGTTCAGGAACGTGGACACCGCCGCGGACGACGTCGCGCTGATCGCGTTCACCTCGGGGACGAC
>Ga0079216_10000187_pt1 | contig 13793 bp, 8 predicted proteins | sample NCAS100_FD_77008 | JGI IMG/M metagenome (GOLD analysis project Ga0079216, IMG submission 77008) | Agricultural soil microbial communities from Utah to study Nitrogen management - NC AS100 | ecosystem: Environmental > Terrestrial > Soil > Agricultural land | place: USA: North Logan, Utah...
CGGCGAAGTAGCGAAGCTGAGCGGAATTGGTATCGAGGCCCTCAGATTCTATGAGAAAAGCGGGCTTCTGGGCCGTCCCCCTCGTACTCAAAGCGGCTACCGCCTTTATGACTCGGGTGTACTGCAGCGTCTGGACTTTATCAAACGCTCACAGATGCTTGGTTTTTCACTCGATGAAATAAAGCGAATCATTGCCGACAAGGAAGCCGGCAAGAGTCCGTGTCGAGAGGTTCGGGAGATAGTGCGCCGCCGACTCGATGAACTTGATGAGAGACTGAGGGAAATGCGGAAACATCGTCGCGAACTGGGCTCTGCCTTTCAAAAATGGGAAGAGACAGGCGAACTTGACGGGCACATTTGTGGCCTAATCGAGGGAACGAAGATTGAGCACGAGGATCCAACACGACGCCGCTTCAGTACAAGTAAGAAACGGAGCTGAATAGACGTAGCGGTCACAGTGTGCGTCTGAGGAGAAAAACGAATGAAATCAGTTGTGAAAATAGATCGCGGATTTGATGATGCAACACATCACGGTAGGGCCAGCCAAGCGAGCGTGGATCCTGTTTGTGGCATGACCGTTAATCCGGAGAGTGCTGCGGGCTCTTATGAATACAAAGGACAAACGTACTCCTTCTGCAGCGCTCATTGCCTGAACAAATTTCGACAGGATCCGGAGAGTTTCTTAAAAGAGTCAACCGAAACTGCAATCGAGCTACCCGCGAATCAGCCAAAGAAGCCGTCACAAGCGGGATACACATGTCCAATGCATCCGGAGGTCGCGCAGGAAGGGCCCGGCGCCTGTCCCAAGTGTGGAATGGCTCTGGAACCGATTACGGTTTCCGCTCCAAAAGAGAAGATTGAGTACACGTGTCCTATGCATCCTCAGATAGTTCGAGATGCTCCAGGCAACTGTCCGATCTGTGGAATGGCGCTAGAGCCGCGTACCGTCAGTCTTGCTGAAGAGGAGAATGAAGAACTTAAGGACATGCGACACCGCTTCTGGGTAAGCGCTGTCCTCACGGTTCCCGCATTGGTGATCGGAATGAGCGATCTTATTCCCGGCGCGCCGTTGCAACGCGTAATCCCGCCGAGCGCATCCGCGTGGTTGCAGTTAGTGATTGCGTCACCCGTGATCCTCTGGGGAGGTTGGCCATTCTTCGTCCGGTTCTGGCAATCCATTCTGCATCGCAGTCCGAACATGTTCACGCTGATTGGACTTGGCGTGGGCGTTTCTTACACTTACAGCGTTATCGCCACGGTTTTCCCCGATATTTTTCCTCATTCCTTTCGCGGACATGGTGGGAGTGTTCCCGTCTATTACGAAGTCGCGGCTGTAATCACCACTCTCGTTTTGTTGGGCCAGGTTTTGGAATTGAAAGCGCGCAGCCAGACGAGCACCGCAATCAAAGCGCTGCTGGGACTGGCGCCGAAAACGGCGCGACGGATCGCACCCGATGGTAGCGAGCAGGATGTTCCGCTGGACCAAGTTCAGGTCGGAGATCTGTTGCGCGTGCGCCCGGGGGAAAAGATTCCCGTTGATGGCGTGGTGGTAGAGGGAAAAAGTTCTGTAGACGAATCGATGGTTACCGGTGAGCCCATTCCCGTCGAAAAGGGACCTGATGACAAAGTAATTGGAGCGACAGTTAATGCTACCGGATCATTTGTAATGAGAGCCGAACGTGTTGGGGCTGAGACTTTGTTGGCTCAGATTGTACAGATGGTCGCAGAGGCACAGCGTAGTCGCGCGCCCATTCAAAAACTTGCTGATCGAGTTTCCGCTTACTTTGTTCCTGCCGTTATCGTGATAGCGATTGCAACCTTCATCGTGTGGGCCACGATTGGACCGGAGCCGCAACTAACTTACGCGCTCATCAATGCGGTGGCCGTATTGATTATCGCGTGCCCGTGTGCGCTCGGCCTCGCTACTCCCATGTCGATCATGGTGGCAATGGGTAAGGGAGCACAGACTGGTGTGCTGTTCAAAAACGCGGAAGCCATTGAGCTACTGCGCGAAGTGAATACCTTGGTAGTGGATAAGACAGGAACACTGACGGAAGGCAAGCCAAAGCTTGTGACCGTTACGCCGGCTCCCGGAGTCAACGAACGAGAACTGCTGCGCTTCGCGGCGAGTCTGGAACGAGGCAGCGAGCATCCACTGGCTGCCGCCATTGTGGCGGGTGCTATCGAACGGGGGATCGAAATAGTTAACGGTTCGAGTTTCGAGTCAATTACGGGAAAAGGAGTGAAAGGCAAAATAGAAGGTCGTGACGTAAGCCTAGGAAATCCTGCGTTGATGGAAGAGTTGAGACTGGACGTGAAGGAAATGGCGGCTCAGGCAGAGAATTTTCGCGCTGACGGTCAGACGGTGATGTTTGTCAGCCTGGACGGCAAGATAGCGGGTCTAGTGGGTGTGGCTGATCCGATAAAGGAGAGTACTCCTGAGGCGATCAGGCAACTGCATGAAGATGGTATTCGCATCGTCATGCTCACTGGCGATAGCCGCACGACGGCAAATGCTGTCGCTGCAAAGCTGAACATTGATGCGGTCGCGGCCGAAGCGCTGCCCAATCAAAAGGCGGAGATTGTTAAACGATATCAGGGGCAGGCTCAAAAAGTGGCGATGGCCGGCGATGGGATTAACGATGCACCCGCGTTGGCCCAAGCTGATGTTGGTATCGCCATGGGAACGGGAACTGATGTGGCAATCGCAAGTGCGGACGTAACCCTGGTTAAAGGAGATCTTAGAGGTATCCTGAGGGCACGCCGGTTGAGCCGAGCGACCATGGGCAACATCAAGCAGAATTTGTTCTTTGCTTTTGTCTATAACGCGCTGGGAGTACCTATAGCGGCCGGAGTTCTGTATCCATTTTTCGGCTTGCTGCTGAATCCGATGATTGCGGCCGCCGCAATGAGTTTCAGCTCGGTGTCCGTGATCGGCAACGCGCTACGTTTGCGCCGCGTCAATTTATGAGGCCGAAACCGCTGGAAGAGGAGCGCCCGTTCACAACTCTAATGATGAGGACGCCGGGATTCCGCGTTGGCTCTATGCACTTGGAATCATTGCCGTCGCTCTGCTCGTCGTGTTTTTAGCCATCCACTTCATCTTTGGTGGTCCAGTGGGCCACGGCACCCAGCGGCCATGACGATGTCACCGAGTCTCCGCAGACTCGCGCTTACTGCGCACATAACCTCTACGCTCGGTTGGCTCGGAGCAATCGTTGGATTTCTCGCTCTCGCCATCGCCGCTCGGACAAGCCCGGATGTTGAGCTTGTGCGTGGCGCCTATCTAGCGATGGAGTTGACCGGCTGGTATGTGCTTGTACCCTTGTGCATCGCTTCGTTGGTAACGGGACTCATCATGTCGCTCGGCACACCGTGGGGTTTGTTCCGGCATTATTGGGTTTTGGTGAAATTTGTGATAAACGTGTTGGCTGCAGTCATATTGTTCATGTACACACAAACACTCGAACAATTGGGTGCGACGGCGCGAGACACTACGTAGACAATCGACGCTTTAAGAAATGGTTCTCCCGTTCTGCACTCCGGACTTGCTGTGCTGGCGTTGCTCGTGAACACAACGTTGTCGGTGTACAAACCGAGAGGCATGACTAAGCACGGGCGACGTAAGCAACGCGAGCAGCGTGATGTGGGCCAACGTGTAAATTCAGAGCTTTCTGTCAGCAGCGACTAGGTATTGGTAAGGCTGTGTGCTGATTTGGTTAGTCAGTATTGCGATTCGTGTGCCTCAGGACTACAATTCTGTCCGAACCTCCCGGCAGTTAACTCAGTCTACTAACATCAACAACTTCAAAGGAGAGCGTATATGAAATACCTCAGAGTAACAGCTATTGCAGTAGCACTCGCTGCCGTCTCGATTGGATTCGGAGCGGCTAGTGCAGTAGACAACAACAACAACGAGCAGGGTGCCTCTTTTTGCGCAAGATGCGGCGATGGGGTCTGCGCTAAGTCGTGTGAGAACGCACAAACTTGTCCGCGGGACTGCGGCGGGGGAGGGGGCGGCACAACAGCTCACTAACTGCAGCGCTTAGTAGAAAAACGAGTTGCTTCAATAATTTGCAACTCATCACTCTCGGCCGATTCATTCTGGATGGCCCAGACAAGTATGAATCGGCCCCTTCGACGCCCCCTCTATTACTTCTCTTTCATGATTGACAGCAATTCAGGACGAGAGTGGGGTTCCGCGCTATTGATACCCCGCCCTGAATGCAGCAACGTCTCCATTTTGTAGCCACCTACCGGGCGAACAAGGATAGACCAGTTTCACGGTGATCGATTCATTTGGCGTCAACGATCAATAAAGCCTCAACAGTTGAGAAACAAAACGAATCGCTCCATTACGGCGTCAACCTGATCCAACGACCCAGTGACGGAACACGGCTCGCGTTAAGTATGAAGAGCAGGTACCACCCTGGCGGGGCAAGATTTACCTGCGGCGCCTCATCTACATCGAGCGTGCCGGCACCAAAACCCGTGATCATAAGCTCAATTCCTCGCTGCGACATGTTGTACCCGTGAGTAACGGCTCCGGGACGTAGCAGCACGACTTCAGAGATATCACCGGGATTCGGTGTATCAATGGTGAAGTTGCCGCCATAGTTGATCGTGCCAGGCGCATTGGTTATTGCCGGTCTCGACATGTCAAAGTAGTCTGGAAAGAATCGCTCGTGCGGCGTCGGCACACCTGCAGCCATAGGATCTCCCCCTCCAACGATGCTCCCATCGCTGAGAAGCAGGAACGAGGAGTGATAGGTGCGCACATATTTCATCGCTGGTCCAGCAACCCAGCCTGCGCCCGGATTTTTCGGATCGAAGATTTCGCACACACCACCATCGCCGCCTCCGCTAACACCACCGGCAATGAACACGCGCCCATCTGGCAGTAGAGTGGCAGTGAACTGCTCCGCGCGCGGAACGTTAAGGTTCGGCAGTGAAGTCCATGCAGGAGCCGCGGCTGAGAGATCGATCTGCTCGGCTGTCTGCTGCGCGGCCGGAGGGTTACCGCCCATTATGTAAACGATCGGTTTATAGTCCGGCGGTCGCATCATCAACAGTACTGACGAACCTTTCTCTCCACCGGTGCTGCGGTTGCCGTTGATCGTTGGGAACGGTTCGGCAGCCGCCGGCGCGGCAAGATCGAACCGGTGAGTTGGGTCGTGAGGGCCGGCTATGAAGAGTCGTCCGTCGGGCAGCACGTAAGTCCACGGATAATACTGGTGGTGATTCATGCTCATGGGCATGCCGATGGGCGCGTCCCAACCGGCACCGTCCGTGTAGATTTCAATCGTCTTGACGTTGCCGTACAAAGTTGCAGCGCGACCGTCACCCAGCGTCAACGTTGTAGCGTAGAACCGATCTCCAGCCGTGTCATCAACGCGAGTCCACGTCAGGGGACCAGGATCAAAAACGTAGGACGTGAGTGGCGTAAAACCTCCGTGAATCAGAACGCCGCCCGCTGTTGTATCGAGAATTGCGTGAGCGCCGGACCAGAGATTCGAAGTATTAATATCAAGTCCCGGCGAGTCGATTGGCTGGTTCGCCGGTAGCATGTAAGTGCCGGCCGGAGTCGAGTAGTCCCACACGCGCGATTGATCGGCGCCGGTGTAACCCCAGTACAAGACACGTTGCGTATTCGGCAGCAGGATCGAATGCATGAACGACTTTTCAGGCGCACCGGTAATCTCTTCCCAACGGCCGCCGCCGTGAGCGCAAGGATGCGGATGGACGTCCGGACAGGCATTAGTTCCATCGTCGAGCGGCAGACCGGTACGATGGCTTATCTCATGTGCCATGTCGTCGGTAAGCCAGATACTCTGCCGCGCGCGCACCAGGCCTACCATGCCGTTCATCATGTGATGGTGCACGTGACAGTGGAATACGAAATCACCCTTAAGACTGCGAAGTGTGGCGCCCTCAGGGCGATGTTCGGGCAGTTGCGCCTTTTCCTCCTCCGCGGTCAGTAACAACACAGGTGGGATTTCAGCTTCGACAACGAACGACTCCGCTGGGCCCATGCTGCGGCTGTCGATTGCTTCGCCACCAAACTTCCAGCGCATCGCGTGCGGGTGGAAATTATGCCAGTTCACACTCGTGTCAAGATTGTAGACGTACCATCGAATACGTTGGCCGGTTCGTCCGACAATTGTCGGCGTGTTACCAACGAAACCGCGCCCGTTGATACAGTGAGTTGACATCGCTGCGCCCGCTGTAGAGGTGACGGTGTGGTGGTGATCGGTATTATTCGTCCACTTGACTGTACCTCCGACACCTACCGTGATCTCGGCTGGACTAAAGGCCATGGGTGGTCCATTCACCATCGTGACGTTGACCGGGTCGGGACCTCCGGGTACGACGTGCACAATTCCCGTCATTTCTGGATGGTGCCGGCAGAAGTAGGGAAAGTCACCGGCGGTATCGAAAACCAGTTCTGCTTCACCACCAAGTTCCTCGATGTCTTCGGTATCGAAAACAGGTTTAGCATCTGGATTCGACATCACATGGAAAAACACGGGCACATGATCGGTGTTAATAATAGGTCTCGGTATCAATAACTCTTTAAGCGTGAATTCTTCCAAAAAGTCGAGCCGCTGTCTCAGTAATTCGCGCGTGGTATCTTTCAACTTTCGGACGTGAACATGAGGCGCAACAGGCACGAGCGTTTCTTCGTCGAATTCCATTTGTTCCGGGTGACGCTTATCACGAAACACGGGTATGCGCTCGAGCTGCTCAATTTCGAGATAGATTGGTAGCAGTACTCGCCACGGAAAAAAGAATCGGCGCGGCGGGCGGTCGCATGGGCCGAGCACTACTATTCCCCCAAACAGCCCCTGGTCTATTTTCGTGAAGTGGTGATGTGTGTGATCGTGGAATGGCCACGCCCCCAGCGCGTTGTCGGGAACATCGAATGTATAAATCCATGTATCTCCGGGACAGATGGCATCAGAGCGGCCGCCATGATGCGCGACTTCGGTGCCGAACGGCCAGGAACCGTCTGAGTCAATTCCATAACGCAGGCCATGCATATGCAGGGAATGCGGCACATCATCCGTGTTCCATACGTGGATCTTCAGCCGCTGGCACGGTCGCGTGTATATAACCGTACCAGGAACGCGATGCGTGTAGAGCGGTTCATTGATGTCGGCAGCGATCAGTTTGTCCGATTTGGGAATCAGATATCCGGGATCAAGGTATTCGCGATATACAACCGCGGTCAGCGACCGTGCGTCGATCTCAGTTTGCGGAATCAGTCCATTCTCGTGCCCATCGCCGCGCATGCAATCGCGGCCGTACTGAATTGGTGGGACAGTCTTTTCTTGCGGTTTGACTGGACTGTAGTTCTCAATCCGTTCAATTTTTAGGTAGACATGACGCTCATCGCACGATGGTGGCTTGGGATGAGGTGCCTCGATTGTGACGCCAACATTCGGCTCCGCTGCATTCCACAGCACCGAGTCCTCCGTTGACACGAGGAGTTCGTTAAAGCAAAAGACCTTAAAGTAGAGATCTGGCCTATTGTCAAAAAAGAGATCCCGAAAGGCGCTTTCGTCGAAGGTTATGGAGAATGACCCGTCGCTACGCGTACTGGCGAATCCGAGAAAGTCGTCCAATCCGAAGTCCTTGTCCCAGGCTTCGACGCGCACTCCGCCAATGCCGTCGCCGCTGAACTGATCAATCACGCATCCTCTAATTTCGTGTCGCATGCTTCCTCCTAAGAATGTGTTGTCTTACCGCAGGTATTGATTGAGTGTCACGCTCTCCACTTCAGCCGGAAATGAGTTGGTCGGAAGTGACGTCTGGAACAACTGTCCTCAACCTTCTGTGAGAATCTGCTTAAGGTGCGAGCGAAGGTCTCACGCTTCCTCTATATGAAATGTGTTTTCGAGGCAATTTGTTTCTAAGCTTATGTGAGGATCATGACGACGCGTTCAAATGGCTCGGTGCCGTGGAGAACATCAACAATCAGCAGGTCAGCAGGTTGTATTTTCAGATATCGCAACCGGGAACAGTTGTGCAGAGCTGCTCCTATATTGTCTTGCTAGTAGAGCGCGTTTGTATTATTGTCCGGCCTGCAATGCCTCAAAGGTAACGGGTTCCCACAAACTCCATACTCGCAACTCGGAACCCCAACTTCAACCGGCTGCTCCTCAAAGCCCGCGAATCCAGCGTCCCTGGGATGCTAGCTTCATAGACTTCCGGAATTCAGTCGGTTTCACCTAATTGGTACCAGCAATTCGTACCTGGCACCCCGTGGTACCTTCTGCAATGACAAGGAGCTAATCATGGCCTTGGGAGATGGAATCCGAAGAAATATCCTCACCGTTAGCGCACTAGAGCAGCAACGATTTGTCGACGCTATAGTCGCGCTCAACAGCCGTCACTATCCAGGCAGCAGAACCGAGTTTCCCGCTGGTGGGGTATCCCAATGGTTCAAGATGGACGAGATCCACCAAGCTACCCACGTTCACGGTGGGGCGGCTTTCTTGCCTTGGCACCGAGAACTCTGCAATTACTTTGAATCGCTATTGCGGCAGGTAGACCCTCAGGTGTCTTTACACTACTGGGACTGGAACGATGACATCAGCCCGCTATTCCCTCTGTTCGGCAACATGACTGGGGAGGCCGGGGAACCTTGGTTAAGTGCCGGATTCTATAACCCTACCGTGGCAGGCGATAACTGGCGCGACGAGGGCTTTCACGGCAATCCCTTTACTCCGCCCTCGACAGGAAACTACGAATTACACGCGAACCCCGCTGATCCCCCAAAAAACCGAGCGCGCAGTGTCCAGTCCGGAGCCCCGCCCGTGGGCACCCCAAACTGGCCGAGTGATGCCACATTCATCAATGCCGCAACCTATGCGGAGTTCGATAGTCTTATGCAAGGTCCTGCTGGGAATGCACACAGCGCGGCCCACAGTTGGCTCGGACTTGGTAATGCCCACACTTCTTTCCGCGACCCATTGGTATTCCTGCTGCACTCCAACGTCGATCGTTTATGGGCTATGTGGCAGACGCAGCCAGGCCACACGGATCGCCTCGACCCGGCCCATGCATACGATCCAGTAACTTCTGATCCGGAGATTACTGAACCAATGCAGCCATGGGAGGGCACTGGCTCGTGGCCCACACGTCCGTGGTACGCACCCGAAAACGAATTTGTTGTAAAGACTCCCACACATGCTTCGGTGGTAAGACCCCCGTGCTATGACACACTGCCCACTTATCCGACTGTTGTTACTCCCGAGACGATGACCATCACCTTCAACGATGTCCCCGCAGGTGAAACAACGGTTCGAGCAGCAGTGTTCTCGGTCATATCTTGCGGCGACGTGCATTTCCAGATCACCAGCGGGCCAACTGTGGGCTTAGGCAGCCCCCCAGGAACCAGTTTCGGCACTCCGCTTGGTGTCTCCGACACAGTGCCATCAACGTCTGACTTCACGCTGGCCCAGGCACATCTGTGGATCTCGTTCAGAGGAACGGCTGCTGGAGACATGGCTACCGGAACGGTAACGATTCACTGCACCGAGACAAACGAGGACTTCATTATCCCGATCAGTGCCGAGACTATCGCCCGTCCCAGCGTGGCGGTCGTAATGGCCCTCGACAAGTCGAATAGTATGAACTTCAACTCGGGCATCGCTGCACTTCCCCATCGGATTGACGTGCTCAAGTATTCCGCCCCCTCATTCGTCGACGTGATCCAACAAGGAAACGGATTGGGTATCGTGAGCTTCGACCATAATGCTTATGATGTGGTGGGAATAACAGGACCGCTCGGACCGCCGCCAGCAAACCCATTTGACGATCTGACTCGTACGAACCTCAAGAATTTCATAGCTTCACACACCCCCAATCCGGCGGGGAACACCTCGATCGGCGATTCCGTGGTGCAGGCCCAGAACATGCTGCTGACCCCCGCTGCTGCCGGGTATGCTAAGACAGCCATTGTTGTCTTCACGGACGGCTTCCAGACCGCGGCACAGTACATTTCAGATGTGCACGATCAGATAACCTCTAACGTGTTCGCCGTGGCTCTTGGCACGGCGCAACAGATTCAACCAGCTGCTTTGACCGCGCTCTGCGACGACCACCAGGGGTTCCTACGGTTAACTGGCGCGCTCAGTAACGATGATCTGTTTCGGCTCAACAAATACTTTCTGCAGATTCTTGCCGGAGTGACGAATGAAGATATCGTCGTCGATCCCGAAGGCTCTATTAATCCCGGAGATACGCACCGCATCGAGTTCCGCCTAAACGAAGCGGACATCGGTAGCGATGTGATACTGCTGACGCCGGCTCCGCAATTCATCGACTTCGCACTCGAGGCGCCGGATGGAACTATTGTCGACCGTGTTTTGGCCAATACCACGCCAGGTATGTCGCATTCATTTGGCACCAACGTGGCGTTCTACCGAATGACACTGCCGGCATTGATAAACGGAGTCGGGCAACAGACAGGACTCTGGCATGCAATCCTTTCAGGCCAACGGCAGGTTCCCGGGAGGGACGTCGTTCAGGGGTCGCTAGCCTTCAGCCAACAAAGCGTGCATGGAGTTCGCTACAGTTTGATGGTTCATTCCTACTCGAACCTGCGCATGCGCGCCCGCCTTACGCAGACTAGCTTCGAGCCGGGCGCGTTACTCAATCTGCACGCGGTGCTCACGGAATACGGCCTACCAATAAACCGGCGGGCAATGGTGCGTGCGGAGTTAGTCAGGCCAGACCTTAGCACCGCGATCATAGGTCTGACTGAGGGGGAGCCGGGCATTTTTGAGGCGAGTGTTCCAGCTAATTCAATCGGCGTCTACCAGTTCCGCGTGCGGGCGGTGGGAGCAACCCTTCGTGGCCAGCGGTTCACGCGTGAGCAGGGTTTAACGGGCGCAGTCTACCAGGGCGGCGACAATCCGCCTCCGACGAGCGACAGAGATCCACACGGAAATCCGACAGACAGCCAGAATTGCTGTACGCGACTGACTTGGTTGCTGTGGGTCCTTGCGATCCTGCTGCTTATTATTGTCTTGATCCTTTTATTCAGGCGCTGAGAGATGATCTCAAAAAAACAGCTTCTTTCAGGTTTGGGCTCTGGTTCTACTAAAGCTTTTCGTCGCACTCGATGATACGCGCTCGGTACTACGATGGCTGAAAGGACGGCCGCTACGTCGATAAATAACTGCTTAGTATCGCTTGGTACCACCAGGTAAGAAGCCGGAATGAGGATTTTAAGTCCGCAGCTTTCGCAAAGCTTCGTAGGCTATTTGAGAAAGAAACGGATCCGCGGCGGTTGATGCCGCTCGCAACGCAGGCGCCGCCGCCGGATCGCCAATCATTCCCAGCGACCTCGCTGCCTCACGTCGTATATCCCCATCAAGCTTTTCATCAGCCAACACATCAACCAACGCGGGCGTACCTGCGCGACTACCGATCTGTCCGAGTGCGACAGCGGCTGCGCGAAGCACGAACACGTTTTGTTCGCGTTTGCGTTTTGAGTTTCCGCGAGCTGCAAGCTCCGGCGCGAGAGCGCCGACGAGAGTAACGACAGCGGCCTCGTCGGCGATGTTTCCGAGGGCAACCGCCGCCGCCGCGCGCACGCCGTCTTCCTTGTCGCTCAACAGTCGTTCGCTGAGCGCGGCAGTCGCGCTGCGACTGCGCGTACGGCCCAACGAATACGCTGCTTCACGACGAACAAACTCGTCTTTGTCTTTCAACAACGGCAGCAACACGCTGACACTCTCATTCGTGTCAAGTGAGAGAACGGCCTTCGCCGCAGTGACTCGGATGAGCGGAGATGGATCAGAAAGATAGGGCACGGCCGCACGAGATGCTTCGGGGTTGTGGAGGTTTCCCAGTCGCATCAGCGCATCGCGTCGTTCCTCGACGTCGCTGGAGGCTAAACGCTCTCGTTGATTCTCAATTGCGATCTGAAGCGGAGTTTGTGAACGGCTGGATTGGGCGGAAACGAACGTGCAAAAAAGCGACACGTATACGGGAACCAGGACCAGCGGGACGAGTCTTTTCCTGTTGACGGAAGTACGCATTCAGATCTGGGCGTACACCCTTGCCGCTGCCCGTTTTTCTGCTTTACGACGTACCACTTCCCACTCGAATGCCTGACGTGCGCGCCGGTTCTCTCGAGCATCGGCCAAAGCACTCAACACTTCATCGTCCCCGGCTGGCTGGGGTGGTTTGCCCCGGCCCGACGACTCCATCGACGAAATGTAGTCAAGCACCTCGCACACTTCGGACTCATTAAGTGCTTCGAGTTTTCTTGCAAGAAGTTGGCGCTGGCTCACGGTTTTGCCCATTTCCGTGCTCCTTATGTTGGGACTCAGCACTATACACGACTAAAAACGGGCTAAGCAAGAAGTGAAAACGCCGATTTTGTTAATTAGTCAATGCGCGAGGCGAGGCCGTGGACCGTATCGATGATGAGGACGGCGATCGGAGGACATAGAACAAGGTCAATCAGTAAGGCGGCAGAAGTAAAAGCCATAATGCTCGATTGCACTTCAGCAACGCGATGCCGAAACAGCAGCGTTATATCGCTGAAGAAGTCCTGCGCGTGCCAGCCGATGAAAAGGCCGATCCCTAAGCTAAGAGCGTAACCGACCAGCAAAAACGTGTACGCCGAGAAACGAGTGAACGGCTGCTCCGGAGTTTCGTGGTCGCCGATGCCCTGAATCGGTTTCGGCTTGTACGTGTAGTGACCGAAATACTCCTTTAGCCGAGTCGAGAGATGCCAGACGCCGATCACAAACAGTGTCAACACGATTACGCGGCCCATCGTTGAAAACACCATCCACAGTTGCGGCCGCATCATCGCCAAAAAGAAGGTGGAGAGAAACAGCGACACGGTTGTGAACACCGCTCTTTGCCGTTCGCGATTCTCCTGGCGGTCGCGTTCCAGAACCTCGTCGACAAGACGGTCCCACTTGGCCTGCACCGCGAGATTGCGTGCGCGCTTCGCGTGGGGGTTATTCGAATCGAGAATCGAGTAGCTGCGGTTCTTTTGAGCCGTCAGTTGTTGGTCGTAGTAGGCGCGTTCCTGCGGATCGATCAGTGTGTGATACGCCTTCGAAACGAGGTCGAAATCGCGGGCTGCCTGGGAATTCTTGTTGAGATCCGGATGACTTTTACGCGCAAGTTTCCGGTAGGCCGATTTGATTTCGGCCTGAGAAGCAGTGGTCTTAACGCCCAAAATTCTGTAGTAGTCGATCACTGTGCTTCTGCTAACTCCTTAAAGCCAGCGATGGATGCCAAGGGCTGCCTGACGACACCGCGTCACTCGCCCGAAAATTATAGCACCAAGCGCAAGGGTTTTGGCCCCGCTTTAGTTGCTCGTGTTGGATGGCTGTTTGGCGAAGGGGGGTGCCAAAGGGGAGCCGGGAAAATAACCTCGAGCGGCATTCGAGGGGGCGAGGACAAATGAATAAGGCGGCTCGCTCCCTTTGGCGATTGCACTCTCGTATTACAACCGCCATGCCATCTCGTAATTCTTCAAAAACTCCAGCAAAATCGCACGTTGGTGTTTTCGAACTGCTCTGAAGTGTCAACTAGCGGAGACACCCACTGTCTACCGCTAGAGACACCGGGCGTAACCGAAACTCAGTTTCTTCTCTGCGTCTCTCAGCGTTCCTCTGCGGCTCTGCGGTACGAGCTGGTAACAAGAATAACCGCAGAGCCGCAGAGGAACGCTGAGAGACGCAGACTTGAGATTAAGAAGGCTACCGGCCAAAGATCACTTTTTGCTGGCGCGATCCACGATTCGCAATAACGTC
>Ga0079216_10000188_pt1 | contig 13747 bp, 2 predicted proteins | sample NCAS100_FD_77008 | JGI IMG/M metagenome (GOLD analysis project Ga0079216, IMG submission 77008) | Agricultural soil microbial communities from Utah to study Nitrogen management - NC AS100 | ecosystem: Environmental > Terrestrial > Soil > Agricultural land | place: USA: North Logan, Utah...
CGTGCCGATCCGGACCCCGCCGCGCTTCAGCGTCGCGTCAGAGCGGCCGGTGATGATGCACGTTCCCCGCGGCGTGATCTCGATCCAGTCGCCGTGCCGCCACACTCCCGGGTAGCGGTCGAAGTAGCTCGCGCGGTAGCGCTCCCCCTCCGGATCGTTCCAGAAGGCCACGGGCATCGACGGCATGGGCTCGGTGATCACGAGCTCACCGAGCTTCCCGACGACCGGGCGCCCCTCGGCGTCGAAGCTCTCCACCCGGGCTCCGAGACAGCGGCACGAGATCTCGCCCGCGTACACCGGCACGAGCGGGCACGATCCGACGAACGCGGTGCACACGTCGGTGCCGCCGGACACCGAGCCGAGGACGAGGTCCCGCCCGACGTGGTCGTACACCCACTCGAACGCTTCCGGCAGGAGCGGCGCGCCCGTCGATCCGACCCCGCGAAGCCGCGAGAGGTCGAAGTCGCGACCGGGCTCGAGGCCGGCCCGGCGGCAGGCGTGAAGAAAGGGCGCGCTCGCCCCGAACCAGGTGACCTCGAGCTCTTCGGCGAGCCGCCAGAGGCACGTCAGGTCCGGGTAGCCCGGGTCGCCGTCGAAGAGCACGATTGGCGATCCGACGAGGAGACCCGAGACGAGGTAGTTCCACATCATCCAGCCGGTCGTCGAAAACCAGAAGAAGCGGTCGGCGGGGCCGAGGTCGTGGTGCAGCGCCAGCATCTTCACGTGCTCGAGCAGGATGCCGCCGTGTCCGTGGACGATCGGCTTGGGAAGGCCGGTCGTGCCGGAGGAGTAGAGGATGTAGAGCGGGTGGTCGAACGCGAGCGGCTCGAAAGAGAGCGGCTCGGACCTCGAGACGAAGTCCGACCACGCAAGCGCGCCGGGGAAGCGCGCGGGGTCGAACCCTTCGGAGAGGTACGGCAGGACGACGGTCGCTTCGAGGCTCGGCAGCGCGGCGCGGATCTCGGCGACGTCGGAAGCGCGGTCGATTTCCTTCTTCCCGTAGCGGTAGCCGTCGGCGACGACGAGCACCTTCGGCTCGATCTGCCGGACGCGATCCGTCACCGCCCGCACGCCGAACTCGGGCGCGCAGGAGGAGAAGATCGCGCCGATCGAGGCCGTCGCGAGGAGCAGAACGACGGACTCCGGAACGTTCGGCAGGTACGCGACGACGCGGTCGCCGCGCCGGACGCCGAGCCTTCTCAGACCCGCCGCCGCCCGCGCGACCTGGTCCGCGAGATCGTTTCCGGTCAGCCGGAGGTCGCCGGCCCGCGTCTGGGACCGCGCGATGACCGCGAGCCGTTCACCCGCGCCCCGAAGAGCGTGCGCGGCGTAGTTCAACTCCGCCCCGGGAAACCACTGCGCGCCCGGCATCCGGCGCTTCGCCAGGGTGGCCGCCGGCTCCGGTCGGGACTGGATGTCGAAGTAGTCCCACACCGATTGCCAGAACCCCTCGAGCTCGGTCACCGACCAGCTCCAGAGCTCCTCGTAGCCGGCGAAGTCGAGGCCCCGGGTCTCTTTCAGCCACCGGAGGTAGTCGCCGATGCGCGTCCGCTGCCGCACGTCGGACGGCGGAGTCCATAGCACGGCTCCCGGGTTCACGCTAGGATTCTGTCAAAGGGACGATGGGACTTCGAAACGCCTCGCTTACCGCCGCGGTTCTGATTCTCGCGACGGCCGCCGGCTGCCGGGAGAAGGCGGAGCCGGTTGCCACGCTCTCAATCGAGCCGAAGGACGTCAACCTGCCGGCCGGGCACGCCGCGGGATGGAATCTCTCCTGGAATCCGAAGGCGCCGCTCGACAACGCGCAGGGAAAGCCGCGCGTCTTCGTCCACGTGGTCGGTCCGGGCCGCAACCTCCTCCGCACGTTCGACCACCGGCTGGCGGAGGAGTGGACGCCGTTCAAGGCGCAGAGCTACGAGATCGATCTCTACCAGTCGGCGATCGCCGAGCCCCTCCCCGCGGGCGCGTACGAGGTCACCGCCGGCCTTTACGACGACTCGTCGGGTGAGCGGTGGGCGCTCGAAGCCGCGGGCGACGAGGTCGGACGCCGCGAGTACCGGGTGGCGACGCTCGTCGTCCCGCCGGAGCCGGGGGGAAAGCCCGATTACGCGTTCGGCGGCGACTGGCTGGCCGTGCCCGGCGGCTCGAAGCAGGTGATCGAGCGCCGTTGCGCCCGGGGCGAGGGGACGATCGCCGTGCGCGGCGTCGCCTCGGCCGGAACCCTCCTGATCGGGTCGAGCGTCCCGAAGCTCGCGTCGGGCGCGTGGGGCGGCGCCGTCGCCGTGACGGCGACCTGCGGGACGGAGCGGTACGAGATCAACGGACCCGAGGTCCAGTGGACGCGGATACCGGTCGCGCCTTCCGCGGCGGACCCCGCCTGCGAGGTCCGGTTCACGCCGGTCCCGCCCGCCGCCGGGGGGTACGAGCGGTCGGTCTGTATCGAAGTCCTCGCCTGGCGTCCCGGCTAACGCCGTATCGACAGCTTCTCGTACGCGACGATCGGCGAGGAGAAGCCGAGCGAAAGACCTTCCACGCCCGGCCGAGCAAAGCAGTAGCTCTGCTCGTGAAAGAGGGGGACGAGGAGCGCTTGGCGCGCGATCCGATCCTCGACCTGGCGGTAGATGGCGTGCCGGGCTCGGGGCTCGATCTCCGAGCGGCCCTTCTCGATCAATGAGTCGAGCTCGTCGCTGCCGACGAAGTTGCCGACGTTTCCTTCGCGGCTGTGCAGCAGACCGTGAACGAACGTGTCCGCATCCGGGTAGTCGGAGGCCCACCGCGCGATGACGACGTCCGCCAGCCCGGCGTTGCGGTTCTCCTGGAACCCCACCATCGAGTCGTTCAGGACCTTCAGCGTGAAGCCCATCTCGCGAAGCTGCTGCACGAGGTCCGCGAGGAGCGGCGCGCACTCGGCGAGGTAGACCATGTGCACGATCGCGGTGAGCTCGGTGGATTCCCGGGAGACCGTGTGCTCGGCCGTGTGCAGCGGCGCCTGCGCGGCGGAGCTCGGCTTCTCGCGCTTCGGGCTGTCGGCGGAGTATCCGAGCAATCCCGGCGGAATGAGGCCGCTCGCCGGGATCGCGAGGCGTCCCATCGTGCGCTTGACGGTCGCCGGCACGTCGAGCGCGTTCGCGACGCTCGCTCGAACGGAAGCGTCCCGGAAGACGCCCCGGTGCCGGTTGAAGGCGAGCCAGTAGGTCGAGAGCCGCGGCGCCTCCTTGTAGCCAGACGCGTAGACCGGGTCGTGACGGAGCCTTTCGGCGTCCGGAGGCAGCAGGCTCGACGCGATCGAGAACCGTCCGGCGAGGAACTCGGAGAGGATCTCCGCCGGCGGGATCCCGAAGCGGAACACCAGCCCCTCGCTTCGCGGATATCCCTCGCGCCAGTAGCCGGGATTGCGGTCGAGCTCGAGTCGCTTTCCCGGCTCGAAGGAGAGAACGCGGAAGGGCCCCGTCCCGACGCACCCGTCCCGCCAGCTTCCGCCGATCTCTCGCGTGCCTTCGGGAACGATCGACGCCGATTGATACGAGAGCAGGGCGGGAAAGAAGGACACCGGTTTCTCGAGGTCGATGAAGAACTCGCTCGGTGAAACGATGTGGAATCCCTCGAGCTCGGTCGCGCTCCCCTCCACGAGGCGCTTCGCGCCGCGCACGGGTGTCAGCACCCATCGGCTCTCGCTCTCCTGTGTCTGAAGGAGCCGTTCAAACGAATACCGGACGTCGCGCGCGGTCATCCGCCGGCCGTCGTGGAAACGGACGCCCGGGCGCAGCCGGAACCGGAAGCGCATTCCGTTGTTCTCGGTGTGGATCTCGGAGGCGAGCCAGGGAACGACGCGCGCTCCCTCGATCTCCTTCGTCAGGCTCTCGAAGATGACGGGGAGGACCTCGCCCTGCTCGACCGTCCACGCGGGCGCGGGATCGAGGGTTGACACGACGCCGGGAATCGGAATGTGGAGCATCCCGCCGCCGACGTGCCGGCCGGGCGCGGCGGTCGCGTCCGCCTCTGCCTTGCCCACCTCGGTGTAGTTGACGAACGGCGAGGTGCTGCGCAGTTGCACGCCGCGCAACGTCGGGGCCGCGATCCGGTAGTCGACGTCGTGGAAGAGCGGGATCAGGACCCCGGAGTCGAGCAGCACGTGCTCGAACCGGCGATAGAGCTCGGCGCGCGCTTCCGGGCGGCTCTCGCGCCGCGCCTCTTCGAGGATTCGATCGGTCTCGGGAGACGAGAAGTAACCGCGCAGGAGGCCCTTCTCCGAGTGGAAGAGGCTGAATGAGAAGTTGTCCGGGTCGTCGTAGTCCGCGATCCAGCGCCCGACGATCAGGTCGATCCCACCGTTCTCGTTCCACGCCTCGAGGTATTCCGGCATCGTCCGCTTTGAGGCCGCCACCTCGACTCCGAGCTCCGCCCAGCCGCCGAAGAGCGCCGCGGTCAAGGCGCCGTACTGATCCCGGAGGATCGGATGGACGGCCGCACGGAGGCGGACTGGGGGCTCGAGCCCGGCGGAACGGATCATTTCCGCGGCCTTCTCGTGCGAGAGGTGGGGTTGCCGGCGTCCGGGATCGTGCCCGAGGACCCCGGGCGGCAGCATCCCGGTGGCGGGCAGAGCGAAGCGGCCGAGGGTCCCCCAGACGAAGTCCCGGACGCGCACGGCCTTGGCGAGCGCCTCCCGCAGAGTCGCGTTCGACCCCGCCGGACTCGAAGAGTTGAAGAGCACGAAGTAAGTGTTCTTCTTCGGGTGCTCGATCAGTCCGGTCCGGAACCGCGGATCGCGGAGGATCGCCTCCCGATCCTGCGGGAGCAGGTCGCGCGCGAGGTCGACGCCGCCGGACCGGAGCTCGCCGGCGATCGTGGAGGCGGAGAGCGCGGGTCGGAACTCGATCCGATCGAGATTCGGAGGGTCCTTCCGGTACCGGTCGTTGCGCTCGAGGACGACCCGGTCCGGCTGATGGAGCGCCAGCCGGAACGGCCCGGTGCCGAGGACGGCGCCGGCGCCCTCCTCGCCGGCCGTCGTCCGCAGCGCGATGGAGGTCTTGCCGTCCGTCAGGAGGGCCGGGTAGATCGGCAGCGACTCGGTGAGACGGATGACGACCTCGTCTTCCCCGGAGGTGGTGATTCCGGCAACCTCCGTCGCGCCCCCGTCGAGATACTCCCGAACCCCGGAAATGACGGCGAATGCCGCCGGCATGAGGTTCTCGGACAGCCGGATCGAACGCTCGAGGGATGACTTCACCGCCGAAGCGGTCAGCGGAGTCCCGTCCGAGAACACGATCCCGCGCCGGGTCGCAAGGCGAACGGTCCGGCCCTCGTCTTCGAGCGCCCAGCGCTCGGCGAGCGCCGGGACGAGGTTTCCCTGCGCGTCCGTCGTCACGAGCGTTTCGACGACGTTCGTGACGACCTCGCTCTCCTCGGTCGTCTGGTAGGTGCTCGGCTCCAGGTCCGCGATCGGGTTCGCCATCGCGACGACGAGCGTCCCGCCACGCGGAACTTCCTCTTCCTCGGGCGCCTTCTCCGTCGCCGTGAGCCGTTCGATCTCGGCGAGATAACCGGCGGCCTTCGGGTACTCGCCGCGCAGGTTCGCGACCGTCGCGGCGATCGAGAGAAGCTTCGTCAGCGGCTCGGTCTTGTCGAGGGAGCGCGCCGGTTCGAAACCCCTCTCGACCCAGCGGGAGGTTTCGTCCATCATTCGCGACTGCCAGGCGGTCTCGGCCGCGAAGAGGATCGCCGCGACGGCGCGCTCCGGCCGGCCGGCTCGCTCGAAGGTCCGGACCGCCCCTTCCGCTTCCCGCAAAGCGGTGTCGACGCCGCCCGATATCCGGCTGGCCTGCGCGAGGAGCAGGCGCGCTTCCCCCTCGAGGGAGCGGTCGCCCGACCACTCACCGTCCTGCAGGTATTCGAGGGCGGTCTTCGCGGACCGGACCGCGTCGTCGGGGCTGAACGCGTCCAGCGACTTCTGCGCGAGCTTCAGGCCGTACTCGACGGTCTTCTCGGGAACGTCGGCCTGGGAGAAGTGATGGACGAGGTCGGGATAGACGCGATCGAGCCGGCCGGCGTATCGCCCCTCGATCAGCTCGGCGTAGCGGCGATGGAGCGAGCGCCGCCGCCGCCGCGAGAGCGCGCTGTAGAGGACGTCCCGCACGATCCCGCTCGAGAAGGCGAGCCGGTCGCCGCGCGACTCGCGCTCCTCCTCGAGGATCCCCTCGCGGATGAGGCTCTCCGCCGAGTCGTCCAGGTTGCGCGCGCCTTCCGCGAGCGTCTCGAGGTCGCGGAACTCGAAGCTCCTTCCGAGGACGGACGCGACCGAGAGAAGCTCGCGCAGCTCCTCCGGCAGGTGCTCGACCCGCTTCTCGACGGCCTGCTGGATGGTGGCGGGGAGGGCATCGGTCGAGATGCCGGCGGCCTTCGAGAAGGTCCACGCCCCGGAGGGATCCTTCGCGATCCCCCCCGAGTCGAGGAGCGACCGGAGGAGCTCCTTCGTGAAGAACGGGTTCCCCTCGGTCGCGTCGCGAACCCGTTCCGCGAGCCCATCCGCTAGGCTGGATGCGCCGACGACCGATTCGACGAGCGCGCGGTGCTCGGAGGGGGAAAAGGGGCCGAGCGTGATCGAGACGAAGCGGGGATCGTCGGCGAACGAATCGAGCATCCGGGTGAGAGGGTGACGCTTGTCGGTCTCCGTATGACGGTAGCTCCCGACGATCAGGGTCGGGGTCGGTCCGAGGCGGCGCACGATGTACTGCAGGGCTTCGAGCGAGACTTCCGCTCCGTGGAGGTTCTCGAGGATGAGGACGAGCGGCTTCCCGGCGGCGATCCGGACGAGGGTCCGCGCGATCAGCTCGAAGACCTGGATCCGGTCCTCGGCCTTCCTCTCGGCGACCGTCGGCGCGATGCGCGAGTCGGAGCTTCCCGCCGAACGCAGCTCCGAGATCTCCGTGAGCTGGGGAAAGAGCGCGAGAAGGTCCGGAGCGAGGTCGGAGAAGTCGGGGCGCTCCGTGCCGGAGCTGCCGGTGTCCTTGTTGCGGAAGTAGTCCTGCACGAGCTCGCAGAAGCCCTGGTAGGAAAAGGCGCGATCGAGCTCGACGAACCGCCCGTAGAGCACCCGGATCTTCCGCATCGTCGCGAGCTTCGTGAGCTCCTCGAGGAGGCGCGTCTTCCCGATCCCCGGCTCGCCCGCCACGGCGACGAACTGGCAGTCGCCGGAGATGGCTGCATTCAAGCGGTGCTGGAGCTCGGCGAACTCCTTCTCCCGTCCGATGAACGCGGACGGGGCCGGCCGCGCGAGGACCCGGCTCGCCGTGTTGACGAGCGACATCGAATATTCGTCGCTCGCGAGGCTCGCCCGGCTCCGGCGGAGAGCCTCGACGAGCTCGGCCGCCCGTTGCGGCCGCCGCGAGGGGTCCTTCTCGAGACACTGCATCACGATCGCCTGCAGCCCTTCGCGGATGTCCGCACCGAGAGCGCGCGGCGGCTGCGGGATCTCGTGCACGATCCGGTAGAGAACGGACTGCGACTCGCCCGCGAAGGGCGGCTGTCCCGCCAGGCACTCGTAGAGGACGGTCCCGAGCGAATAGATGTCCGACCGCCCGTCGAACGCGTGGGCCGTGACCTGCTCCGGGGAGAGGTACGTCACCGTCCCCACGAGCGTCCCCGTCTTCGTCAATCGGTTGTCGGAGGAGGCGTGGGCGAGCCCGAAGTCCATCACCCGGACCCGGACGTTTCCGCCCTCCTCCCGCGTGACCATGATGTTCTCCGGCTTGATGTCGCGATGAACGACGCCGCGGGAGTGGCTGTACTCGAGCGCCTCGGCGGTCTGGATCGCGATGTCGAGCACCTCCCCCAGGCGGAGCGTTCCGTCCCAGAGGAGGTGCCGCAGGCTCGTGCCGACGACGAGCGGCATGACGAAGAAGTAGGACCCTTCGTGCCGCCCGACGTCGTGGATCGGAACGATCCCGGGGTGATCCATCTGCGCGACGATCTGCGCCTCGCGCTGGAATCGCTCCTGGGTGTCCGCCGAAAGCTCGCTCGAGGCGACCAACTTCACCGCGACGTCGCGGTTCAGCCGCGGATCGCGCGCGCGGTAGACGACGCCCATCCCGCCGCGGCCGATCTCCGCCACGACCTCGTAGCGGTCGGCGAGCTTCGTATTGATCATGGCGACCGGGTGCTCCCTGGGGTGGCGGGGTTACCGTCGAATCGAGAGGTTCGCGTAGGCGACGCTCGACTGGCCGAGTCCGAGCTGCATGCCCTCGATCTCCGGCCGGGCGAAGCGGTAGACCTGCTCGTGAAAGAGCGGAACGAGGAGCGCCTTACGGGCGACGAGTTCCTCGATCTCGCGGTAGAGCGAGTGTCTCGTGCGGGGATCGATCTCGGCCCTCGCGCGTTCCGCGAGTCGGTCGACCTCCGGGTCGCCGCAGACGCGGCCGATCAGGCCCTCACGCGAGCGCACGATGCCGTAGATGAACGTGTCGGGGTCGGGATAATCGGCGATCCAGCGGCCGATGACGACGTCGGGCCGTCCGTCCTGGGCTTCGAGGTATTCGGCCATCGTCGTGTTCGCGGGACGGATCGCGAACCCGACTTCCCGCACCGCCCGGGTCAGCTCCGCGAGGTAGTCCGAGTACTCGTCGAAGAAGACCGGGTGGACGGCGGCCGAGAGCTCCACGGTCTCGCGGGAGATTGTGTGCTCTCCCGACGACGGCGGCGAAGGCTTTCCGGCCGGCCGGGGCATCGGCGGGGTCGCGGCGACCGCCGAATACCCGAGGAGGCCGGGAGGAATCAGTCCCGTCGCGGGGATCGCGAGCCTTCCGAGCGTACGGCGCACGAGGGCCGGCACGTTGATGGCCTGCACGATGCCGCGCCGCACGGCGGGGTCCTCGAGGGCCGGGCGGTGGACGTTGAACGCGATGAAGTAGGTCGAGAGCCGGGGAGACTCCTGGTACCCGGAGGCGAATCGCGGGTCCCGCCGCAGCGCCTCCGCGTCCGCCGGCAGGAGGTCCGAGGCGATCGAGAACCGGCCAGCCAGGAACTCGCTTCGGATCTCTTCGGGCGATACTCCGAACCGGAAAACGAGTCCATCACTCTTCGGATATCCCTCGCGCCAGTAGCTCGGGTTCCGCTCGAGCTCCAGCTCCTTTCCCGGCGTGAAAGAAACGGCCCGGAACGGCCCGGTCCCCACGGAATCGTCCCGCCAGCTGGCTCCGAAACGAACCGTTCCTTCCGGGATGATCGCGGTGGCCGGATAGGAGATGAGCGCGGGGAAGAAGGAGACCGGCTCGTCGAGGTCGACGAAGAACTCGGACGGCGAGACGATGTGAAAACCTTCGAGGTCCGTGCCCGCGCCGTCGAGGAGCCTTTTCGCGCCGCGAATCGGCGAGAGGTGAAACCGGCTGCTGCTCGCCCGGTTCTGAAGCAGCCGTTCGTAGGAATGGCGCACGTCGCGGGCCGTGAGCCGCCGGCCGTCGTGGAAACGCACGCCGGGCCGCAGCCGGAATCGGAACCGGGTCCCGTCGTTTTCGGTCAGGACCTCGGAGGCGAGCCACGGGATCGTCCGGCCGCCCTCGGTCTGCTTCGTCACCGTTTCGAAAACGTTCGACAGAGATTCGACCTGCTCGACCGTGTCGGCGAGCGAGGGATCGAGGCTCTCGAATACCCCCGCGATGGGGATCCTGAGGACGTCTTCGCCGGGAGTACGAGCCGGCATGGGCGCGGGGGTCGGCGCCGACCCTTTGCCGACCTCGGTGTAGTTGACGAAGGGCGCAGTGCTCCGGAGCACGAGCCCCCGCACGGCCGGGGCCGCGATGCGGTAGTCCACGTCGTGGAAGAGCGGCACGAGCACGGCCGAGTCGAGCACCAGGTTTTCGAATTTCCGGTAGAGGCCTTCCCGCGCGCCCGGCCGGCTCTCGCGCCGGGCCTCCTCCAGGATCTGGTCGGTCTCGGGCGAGGAGAAGTGACGCCGGAGCCGGCCGTTGCCGGAGTGGAAGAGGGTGAACGTGAAGTTGTCCGGGTCGTCGTAGTCGGCGATCCAGCGCCCCACGAACAGGTCGATCCCGGTCACGTCGTTCCAGGACTCCAGGTACTCGGCCATGTTCTTCGTCGCGACCGACACCTCGACGCCGAGCTCCGCCCAGCTCGCGAAGAGCGAGGCCGTGAGAGCCGCGTACTGGTCCTGCAGGATGGGGTGGACCGACGCCCGCAGGCGGACGGGAAGCGGCAGTCCCGTCGAGCGGATCATCTCGGCCGCCTTCTCGCGCGAAACGTGGGGGAGCCGGCGCCCCGCGTCGTGCCCGAGGATCCCCGGCGGGAGAATCCCCGTCGCCGGAAGGGCGAAGCGCCCGAGGGTTCCCCAGACGAAGTCTTTCGCGCGGGCCCCGTCGGACAGCGCGCGGCGCAGGGTCGGGTTGGACGCGGCGGCCCCGGAGCCGCTGAAGAGCGCGAAGTACGCGTTCTTCTTCGGCGTCTCGACGAGCCCGGACCGGAACCGCGAATCCCGGAGAATGGCTTCCCGGTCCTTCGGCAGCAGGTCGCGGGCGAGGTCGTACTGTCCCGAGCGCAGCCCGGCCGCGATCGTCGACGCGGAGAGGGACGCGCGGAACTCGACGCGATCGAGCCGCGGAGCGACGCCCTTCCAGTACGCGGCGTTTCTCTCGAGGACCGCGTGGTCTGCCGCGTGAGACACGACGACGAACGGGCCGGTGCCGACGACTCGTTCCGTTCCATCGGACGCGGCGGAAACGGCCGCGATGGAAGTGCGACCATCCGTGAGAAACGCCGGGTAGACGGGGAGGGCCTCGTTCAGCCGGATCTCGATCTCCGAATCGGACAGGACCGCGATCCCCTCCACGGCGTCCGCCTTCCCGTCGAGGAAGGCCGCCACTCCACGGATCGCGGCGAAGGCGGCGGGGGTCGCCTCTCGAGAGAGGCGGATCGACCTCTCGAGCGACCGCTTGGCCGCCGCAGCCGTCAACGGTGCGCCGTCGGAGAATGAGACGCCGGCGCGCAGGTGCAGCCGAACCGCGCGGCCTCCCTCTTCGAGGGACCACTCGTCGGCGAGCAGCGGAACGAGACCACCCTGAGCGTCCGTCGTGACGAGGGTCTCGAAGACGTTCGCAATGACCTCGTGCTCCTCGGTTGTCTCGTAGGTGCCCGGCTCGACGTTGGCGATCGGGTTGGACATTGCGACGACGAGAGTCCCTCCCCGCGGAATCTCCTCCTCGGCCGGCTTCTCCTTCGGCGCCAGCCTCTCGATCTCGGCCAGGTGCGCCGCCGCCCGCGCGTGATCCCCGCGGAGGTTGGCGACCGTCGCGGCGAGGGAGAGGAGCTTCACGAGCGGTTCGGTCGTCTCGGGCGAGCGCGCCGCGGCGATCCCCCGGTCCGCCCAGCGGCGCGTCTCCTCGGTTCGCCTTCCCTGCCAGGCGGTCTCCGCGGCGAAGAGGATCCCGGCCACCGCTTTCTCGATCTCCTTCCCGCGTTCGAAGATGCCGACGGCGGCCTCCGCCTCCTTGAGCGCGCCTTCCAGGCCGCCCGCCATCCGGTGCGCCTCCGCGAGGAGGAGCCTCGCCTCGCCCTCGAGCGAGCGGTCGCCGCTCCACTCTTCGTCCTCCAGGTATTCGAGTGTCGTCTTCGCGGCGCGGATCGCGTCGTCCGGGCTGAAGGCGTCGAGGGACTTGCGCGCGAGCTTCAGGCCGTACTCGACGGTCTTCTGGGGAACGTCGGCCTGAGAGAAGTGATGGAGGAGGTCGGGATAGATCCGCTCGAGCCGGCCGGCGTAGCGCGATTCGATCAACTCCGCGTACTTTCGGTGGAGCGACCGGCGCTTGCGGCGCGAGAGCGCCCCGTACAGAACGTCGCGGACGATTCCGCTCGAGAACGCGACCCGGTCCCCGCGCGACTCCCGCTCCTCCTCGAAGACGCCCTCCTTCACGAGCCGGTCGAGCGCGTCGTCGATATCGCCGGAACCCTCCGCGAGCGTCTCGAGGTCGCGTGAGTCGAAACTGCGCCCGAGGACCGACGCAATGGAGAGGAGGTCGCGCAGGTCCTGGGGGAGTCGCTCGATCCTCTTTTCGACCGCCTGCTGGATCGTCGCCGGCAGAGCGTCGGAGGAAATCCCGGTCCCCTGCGAGAAGCTCCACTCGCCCGTGTCGTCGCGCGCGATGCCGCCGGAGTCGATGAGCGACCGCAGCAGCTCCTTCGTGAAGAACGGATTACCCTCCGTTGCCTCGTGAAGCCTCGTCGCGAGCTCGCCCGAGAGGTTGGGCGCGCCGACGACGGACTCGACGAGCGCGCGGTGTTCGGTCGGAGAGAGCGGTCCGAGCGTGATCGACACGAAGCGGGGATCGTCCGCGAACGAATCGAGCATCCGGGCGAGCGGGTGCCGCTTGTCGGTCTCCGTCTGCCGGTAGCTCCCGATGACGAGCGTGGGCGTCGGCCCGAGCCGCCGCACGACGTACTGGAGCGCCTCGATCGAGACCTCGGCGGCGTGGAGGTTCTCCAGGATCAGCACGAGCGGCTTGCCCGCCGCCATCCGGGTCAGCGTGCGGGCGAGGAGCTCGAAGATCTGGATCCGATCTTCCGCCTTGCGCTCCCCGGCGGGAGAAGCGACGCGCGAGTCTCCGCTCGCGGCCGCGCGGAGCTCGCCGATCTCCGTCAGGAGCGGGAAGAGCGAAAGGAGCTCCGGCGCGAGGTCGGAAAAGTCGGGCCGTTCGCCCGACGAGCTCCCCGTGTCTCGCGACCGGAAGTAGTCCTGAACGAGCTCGCTGAACCCCTGGTACGAGAAGCCCTGGTCCTGCTCGACGAATCTGCCGTAGAGCACGCGGATCTTCCGCATGGCGACGAGCTTCTTCAACTCCTCGAGGAGTCGCGTCTTTCCGATTCCCGGCTCGCCCGCGACGACCGCGAAGTGGCAGTCCCCCGACACGGCCGCGTTCAAGCGCCGCTGGAGCTCGGCGAACTCCTTCTCGCGCCCGATGAAGGCCGATGCCGACGGTCGCTGCATCGTCCGGCTCGACGTCAGCACGACGGACATCGAGAACTCGTCGCTGTGGAGTGTCGCACGGTGCCGCCGCAGCGCCTCGGCGACCTGCGCCGCTCTCTGGGGACGGCGCGCCGGGTCCTTCTGAAGGCACTGGAGGACGATGTCCTGAAGCTCTTCGCGAACCTCGGACCCGAGCGCCCGCGGCGGCTGGGGGATCTCGTGGACGATGCGGTAGAGAGCGGACTGGACGTCCCCGGCGAACGGCGGCTCGCCCGTCAGGCACTCGTACAGCACCGTCCCGAGGGAGTAGATGTCCGACCGGCCGTCGAACGAGTGGGCGGTGACCTGCTCGGGGGAAAGGTAGGTCACCGTTCCGACGAGCGTGCCGGTCTTGGTCAGCCGGTTCTCGGTCGAGGCCTGCGCGAGGCCGAAGTCCATCACGCGTACCCGCAACGAGCCGCCCTCCTCGCGAGCCACCATGATGTTCTCGGGCTTCACGTCGCGGTGGACAACGGACCTCGAGTGGCTGTAATCGAGGGCGTCCGCTACCTGGATGCCGATGTCGAGAACGTCTCCGAGCCGCAGCGACCCCTCCCAGAGCATGCGGCGAAGGTTCGTGCCGTCCAAGACCGGCATCACGAAGAAGAGCGAGCCGTCGTGGCGTCCGACGTCGTAGATCGGGACGATCCCCGGGTGATCCATCTGCGCGACGACCTGGGCCTCGCGCTGGAAGCGCTCCTCGATCTCCGGCGTCAGCTCCGACGTCGCCAGCACCTTCACGGCGAC
>Ga0079216_10000196_pt1 | contig 13625 bp, 12 predicted proteins | sample NCAS100_FD_77008 | JGI IMG/M metagenome (GOLD analysis project Ga0079216, IMG submission 77008) | Agricultural soil microbial communities from Utah to study Nitrogen management - NC AS100 | ecosystem: Environmental > Terrestrial > Soil > Agricultural land | place: USA: North Logan, Utah...
ACGTTACTGATATCGACCTCCGCGCAGCGCTCGCGCGATGGCGCTATTCTTCTCCATCCGTAATTGCCCACCATGGCAAACCGTGTTGCGCTACCGCACGCGAATGGCTCTTTGCAACAGACCATTCCCAACTCAACGGCAACCATAAGCTTATGGGCCCACGATGGTTGCGCCGAAAGTACAACTGGGGTCCTTCACAATGGCCGATGACCTGGTGTCATGCCGTAGAACAAGACGATCTTGACTGTGGAGCGCTCGCAGCAATAAGCCGAGAGATCTTTACTGCCAGGAGTGTTGTTTGCCATTCCGTGCAACTGGTTCAACAGTATTCAGAAGATACGACCAGCCACTGGTCAGCCAAGTGGACCAATCATCCCGCTTCGGCTCATTGGATTTCCGGCGGCATGATTTATCACGAAGCATGCGGTGTCCAAATCAGTTCAAGCGAAATGAGGATCTGGGATCCAAGCGCGGCTTGCTGGGTCAATCCAAAACAATTTGGCGGATACGGTTCAATCTTAGCGCTGCGATTAACCCTGGATACCGCGGGGGTCGCTGGACCGTTTACGTGGGGACATCGCGAGGTTCCGGCCGGAGAGTGGCACGTTCTTTAAACCGTTTCGGAGCGAGTGATACGCAGTTAAATGGGCTTTGCACGAAAAGTACCTCTGCGGAGGAGATCGTCTCCCGCAAAGGCGCCAAGGCGCAAAGAAATCCTTTAAAAACGCGGTAGCGCTTTGCCCCTTTGCGTCTTTGCGGGAGACATAAGTCAGAAAAAGAGGTCTTTTCGTGCAAAGCCAGTTAAATGGCTAGACGGTGCATATGACCGCCCAGCCGTTACATCCGTCACCAAATCACGCGCTAGCCCTGTTAGGACGCGGCTGCCGCTCTGTTTTGCCTCTTAGCCTCTTGAAGCTCGTTACCCAACGTCTCGATCTCTTCCTCGCTTAGGACCTGTCGCGCGTTCTTAAACATTTCCCCTTCTTCTTCTTCCACGTGGTGCTCGATATTTTCTTTCAGCACCGTAAATTTGGCGGTCCATTCTTCGGTGTCTTTGGGTTCCGACTCAAGCTCTGCGAGCAACTGTTTAACTAAGCGATGCTCTTCATAGGCTTCGAGGGTGACCTCGCGCGTTTCCTCCGAATCTTCCAGAGCTGGATAAAAGATCTCTTCTTCGATTTTCGCGTGCAGATCCAACTCAGCTTTGAGTCGATTAAAGAGCTCTTCTCGACCCTTAGCGGCTCGCTCAGTAGTTTCTTCGATTGACGCGAGAATTTCCGCGACTTTCTCGTGATCGGTTTTCAGCAGAGTGAATGCGTTCATTTCCCCTCCATGGTTCTAACTTTAAATAATGACCATTATGAAGAAGGGGCGAGTTAGCGGAACTCGCCCCTCCGTTGCCAATTAGTTAACGATTGCCACCGCCGGAACGGCCGCCACCGCCCTGCGAACCACCTTGGCCGCCGGCCTGTTTACCACCGCCCCGATCGTTGCCCGACTTTCCGCCGCCGGATTTACCGCCGCCACCCTGGCCCCCGCCAGATTGGCCGCCTCGTTGATCTTTGTCTTTATCTGCCATATTCCCTCCTTGTAAGTTGTCGGGTTAATACTCTGCAGTCGGGCCACATAGCCATTGTCGTGCCGCTTCAAGCTGTATGTGGCCCTCGTGAACATTTTCAACATCGTCGAAACTAAAAGCACATAGCGTAACTTTGCGACACCAGTTTTTTGTCGATAGCAACTCTTAAGTGGAGACCGTGAGTCGGCGACGGCTGGCGCAGTTGCATGTTTAGGTGCGCGTTGCATGTAGCAATGTGAAGCACAATACAAGCGGTCTGTATTAATTCATCTCTCGATGATCCACTAATGGCGACTGCGCGGTTAACGTCATCACTTTAGCGACGCCCGGTCATCGAGTTGTTTTCCGGACTTATCTTGAAAGAACCCTCAGTTAAAGGCTTACGATTTCTTTACGATGCAGGCTGGCGTGGTGGGGACGTCGCACGTTTCGTTTGCGGATTCATGGTTTGCGACCTGCTCCTGTGTAGTCCGATTCCGCGAAGTCTACCGGCGGCCTTCAAATTAACTTGCGTACTGACGGCGCGGGTCATTGGCTTGAGACTGCGTTGCTACACTTGGTGGGGGTTTGCCCAAATAGACGTCGTGGGCGTGTGGTCTTGTTTGGGCTGTGGCATGCAAAACCCTCACGTGATTGCCGGTTTGGCTAACCGTTTTTTTAACGAGGAAAAAGCGCACAACCTGTCAAACTTGGCGTTCCATGACGATGTCCCTTTGTGGGTCCGACCCGAGTTGAAAAACGTGATCACCAACAGCGCGGAAGTTCCACTTGCGGTAAAAAGCTTGCGCCCGTGCGTTTCGCTCCCAGACGCCGAGCCAGATAGTTTCATACCCTGCGCTTCGCGCTTCATCCAGGCAGGCCCGCATCAGTGCCTCACCGACGCCACGTCCGATCCATTCATGCGACACGTACAACCGAACCAATTCGATGGGCTTCGCGCCTTCGATGGCCTCCGCGCACTTACCCCCGTGAAGCTTTGCGTAACCTGCGGCGACCCCGTCGACTTCCGCAATCAAGAACACCGAGGCGGGCTCAGCCAACTCAGCGCTCTGCTGCGCAACATTAAAGGATGAAGCCAGGTAGGCGGCCATATCCTCCGGAGTGTTATCAACGGAGAAAGTCTCCTCGAACGTGCGGCTTCCTAATTCAGCCAGTAAGTTGGCGTCTGTAGCCTTGGCGTTGCGAATTGTGACCTGGATCTTCTGAGTCATGTGAGTATTATAGGCCACGGTCTTTCTGAGTGATAAAAAGAGAAATTAAGTTGCTTAAAGAGGAAACAAGTTTACAAGACAGCTGGCAACGCGGTGAATACACGATCAGCACGGATCCATCTCGCCTGGATCTCGATCTTATCCACGACTTCATCAGCAATCATTCATATTGGGGCAGCGGTCGCTCGCGCGACGTAGTGCTGCGCTCGATTGAAAACTCGATGGCATTTGGTGTGTACCACGGCGATGGGCAGGTCGGGTTTGCGCGAATCGTAACCGACTATGCCACCTTCGCATGGGTGGCCGATGTTTTCGTCGTTCCTGAACATCGCGGACAAGGGTTGTCAAAATGGTTGATGGAGGTAATGGTGGCTCATCCTAAGCTACAAGGGTTTCGCCGGTGGGTGTTGGCAACAAAGGACGCGCACGGAGTATACGAGAAGTTTGGTTTCACCGAATTGCGCCGTCCTGAGCGTTGGATGGAACGACCTGATCCGAACATGAAAGAAAGTCCGGATTATTGGCAGACTTAGCAGTCCCTGTTTCAGTGGTTGCGGATCACACAATCCAGTTATCGCTGGATAACCCAGCGCAAGGGCGTTGTGGGACCATCTTCATTATTTGTTTTGTATTGGTGGGACTAACGGAAGGTTTGCCAGCGTAAGGGGCCGCCCAGAATACACGGCCCCGCTGGATCAAAAGCGTTTATTTTGATTTCCGCAGCGCGTGCTTCGAAACGAACTGCGCAACCTGACGACCCATCCGCGCACCGACCTCGTCGGAGTTGCGAAAGTGGATGCCAGAATAAACACGTGCATCGATTACTTCCTGAACTGCTTCGCTGAGACTGCTCCACTGGCGAGTAATTCCGGACAACGTTACGACGATCGTCCCTCCCGGAGTGTCCCCAAATTCTGAAGTAAGGATCTTCGCCATAGCACCACTATTTGCTGTGTGTCCCGATGGATACTCAGGATGTGGGGGTGTAGCGACGAACGGTTGCCAGGTAACATGGCCAACAGTTGCATCATTGCCATCAAATTCGCCGTTTACGATTGCCGGCTGTGGCCGCCAGAAGTTGTATTCATACTTCGCTTCCCAGCAAGCAATGCTGGCATCGGCCGCAGCCAGGTAGAACAGGGCAAACAGTCGTGCGTTCTCTGACAGATCGGCGTTGCGAGTCAGTAACAACTGCGTCAGAACGCGATTCCAAATGGCGGTTGGCGATGCCCGCCAGAAAAGTGCGATTTGACTTTGTTCAGCCGAACGACTTGAACCGGTAGCCACACCGATTGTTTTGATCTCATTGTAGTCTTTTGCGTACTGTTCGCCGTTGCGAGCGGGCGGTGGGTCCGGTCGAAACTGTGAACCGCTTCGAAGCACAAACGGCGTGACGTCACCCCAGCCAGGCAGCAGGGCCGGAGCGTTATTCAGTCTTATCCAAACGCCTGGTTCACCTGCGCCAGGCGCGTTGTAATCAAATTGCGCCTGCGATGAGTGATCGTTGGCACGCAGAGCAAGGATCGCTGCGGCTGCCGAGCTACCAAAAGCGACGCCGGGATCGGCAGGCGATAGACCATGAGCTGCGAGCGAGCTCGCAAGAGCGTCATCCAGCATAAGATCATTGCCCGGAAAGAGATTTTTCAGGCCGTGGTGCGCGGCCGCAATGGCGGCAGCCACAGGCGATGCATTTTCAGGTGGAGACGGCGGTGAGAGGTAAGTTTCATACTCGCCGGTGATGCCATTAATGGCATCGTGAACAGCCAGGTGAAAGATTGCCATCACACGCGTCTGCTGCACAGGCGCCAGGGCCGGTGAGGGTCGTAGGGTTAACGTAACCGCCTGTTGGTTCCACTCCACCAATGCATCACTTGCCGTCGCAGAGTGCGTGACGCTCTGAGTAACAGGCAAATTTAAATGGGTTTTGGGGGCAACAGCACAAGAAACGCTCAACAACGGATAAGCGGATATCATCGAGAAAGCGATACCCAGGATTAGTGTTATTACGAGTGATTTGATTAAGGTTTTGACTCTCATCCTTACCTCCTTATCTGCTAAGGCGGGATTGGCTGAGAGAAACTGCAACGGGTTGTTTGAAAATTTCGCCACGCCCCGTCCCGGCGATTGTGATAAGTTGTCGCGCACCCAAGAGCGGGAATAAATTTATGCAGGCCCACTCCTCCAAAGAAATTACCGGGTTGCTTATTGCCTGGAGCGACGGCGACGAATCGGCACTCGATAGGTTGGCCCCACTCATCCAATCGGAGTTGCATCGGCTTGCGCACCATTACATGAGCCGGGAGCGTACCGGGCACTTACTGCAAACGTCCGCACTCGTGAACGAGGCTTACGTTCGCTTGATCGACTGGAAAAACGTCCGCTGGCAAAACCGAGCGCACTTCTTCGGCGTGGCGGCGCAGATGATGCGCCGGATCCTGGTTGACTTTGCTCGTGAGAGGCAATCGCTAAAACATGGCGGTGGCACGTTGCAAGTATCGCTTGATGCGGCAGCATCATTTGTGGTTCACCGGGACACTGACTTAGTGGCGCTGGATGAGGCCCTCACCGCGCTGGCTGAAGTCGATCCACGTAAGGTGCGCGTGGTGGAAATGCGTTTCTTTGCCGGTCTGTCGGTCGAAGAAGTGGCTGACGTTTTGAAGGTCTCAAAGGAGACCGTAATGCGGGATTGGCGACTGGCGAAGGTTTGGCTGCTTAGAGAGCTCGAAGGGGAGGCCGTCGCTCGTGGAAATTGAGAGATGGCAGCAGGTCGAGCGTCTCTACCACCTGGCATTGACGAAAAACCCGAACCAACGTTCAGGCTTCCTTCTTGAAGCCTGCGCAGGCGACGAAGAATTGCGCCGTGAAGTTGAATCGTTGCTGGTCTATGAAGATCGTGCCGAAAAGTTTATTGAGTCCCCGGCACTGGACGTTGCCGCAAGAATGATGGCCGACGATCAATCACAAACAGTCAGAGTAGGCGAAAGTTTCAATCAATACCGAATCGTTTCGCAGCTTGGCGCCGGCGGAATGGGCGAGGTTTATCTTGCAGACGACACCCGTTTAAGACGCAAAGTAGCGCTAAAGTTTTTACCTGTAGCTCTCATTAAAGATAAAAGACATCTCCATCGCTTTGAAGTGGAGGCTCGCGCGATTGCGGCGATGTCGCATCCGAATGCTTGCACCATCCACGAGGTCATTGAAACGGAAGACGGACGGCACTGTATCGTCATGGAGTATGTAGAGGGCATGGCGCTGCGGGAGCGAATGAAGAACGGTCCTGTAAACATCGACGACGCTCTCGATATCGGTATCCAGATCGCATCGGTGTTGTCGAGTGCGCATGCGGCGGGCATAGTGCACCGCGACATCAAACCAGAGAACGTGATGGTCCGTAGCGACGGGTACGTCAAAGTGTTGGACTTTGGACTCGCGAAGTTAGCAGACACAAGGCCCGACCTTGTGAACAGTCAGGTCGAGACGCGCGCTATCGAGCTAAAGACTACGCCGGGAATGGTGATGGGAACCGTCGCTTATATGTCGCCGGAGCAAGCGCGTGGACTTCCGGTTGACGTGCGTACGGATGTCTGGAGTCTCGGAGTGGTGCTGTACGAGATGGTTGCGGGACGAAAGCCGTTTTCTGGACAGACACAAACGGACGTCATCATCTCGATAGTTGAACGAGAACCGGATTCTTTATCGAAGGCCAGCCCTGAAGCAAGACCGTTCGAGCGGATCGTCAAGAAGGCATTGGCCAAAGATCCAAACGAAAGGTTCCAAACGGCAGACGAGATCCTGAGTGAGCTTAAGAGCGTTAAGCGGGAGCTGGAACTCGGTGCTGATCTCGAACGCTACAAGGCATCCAGCTCAACCCAGGATGGCCTTCGCCTTTTCAACCAGGACGCGAGGCGAAGTCGATTGATCGTATTCGCTGCGCTGGCGACGATAGTCGGAATTGCTTTGATTTCGGCAGTGTGGTTCGTCAGAAAGTTGAGAACAGCGACACCCCCTTCGACGTCAATAAAATCACTAGCGGTGTTGCCGATGGTTAACATCTCCGGCGATCAATCTCAGGATTACTTCGCCGAGGGAATGACGGAGACGCTGATATCCGGTCTGGCAAAAGTTACTGCCTTGAGAGTGACCTCGCGCACTTCCGTGATGCAGTTCAAAGGATCGCAGAAGCCATTGAAGGATGTCGCGCGTGAGTTGAACGTGGACGCGGTTGTCGAAGGGTCGGTCCAACGCGTCGGTGACAACATAACTGTCGCAGTACGATTAATCGACGCGTCGACGGAGGAACATCTTTGGTCCGGAAAGTACGATCGTGCTCTGCGCGATGTCGTGACAGTTCAGAACGAGGTAGCCACCGCAATAACGCAGGCGATTCAGATCAAACTGACACCCCAGGAGCAGTCGCGTCTGGCGCGCGCGCGTCCAATCAACCCTGCCGCGTACGATGATTTTTTGCGCGGACGATACTACCTTAATCGACAAACGAAAGCAGATAACGACAGCGCGATCGAGGCGCTTAACCGCGCTGTCACAAGCGATCCGGAGTTTGCCGCTGGTTGGGCTGAGTTGGCCCAGGCTTATGTATGGAAGCTGTTTTTGTTCGCTCCTAATGAGAAGGATCTGCACGAGAAAGCTTTTGTTGCAGTGGAAAAGGCGCTTGCGTTAGATCCAGATTTACCTGAGGCATATTTGGCGCGAGGCCGGCTGCTTTGGACTCCATCTAACCATTTTCCTCACAGCCAGGCTATGCAGGAATATCGCCGCGCCCTAACTTTGAATCCAAGTTTGGATGAGGCGCGAAATCAACTTGCGCTAGTTTTGAGTCATGTAGGACTTCTCGATGAAGCGCTGGAGGAAATTAATAAAGCGTTGGCCACCAATCCCAGTAATAACCTGGCCCGTTTCCGTCAGGGAGAAGTGCTGCTCTTTCAAGGCAAACATGAACAAGCTCTCGCGGCTTTGCGAAATGTCCCTGCTGACGCCAATCCGGCGTTAGTGGGCCATCAGATTGTTTTTGCTCTCTTTAGCCTTGGGAGAAAAGAGGAGGCAGCGGCAACGATCGAGAAGTTCTTGAAGGATTATCCGGCAGACAACCGCGGTCTATTTACCAGCTTACAGGCGATCCTCGCAGCGTCCGCCGGCCAACACCGCGAAGCCGAGGAAAAAATTCGGTCGGCAATCGAGCGCGGAAAGGGGTTTGGACACTTCCACCATACCGCTTACCACATCGCTTGTGCTTACGCGATCATGAACAAGCACGAACAAGCCATCAAGTGGTTGGAATCAGTCGCTAACGATGGATTTCCTTGCTACGTTCTGTTCGAGAGAGATCACAACCTGGATAATCTTCGACAGGATCCACGTTTTCAGGCGTTGCTGGCAAAGCTGAAACAACAGTTGGAACACTACCGAGCTGTTTTATAGCGCCGGTTCGATGCGGATCACGCTACTGCCTGGCTCTCGAACGATCCACGCGTTGAGGATCTCCTGAGCATGAGCCTCATCTCGGGCGGCAATTCCACAATGAGGATCTGCGGGCGTCGTTTGCTCGGCATCATGCAAGTGGCCGGGCGTGCCTTCGCTGCACTCCTTGCAAAGCATACTCGTGCTGGTCGACCAGTCCTCGGCCGCACCTCCAAGGTCGTCGGCAATTAATGAGAGGGTTTCGAGGGTGTTAGGTTCAGCCTGAAGTTCCGCAACGAAGGTCACGAATCCGGACTGCTGAAGAATGGCGAGCTCGTCGAAGACGGGCACTTTCTGACCACGAAGCATCCGGTAGCCGTTCGCCGCGCCATCGTGCAGAACGAGGTCGCCCCAGCGATGACCGGACTCTGGTAAGGGCACGCTAAGCAAGACCGCACGGGCCGGGTCAATCCGGTGACACCACACGACCTCTCCTTCGCTATTCGCGGTCAAACGTATGGGAACGTGGCCCAGATCCATCTCTATAGGGCCGTCGCCGTCTGGGACGGAAATGCCGCAGTTCTGCCAGGCAAGACGGGCGACGTCCCACCGACCGAGGGCAGTTGCTGCGATACCCAGGTTCCACCATGAGTCGCCGTCGGAGGGCGATAGTGCCACGGCGCGCTGATTTGATTCGAGCGATGCATCCCAGTTGCCGCCGTATTTGTGCATGAGTCCCAGGTTGTACCATGGTACAGACCACTCAGGGGCGGCGTCGGCCGCCGCTCGATATGCTTCCTCCGCCTCGGCGAACCAGCCCTTGTCGGCAAGCTTTCTGCCTCGTTCATTAAAACGCCGAGCCTTCGAGAAGATCATTCCTGGGTCCCTTTATCGGATTGGAGATTCATGGCCCGACAGATTACTGTCTACCTTAATCGAAGTTCAACAAGGGAAGACAATGATCTCGACGCACGCAATCCCATGAAGTTCACGTTGACGTGAGGCGAGTCTGGCTATACTCTACGCTCGCTCTTAGGGAATTGCTGTCGCAACTCCCAAACCTCTAACTCCCCAGGAGGTGACCCATGAAAGCTCGTAGCGTGGCTGAGGTGCGGATCCTCCCGCTTTGAGCGGCGGCTTTCCCATCGTAGAGAATTGTTGCGCGGCCCTTACCCCTCTACAAATTAACAACCAGAACACGTTGGAGAAGGAGCGGCTAATCCCGAAGCTGCGACCCTTTTAAGCATTGACAAGTTCGTCCGCCAGAATCGTTATCGTCGACTACCGTACCGGAAACTGGAATTCGATCAAGACAACACTTGATCGACTGGGTTGCGTGTCGTTTATTTCATCTCAGATCGAAGATCTTATTCGGGCAGACAAAATAATACTTCCGGGAGTGGGTCATTTCACGAAAGCGATGGCCAACTTAGAGGAGCTCCGTTTGTTGGACGCACTTAACGAGGCCGTTCTGGTAAAACGCAAAGCAGTTCTGGGGATTTGTCTCGGAATGCAACTGATGGCCACCATGAGTCAGGAGAGCGATAGGCCGGGTTTGCAATGGCTCGATTCCGAGGCTGTCCGATTTAACATTTCAGCAGCGGTCCGCCACAAGGTTCCTCACATGGGCTGGAACCGTATACAAATCAAAAAAATCAGCGCGTTGATGAAAGGCGTAGAGAACCTGTCGGAATTCTATTTCGCTCATTCGTATCACCTGAAGCTCAACGATCGATCGGATCTACTGACTGAAACTGAGTACGGTATTTCATTCCCGTCGGCCGTTGAGCGGAACAATATATTCGGGGTCCAGTTTCATCCTGAAAAGAGTCACCGTATCGGAGTTCAAGTCTTGAAGAACTTTATTGAAATGTGATGTTTCGCCCAAGAATAATTCCGGTTCTCTTGTTGAAAGATCTCGCCGTCGTGAAGTCGGTTCAATTCAGCAATCACAAGTACATCGGCGATCCGATCAACGCCGTAAGAATATTCAACGACCTCGAGGCCGATGAACTCGTATTTCTGGACATTAAAGCGTCCAAAAGAAAGCGACTGATCTCACTGGATTTTGTGAAGGCTGTCGGTGAAGAATCGCGGATGCCTTTCTGCGTGGGTGGAGGCATTACGGCGATCGGCGACATAAAGGCCATAGTCGCAGCTGGAGCGGAGAAGGTAGTACTGAATACTTGTGCGGGTCGCAATCCCGACTTTGTAAAAGATGCGTCAGATGAGTTCGGATCGTCGACAATAGTCGTCTGCATCGACGTAAAGCGGACTCTATTCGGCGTCGAGCGAACGTGGATTGTTGGAGGGACTCGTAACACGCGCTTCTCTCCGTTGGATTTTGCCAAACTCATGGAAGACAAAGGTGCGGGCGAGCTGATAGTTCAGTCCATCGAAAGGGACGGTACGATGGAAGGTTACGATATCGATCTGATCAGGTCGATCTCGCAGGCGGTGAGTATTCCGGTAGTTGCGTTGGGTGGTGCCGGACGGAATGAAGATCTGGTCGACGGGTATCGTTACGGTTTTGCAAACGGGCTCGCTGCCGGCAGCCTATTTGTGTACAAGGATAGACGACGAGGTGTACTAATCAACTATCCGGAAAAGAGGGATGTGTCTTTTGAGTAGTCTTCGCGTGCCCGACATCGATCATGAGCCAGTGATGAATGCTGTGCGAGTGCCAAATTATCAGGAGTGTAGCCGCTGCGTGATGGATACGACCGACCCGCAAATAACTTTCGATAACGCCGGTCGTTGCTGCCATTGTAATGAATTTCTAGGCAAGAGGGCGAAGCACAGCTATCAGGGCAAGGAAAGCGACCTCGCTCTCGACGAACTCTGCGAAACCATAAAACGCACTGGCCGACACAAGAAGTACGACTGTGTAATAGGCGTGAGCGGTGGTGTCGACAGCAGCTATCTCGCTTACATAATTAAAGAGCGCGGACTTAGGCTTTTGGCCGTCCACATGGATAACGGCTGGAATTCCGAGAAGGCCGTGGTCAACATAAAGAACATCACCCGGAAACTAGGCATAGATTACGAAAGCTACGTTCTGGATTGGGAAGAGTTCAAGAACCTTCAGTTGTCGTTCTTAAAAGCATCAGTCCCGGAGGCTGAAACTCCAACCGACGTCGCAATTCCAGCCGCACTCCATTCCGTCGCTGCAAAGCATGGCATCAAGTACATACTCAGCGGCGGAAATTTAGCAACGGAGGGAATATTACCGAAATCATGGCATTACGATGTCCGCGATTTGAAGTACTTCAACCACATTCACCGCACTTTCGGCACTCGTCCGCTAAAGAGCTTTCCGACGTTCGGTTACAAAAAGGAAATCTTTTACAAGATTGTAAAAGGCATGCGCATGGCCTATCCGTTAAATGAAGTGCGTTTCGTAAAAGATGAGGCCATAGAGTTGTTGAGTGAAAAGTTCGATTGGAGGCCGTACGGCGGAAAACATTATGAATCGATCTATACGAAGTTCATTCAATCTTACTACCTCTACGAGAAGTTTAAGATAGATTATCGTAGAGCTACCTTATCAACTCAGATCCTAACCGGCGAGATCGATCGCGACCAAGCCGTCGAACAACTGAAGTGTAGACCGTACAAGCCCCAAGAGATCGACGAGGCCAAGTACTACATTGCCAAGAAGCTTGGTATTGATAGAGAGGAATTAGAGCGGATAATGCGCTTACCGCCAAAATGGTATTGGGACTATCCGAACGACGAGCGAAGGCTCAGTTTCATATATGACAATTATCGAAGGCTTTTTAAGAGAGAGAAATTAGATCGCTTTTAGGTTCATGCCAAAGTCAGTCTCAGTCGTAATTCCTACTTGCAACTATGGACGGTTCATCGTAGATGCGATAGACAGCGTCCTTGACCAGACCCGTCCGCCATCGGAGATCATCGTTATAGACGATGGCTCGACAGACGAAACCGCAGCGCTTGTCGGAGCGTTTCGCGACCGGGTGAGGTATATCCGTCAAGACAACGCAGGTGTGTGCGCCGCACGCAATCGCGGCGTTAATGAATCCACTAGCGAGCTGATCGCCTTCCTCGATGCAGACGATACATGGGAACCGACAAATCTCGAAAAACAGCTCACGAGATTCGAGACTGACGAGGAGATCGGGCTTGTCCATTGCGCAATGCGCGAATTCGCCACTGAGACGGGCGAAACGATTCAATTACATATGGACGGCGGCGAAGAGGGCGTGGCGGACAATCTGCTCTTGTGGGAAGGCCCCATGATTGTTGGACCTGGCGGAGCTGTTACCGTCAGTCGCAAAGCGTTCGATCACGTTGGCGGATTCGATACGCGCATGAAGGTCGGTGAAGATTGGGACTTTTGTTATCGAGTCGCACGATCATTCAAGATTGGCTTTGTTGCCGAACCGCTGGTTAATTATCGTAATCACAGCGGTGCTGCTCATCTCAACATTGAGAACATGGAACGTGGGATGTTGCTGTTCTACGAAAAGGCTTTTGCCACCGACGACCCCGAAATCCTGAAGCTGCGACGTCGAGCATACGGGAATTTTCATAAAGTGATGGCTGGGTCGTATTTGCATGCGGGAAATCTCCGCAAGTTTTTGTCGCACGCGGCAAAGAGTATCTGTATGCGACCCGCGAATTTGGAATACTTCCTTCGTTTTCCGACGAGGAGGTTAGGCCGGCGCGCTACCAAACTGACCGAAGCGATACGCTAGAACTCGCGGTCTTCTGTTTGGGGCGCCGGAGTTCGACCCACGTGAGGAAGGCAGAAAGCGTCGGCACAAGCAGCAAAGAAATTACTGCGGTAGGTTTCCCTTCCATAGCTTCCTTTATCCACTGAGAAGTAAAATCTGCGACCGTCCAGGGGCGTACGAAAGCGAGAACGAAATTAAGCACTAAAGGGATCAGCAAAGGCTTTGGAGTTCTAAGCTTGATGGACCATCGCAAAGCAATGATGACGGTGGTCCAGGTCAGCAAACTGTAGAGACCCTGGGCCCACGCAATCCATGTCTCCGATGTAGCGACCTGGGAAACACTCACACCGGCCTGTTCGCTGAAGTCCGAAACGATTTGTCCAGCGGCGTAGGGCGCCAGAACGGAAGCGCACCCTGCCGCCACCGCAAGGATAATGAAGCCTTCCAAAAGCATTCGCAGCAGGCTTTTCTTATTGCACCAAAACCAACTGGCGATGGCGACAGCGAAGAAACCAGGCATGTAAAGCGGCGAATTCCCGGACATGCCGTGCCGCCAGCTGGCAGCAAAGTCGTAAGCAACCGTACGTGCGTCCTGACCAGCAGACCGTCGATCCACAGCCGAAATCCAACCCAGATCGGCCGTACGTTCAAGCGTTGCTGCCGCGAAGAACATCCAGAGAAAGAAGATGCAAGTCACGAGCATGAACGCCGACGTTGCGA
>Ga0079216_10000197_pt1 | contig 13623 bp, 9 predicted proteins | sample NCAS100_FD_77008 | JGI IMG/M metagenome (GOLD analysis project Ga0079216, IMG submission 77008) | Agricultural soil microbial communities from Utah to study Nitrogen management - NC AS100 | ecosystem: Environmental > Terrestrial > Soil > Agricultural land | place: USA: North Logan, Utah...
AAGTCCACGCGGTCGACTACGTCCTGAAGCCGTTTCACGCGGAGCGCCTCGCGGCCGCGCTCGAGCGCGCGCGGGGCCGCGTGGGGGAGAGAGCGAAGGCCGACCCGTCCTCCTTGACCCTCGCCGCCCGACCGCCGGGCACCCGACTGTCCCGCATCGTCGTCCGGGACGGGGCGAGCGTGCACGTCATCCCGGTCGCGAAGCTCGACCTCGTCGAGGCGCAGGACGACTACGTTCTGCTGAAGAGCGTCGGAAAGAAGTTCCGCAAACAGCAGACGATCGGAGGACTCGCCGCCGCGCTCGATCCGAACCGGTTCGTGCGGATCCATCGGTCTTACGTGTTGAACGTCGACCGGCTCGCCCGGCTGGAGCTCTACGCGAAAGGCAGTTACGTCGCCATCCTCGCCGACGGCTCGCGCGTCCCCGTCAGTCGCGAGGGCCACGCGCGCCTGAACGCGCTTCTCGAGGGGGGGAAGAGGTAGTCGAGGCGGCGGTCCGCCTCGCGGCGGGGCTCTTTCGAGAATAATGCAGCGATGTCGCCCGTCGAGAACCGGGTTGCGGCTCCCGTCGTCCACAAGTTCGGCGGAGCCTCGCTCGAGGACGCCGGCGCGATGGGCCACGCCCTCGGGATCGTCGAGAACGGTCCCCGTCCCGCCGCCGTGGTCGTCTCCGCGTTCGCCGGCGTGACGGACGCCCTGCTCGAGATCGCCCACGGCCTCTCCCGCGGCCGCGATGCCGCGATCCGCAAGACCGTCGGAGACCTCCGGCGGCGATACGAGACCTCGGCCCGAGCGGCGATCCCCGAGAGCGGCCGCCGCCGGCCGATCCAGGACGCCATCCGCCGGGTCTTCGACGAGATCGAGTCGCTTTCCCGCGCACCGGCCATCCTGCGGGAGCTCTCCCCCCGGGCTCTCGACCACCTGCTCGCGCAGGGCGAGGACCTGGCGGCGCGGGTCTTTTCCGCGGGACTCGAGGCGCGCGGTCTTCCATCCGAGTACGTGAGCCCCCTCGACCTCGTGGCGACGGACGGCCACCCGGGCCAGGCCGCGCCCGACCTCGCCGCGACCGACCGGCGCGTCCGCCGGCGGCTGCGCCCGCTGCTCGCGAAGGGCGTCGTGCCCGTCGTTCCCGGTTTCGTCGGCGCGGACGCGGAAGGGCGGGCGGTGACGCTCGGCCGCGGCGGGTCCGACCTGACGGCGACGCTCCTCGGACGGGCGCTCGGCGCCGCCGGAGTGCACCTCTGGAAGGACGTCGAAGGCTTTCTGACCGCGGACCCGCGCGTCGTCGCGGACGCGCGCGTCATCCCGCAGCTGAACGTGCGGGAGGCGGCGGAGCTCGCGTACTACGGGGCCAGGGTTCTCCACCCGCGCGCCCTCATCCCGGTCGGAGGGCGGGTTCCTGTTTTCGTGCGGCCCTTCCGGTTCCCGGACCGCCCGGGCACGGAGATTTCCGGGCGCCGGACGCTCGTACGCTATCCGGTCAAGGCGCTCTCCGCGATCGGGAGGCAGGCCCTCGTCACCGTCGCGGGAAACGGGATGCTCGGCGTGCCGGGCATCGCCGCGCGGACGTTCGGCTCCCTCCACAAGCAGGGGATCTCCGTTTCGCTCATCTCGCAGGCGTCGTCGGAGCACTCCATCTGCGCCGGTGTCCCGGCAGAGCAGGCCGAAGCCGCGAGACGAAGCCTGCTCGACGCGTTTGCCGAGGAGATCACCCGCCGCGAAGTGGACGGCGTCGAGGTGCGCGGAGATCTCGCCACGATCTCGGTCGTCGGCCTCGGGATGGCGGGCACCCCCGGGATCGCGGCGCGGGTCTTCGGCGCGCTCTCCGGCGGAGGCATCAACGTCGTCGCGATCGCGCAGGGATCCTCGGAGCTGAACATCTCTTTCGTCGTGGAGGAGGGACAGGCGGCGGAAGCGCAGCGCCGGATCCACGACGCGTTCCAGCTCGCGAAGATCGGCGGGGGACAGGCCGCCGCCGCCGAACGCGCGGACGTCGTCCTTCTCGGGTTCGGCAAGGTGGGCCGCACCCTGGCCGGGCTGCTCGTCCGCCCGGCTCGCCGCTCGAAGCCTCGTCTCGTCGCCGTCATCGACCGGGGCGGATACGCTTTTCGCCCGGGCGGGCTCTCGGCGCGCGACCTGGCCGAGCTCGCGGCCTCGAAGGCTCGCTCGGGCTCCGTCCTGGAGGCGAGCCGCGGGGTCCGCGCCGGCGCCGCCGAAGCGGTCGCGGCTCTCGCCCTGCACGCGCTCTCGCGGCCGATCCTCGTCGACGTGACGGCGGAAGAGAGCGGCCCGCTGCTCGAGAAAGCCGTCGCGGCCGGATTCGACCTCGTGCTCGCGAACAAGCGACCCCTGTCGGGGAGTCGCGCCGGCGCGGAGCGTGTCGAGCGCGCCGTCCGGTCGGCCGGCCGCCGGCTCCGCTTCGAGGCGACGGTCGGGGCGGGCCTGCCGATACTCGACACGTACCGCAAGCTCGTCGACTCGGGGGACCGGATCGTGAAGATCGAAGGATGTCTCTCGGGAACCCTCGGCTTTCTTTTGACCGAGGTCGAAGCCGGTCGGCGTTTCTCCCAGGCGCTCTCCCGGGCGATGGAGCGCGGATACACGGAGCCCGACCCCCGCGACGACCTCTCGGGGGCGGACGTGGGCCGAAAGGCCCTCATCCTCGGCCGCCTGATCGGGTTTTCCGGCGAGCCGCAGGACGTCGCCGTACAGCCGCTCCTTCCCGCCGCCGCCCGCCCTCTCCCGCTCGCCCGCTTCCTCGAGCGGCTGGAGGAGCGGGACGCGGAATGGGCCGAGCGGCTCGCTCGCGCGCGCAGCCGCGGCCGGGCATTGCGGTACATCGCCTCCGTGACGCGTCACCGGATCCGCGTCGGCCTCGCGGAGGTCGGCCCCGGGAGCCCGTTCGCCGGGCTTCGGGGCACGGACAACCAGGTCGCCTTCACGACGGCGCGATACCGGACGAACCCCCTCGTGATCCAGGGACCGGGGGCCGGCCTTGCCGTCACGGCCGCCGGCATCTACAACGACGTGGCGGAGCTCGGCGGCTCCCGCGAGCGCCCGAGCGGTCCACCCGCGCGGCGGGCACGCGCATGAGGCGGGTCCGCGCCTTCGCGCCGGGCACGGTCGCGAACCTCGGGCCGGGGCTCGACATCCTCGGCCTCGCCGTCGCGGGCGCCGGCGACACGGTCACCGCGGAGCGGTCGGGCAACCGGGAGATCCGGATCCGCGCGTCCGGCCATCCGGACATCTCGGGCGATCTCGGGAAGAACACAGCGGGCATCGCCGCGGCGCGCGTGTGCGAGATCGCTTCGATGAAGTCGGTCGGGCTGACCCTGGAGATCGCGAAGGGCCTTCCGCTCTCGGGAGGACAGGGGGGAAGCGCCGCGTCGGCCGTCGCGGCGGCAGTCGCCGTGAACGAGCTCCTCGGCTCCCCGTTGACGCAGGCGCAGCTCCTGGAGCCCTGCCTCGAAGCGGAGGCGGCGGTGTCGGGCCGCCACGCGGACAACGTCGCGGCCGCCCTCTTCGGGGGCGTCGTGCTCATCCGAACCATGGATCCCATCGACGTGATCCGGCTTTCGTTCCCGGAGGAGCTGCGAGTCGTCGTCGTCGCGCCACAGCAAGCGATCCGAACCGAGGAATCGCGCCGGCGTCTTCCCCGGACCGTCTCGCTGCCCGACGCCCTCGCGCAGGCGGCGGCGGTCGGCGCATTCGTGACGGCGCTCGCGACCAGCGACTTCGACCTCCTGCGCCGCTCGATCGAAGATCGCATCGCCGAGCCGGCGCGAGCGCCGCTCCTTCCCGGCTTCGTCGCGGCGAAGCGGGCGGCGCTCGAAGCCGGCGCCCTCGGCTGCTCCATCTCGGGGAGCGGCCCCGCGGCTTTCGCCTTCGCGGTCGGCCCCGGCAGCGCGCGCCGGATCGCCAAGGCGATGGTCGAAGGGTATCGGTCGGAAGGGGTCCCCGCGAGCGCCCGGGTGGGGCCGATCGACGCGGTCGGCGCCCGCGTCGTCGGCGAGGGCTGACGCACTTGTCCGTCGGCCGCTCCAGCTGGCAGTTCTGCCCGCGGTGCCGCGAAGAGCTCCCGCTCTCCCTTGCCAAGACCCGGTGCCCGCGGTGCGCGGCCCTGCTCGAAGTCCGGCACCGGGCGCCCGACGCGTCGGGAGCGGAGCTCCGCGATCTCTTCGCGTCGCGGCGCGGGGGCGTCGGGCGCCTCGACGCCTCCGGAGTGTGGAGGTTCCGCGAGCTCGTGCTCCCCGGCGCCAGCGACGCCGTCACGCACCCGGAGGGGAACACCCCGCTGCTCGTGAGAGCCTCGGTGTCCCGGTGGGTCGGTCTCGAGGAACTCTCGCTCAAGCACGAGGGACACAACCCGACCGGCTCCTTCAAGGACCGCGGCATGACGGTCGGGGTGACGCAGGCGAAGAGGGTGAAGGCCCGGGCGATCGCCTGCGCCTCGACCGGCAACACGTCCGCGTCGCTCGCGTCGTACGGCGCGCTCGCCGCGATTCCCGCGCTCGTTTTCGTGCCGAGCGGACAGGTCGCGGCGGGCAAGCTCGCGCAGACGCTCGCCTATGGCGCGAGGACGCTCGTCGTCCGGGGCGACTTCGACGCCTGTTTTTCGCTCGCCCTCGAAGCGAGCGAAAAGCTGAACGTGTACCTGCTGAACTCGGTGAACCCCTTCCGGCTCGAGGGACAGAAGACGATCCTCTTCGAAGCGCTCGAGCAGCTCGGGTGGGACCCTCCGGACTGGGTCGTGCTTCCCGCCGGCAACCTCGGCAACACGTCCGCTTTCGGGAAAGCCCTCGTCGAGGCGCTCGAGGCCGGCCTCATTTCGCGCCTCCCCCGACTCGCGGCCGTCCAGGCCGAGGGCGCGAACCCCTTCGCGCGCGCCTTCCGTGAAGGATTCGCGCGCCGCCACCGCGTCCAGGCGGAGACGGCGGCGACGGCGATCCGGATCGGCGATCCCGCCTCGCACGACCGGGCGGTGGAGGCGATCCGCGCGACGAACGGCGTCGTCACCGACGTGACCGACGAGGAGATCCTGGAGGCGAAGGCGGTCGTCGACGCCTCGGGCGCGGGCTGCGAGCCGGCGAGCGCGGCGAGCGTCGCGGGCGCGAGGAAGCTCGTCGCGGAGGGCGTGATCGAGCGGGGAGCGCGCGTGGTGGCGATCCTCACGGGCCACATCCTGAAGGACCCCGGCCTCCTCCTGCGCTACCACCAGGAAACGTCGCCCGCCCCGAGCCGCGCGAACCGCCCCGTGGAGATCGAAGCGAGCCTCTCGGCGGTCGAGGCGGTCCTCTCGGAGGGTCCTTGAAGAGGTCGCAGCCGATGGGAGCGCTGCTCTCCCGGCTCGAGGAGGCGAAGACGCGCCGGCCCGACGGCGGGGAGACGGCGCGGCTCCTGCGGTCGGTCGGCGGCCGCGTCGCGGCCGACGCGCGGGAGCTCGTCCGGCTGCACGAAGCGCTCCTCTTTCTCCGGGCGTACCCGCACGACCGGCGCGTGCTCGCGGAGACGGAGCGCCTCCTCTCCACCTTCCCGGCGCGCGTCGCGCGCCTCGCTCGGAAGGGCGCGGACCTCTCCGCGTTCGACGACCCCGAGGTGTCGGGGATCGCGGGATCGAAGATCACGACGACGTACTCCTACGACGTCGTTCGCTGGCTCGCCCGACGGTTTCCGCGTACCGTCCGCCTCGACTGGGAGGACTACGCGGGAGCCGACCGGCTTCGCGCACTTTTCCCGCGCTTCCTCCCGCTGCTCGAGGAGGAGGCGCTCGAGGACGCCAACGTGCCGTACCTCGAGTGGCTCCGGGCGGTTGAGCCCGATCCGCGCCGGGATCTGCACTGGCTCCTCGCCGCGCTGGAACGGCTCCCCGGAAACCGGGACGAGCGCGCCGAGCGCTTCGAGGCGCTCGTCGTCCCGATCGTCTGGGACGTCGGGTACGGGCGGGTCAACCGCACGCGGCTCCGCGGAAAAATCCGCCCGTCGGAGACGTTTTTCCATCCGGAGCCGTTCCTCTCGCGGCGCGACGTGTCGCTCGCCCGCGAGCTCGCGTCGCCCGCGCTTCCCGTCCGCCGGCTGCCGCGCGCGGAAGGCGCGGCGTTCCTGGAGCTCGCCCGGGAGTCGACGGCGCTCCGCTACCGGGAGTACTACAACTTCACGTACGGGAATCCCGCGTCCGTCCGGTCCGCGAAAGTCGGGCGGGGCGTCGAGATCTTTCTCGTCGGCCTCGAGAGGGGCCGCCGCCTTCCGCTTCGAGCGGGGTTCGCCGCTTTCGTCCTGAAGAACGGGGTGCCCATCGGCTACTTCGAGGGGCTCCCGTTCTTCGACCGTATCGAGGTCGGGTTCAACATGTACTACACGTTCCGGGAGGGGGAGTCGGCGTGGATCTTCTCGAAGTTCCTCCACATGGTCCGACAGGTCCTCGGCGTGACCTCTTTCTCGATCGATCCGTATCAGATCGGCCTCGACAACGAAGAAGGGATCGCGTCCGGCGCGTTCTGGTTCTACCGCAAGCTCGGCTTCCGCCCCACGGACCGGGGAGTCGCGCGCCTTCTCGAGAGAGAGGAGCGGGCGATCGCCGCCGACTCGCGGCACCGCTCCACGCCCGAGGTCCTGCGCCGCCTCGTCAGGGGAAGCCTCCTGTACGACGTCGATCCCGCGCGCGCCGGGGACTGGGACCGCTTTCACGTCCGGCGCATCGGCCTCGCCGTGCAGCGAAGGATGCGTCAGCGTTTCGGCGGCGATCCGCTCCGCGCGCGCCGGGACGCGGCTCGCCGCGTGGCCCGCGCGCTCGGGATTCGCCCGAAGGCGGGGGACGCCGTCGCGCGGGAGACCTTCGAAGACCTCGCCCTCGTCCTCGCGCTCGTTCCCGACCTCGGCCGGTGGAGCGCAGCGGAGAAAGAGGCCGCCGCGCGCATCGTGCGGGCGAAGAGCGGCGCGGAGGAGATCCCGTATCTGCGGCTCTCGCAGGAACACGAGCGGCTGCGACGGGCGGTCATCCGGCTGGGGTCCTCGCCCCGAGCGTAGCGGGGGATTCCCCCTGAAGCGCAGGGGGTCCTTCGGGCCTTCGGCCCTCAGGACGACGCGCCTAGAAGCCGACGAGCACCCTGACCGCGCGGCAGAGCTTCTCGGCGTTCGGGAGGAACGCTTCCTCGAGGGCGGGCGCGAACGGGACGGGCGTGTCCGGCGCGGTCACCCGTACGACGGGCGCGTCGAGGCATTCGAAGCACCGCTCCGCGATGACGGCCGCGACCTCGGCGCCGATGCCGCCGGTCCGAGTGGCCTCGTGCAGAACGACGGCGCGGCTCGTCCGCGCGACCGACTGGAGGATGGTCTCCTCGTCCAGGGGAAAGAGAGTCCGCAGGTCGACGACCTCGGCGTCGATCCCTTCGGCCTCGAGCGTGCGGGCGGCTTCGAGCGCCGTCCAGACCATCGCGCCGTACGTGAGGACCGAAACGTCCCGCCCCTCGCGGCGCACCGCCGCCCGCCCGATCGGCACGACGTAGTCCTCCGCGGGCAGGACTTCCTTGACGCGCCGGTACAGGAACTTGTGCTCGAAGTAGAGAACGGGATCGTCGTCGCGGATGGCGGCTTTGAGCAGTCCCTTGGCGTCGTGCGCGGTCGACGGCTGAACGATCTTCAAACCCGGCGTGTGCGCGAAATACGCCTCCGGGTTCTGGGAGTGGAAGGGGCCGCCGTGGACGCCGCCCCCGGCGGGCCCCCGGACGACGAGCGGAACGGCGCAGCCCGTCCGGTAGCGCGACTTCGCGGCGAAGTTCGTGATCATGTCGAACGCGCAGGAAATGAAGTCGGCGAACTGCATCTCGGCGACGGGACGCAGGCCCGCCATCGCCGCGCCGACCGCCGCGCCGACGATCGCGGTCTCCGAGATCGGGGTGTCGAGGACCCGCTCCTCTCCGAACCGCTCGATCAGACCGTCGGTGACCTTGAAGGCGCCGCCGTAGACGCCGATGTCCTCTCCCAGGAGGAAAACGCGGTCGTCGCGCGCCATTTCCTCCGAAAGCGCCTCGCGGATGGCGTCGACGTAGAAGGTCTCCACGCGGGGAGGCGCGGCCGCCGCCGGTCCGCCGGGAGCGGCGACGCTCAAACGAGTCTCCGGAGGAACGCCGGCTCGGCCGCCGATTCGCCCGAGGCGTAAACGCCGTCGAGAGCGTGCTGCGGCGCCGGAGAAGGGGAGGCCTCGGCGTCGGCGACGTCGCGGTCGAGCTCTTCGGCGATCGCCCGGTCGATCGCGTCGAGAGCGGAAGCCGTGGCGTCCCCCGCCGCGATGAGGCGCTCGGCGTAGCGCTCGATCGGATCGCGCCTGCGCCACTCCTCCAGCTCCTCTCTCGGCACGTAGCTCTGACCGTCGTGCTCGGCGTGCCCCTTCATCCGATAGGTCTTCGCCTCCACGAGCGTCGGGCCGCCGCCGGCCCTCGCTCGATCGACTGCGGCTCGCGCGGCTTCGAACACGGCGACGACGTCGTTGCCGTCCACGGTCTCGCCGGGGATGCCGTAGGCCGCGGCGCGGTCCGCGAGACACTTCGCGGCGGTCTGCTTTCGAAAGGGGGTCGAGTACGCCCAGCCGTTGTTCTCGGCGATCACGACGAGCGGCAGCTTCTGAACGGCGGCGAAATTGAGCCCCTCGTGAAACGCGCCCGTGGACGTCGCGCCGTCGCCGATGTAGGTCATCGCCACGGTGCGCAGCCGCTGCATCCGGGCCGCGAGCGCGATGCCGGCCATGACCGGGACGAGGGCGCCAAGCATCGAGATGGACGAGACGACTCCGCGCTCCGGCCGGCCGAAGTGGAGGTTGCCCTCCCGTCCGCCCGTCGGGGACGACGCACGCGCGAGGTGCTGGGTCAAGACTTCGCGGGCGGAGTAACCCATGACGAGAACCGAGCCCAGGTTCCGGATGAGGGGGCCGAGCACGTCCCCTTTCTCGAGGGCCGAGGCGCTTCCCACCGAAGTCGCCTCCTGGCCGAGCGAGCGGTACAGACCGCCGACGATTTTTCCCTGGCGGTACAGGTGGACGAGGCGCTCCTCGAGAGACCGGTTCCGCCTCATGAACCGATAGAGGTCGATGCGTTGTTCTGGGGTGAGCTGAACCATCGCGAGGAAGCGGGATTATACGGGCCTGAAGACGGACGGGAGGCGGAAGCCGGGGGACTAAGATGGACGCGTCCATGGCTCCCGCCCCACTGATCTCGGTGCTCATCGCTTCGGATCGGGTGGAGGGCTCTCTTTCCGCTTGCCTCGAGTCTCTCGAGCGGCAGGAGGGCGCCCCGCCCTTTGAGGCCGTGATCGCGTCGGCGGCGCCTTCGGACTCCCCGCGGACATTCTCCTTTCCCTGCGAGTGGGTCACGGTCGTGCCGCGCAACCCAGCGGCCCGACGGAATGCCGCGGCCCTGCGGGCGCGCGGGACCGTTTTCGCGTTCATCGACGACGATGCCGAAGCCGAGCCGGATTGGCTCCGGTCCGGCGCGAGGTCGCTCGAACGCGCGGACGTGGCCGGCGGACCGGACCTCGGTCTCAGGGGAGCATCGTACGGCGAGCGGCTGTCCGACCTTCTGCTCGCGACCCCCTGGATCGGAAGCGGGATTCCCGCACACGAGCGCCGGCCGCCGGGCGGTCCTGTCGTTTCGGCGCACGACGTCGCGCTCTGCAACCTGTTCGCGACAAGGAACGCCTTCGAGGCGCTCGGCGGGTTCGACGAGAGCCTCGGATACGTCGGGGAGGACACGGACTTCGTCCGCCGGGCTCTCGACCGCGGCTTCGCGGTCCACCTGGACCCGGACGTCCGCGTGCGTCACCGCCGCAGGCCGTTTCCGGGCGGGTATCTTGCGCAGCGCTGGCGCTATCGCGTGAAGACGGGCCGGATGCTGGTCGAGCGTCCGGGGCTCCATTCGAGGGGGCGGGTCACCGCGTTTCTCACGGCCGGCTTCGCGGCCACCGCCGGAACGGCGCTCTTCGGGCTTCCTTTCCTCCTTCCCGTCGGGCTGGCCTACGCCGGCACGACCTGGGTCCTTTCCTTCCCTATCTGGCGGGACGACCCGGCGCTTTTCCCCGCGGTGCCGTTCGCGTTCGCCCTCCATCACCTGACCTATTTCGGCGGGCTTCTCGCAGGCATCGCGCAGGGTCTCCTGACCGCGGGGGCGCGGTGAACGAGCTCTCGCTCGCGGCGCAGTGGGTCCGGGGCCGAAGGACGCTCCCGCGTTACCTGATTCTCGGGATGACCAACCTCTGCAACTCGAGGTGCGTCACGTGCTTTTACTGGGATCACCTGAACGTCAACCGGCACCTCGAGATGACGCTCTCCGACTACGATCGCGCGCTCGCCGACCTTCCCTCTCTTTACAGCGTCGTGCTCACGGGAGGGGAGCCGACCCTCAATCGCGACCTGCCCGAGGTGACAAGGCTCCTCTACCGGCGCCACGAGGCTTCGAACGTCACCATGCCCACGAACTCGCTCGTGCCGGAGCAGGTCGAGTCGATCGTGGCGCGCGTCCTCGAATCGCGCCGCGACGAGCGGCAGACGTTCACCGTCGGGCTCTCGCTCGACCACCTGGGCGACCGCCACGACCGGATCCGGGGCGCGCCCGGCAACTTTCCGCGCGTCGAGGAAACGTATCGCCGCCTTACGGCGTTGAAGCGCCGGAGCTCGGGGCTCCTCGTCAACGTGCAGACCGTCCTCGCGTCGTTCAACCGGGACGACCTTCCCGAGATCACCGGCTGGGTCTCGGCGAACTTCCGGGAGATCGACTTCCACTCCTTCGAGCTCCTCCGCCCGCCTTTTCCCGACTCGTCCATCCGCCCGCTGACGGCGGAGGAGTACGCGACCGCGCTTTCGACGCTCAAGCCCTACTGGGCCGGGTTCGACCGGTACCGCCCGATCCTGAAGAACCTGAAGGTCGCGGCGAGGGAAGCGGAGCTCGAGACGCTCTCGCAGGAACGGATGGTCTATCCCTGTTACGCCGGAACGGTCTCGGGTGTCCTGAACCCCGAGGGAACCGTGTCGCTGTGCGAAGTCCAGTGGGAGATCGGGAACATCCGCGACTTCGGCTGGTCGTTCGCGAAAGCATGGTTCTCGGAAAAGGCCGACTCGATGCGCCAGCGCATCGCGAAGCGCGAGTGCTGGTGCACGCACTCGTGCTTCATGTCGTCCTCGTTGCCCTTCTCGGTCAAAGGGCTCACAAAGATGGCGAAGACGGCTCTCCTCCCAACCCGTTAAGCGCAACCAGGCCGCGTTTACACCATGGGCTGGTGAGCCGCGGCCGCTTACTCTCTACCGGCGCCGTCGAGGCGCCGCTAAAAGAAAAGGCCGGGCAACGCCCGGCCTTTTGAAGAGTCGGTCGCTCAAGCTCAGTGCTTGTCGCCCACAACCATCTTGTTCTCGACGCTCTTGACGCCCGACGTCTCGCGAGCGAGCTTGATCGCCATGTCGATCTCGGCCTGGCTGTTCATGTGGTCGCCCGTGAGCCAGACCACGCCATTGCGCGTATCGACGTCGATCTTCAGGCCGCCCACCGTCGGGTCCGCCAGAAGCTTGGCCTTGACGGCCGCCGTAATGCTCGCGTCGTCCATGACCGTACCGGCCGAGCGATCGGGCTCCGGGTTCGGAGCGTTGCCGCCCATCGCCGCGTCGCCTTCGCCGCCGGGCGCGGGCACGCCCGTGGCGCCTTCACTCCCGTAAGCCGGAGCATCACCCGGCATCGCGGCCGCGCCGCCGGAAACCGTGATGTTGTCGACGACGTCCGCGACGCCCTCGGTGCCGCGCGCGAGCGCAACGGCCTGGTCCTTGGCCGCCTGGCTGTCCACGCTGCCGGAGAGCGTGACGACCTTGTCCTTCGTGTCCACGTCGATCTGATACGCCTTGACGGTGTCATCTGCCGCGAGTTTCGACTTGACCTTGGTCGTGATTCCCGCGTCGGTCTGTGCGCACGCCACCGTGAACGCCACCGCCGCCAGAATCCCCAGAAGAGTGGTGATCCGTTTCGTCATGAAGTTCCTCCTTGTGCTTTCGGCCAAATGGCCGCGACCGGATCTTTGCATCTTTCGTGCCTCCGGCGGAAACCGAACCGCCCGGTTGGAAATGACTGAGCGGATTGGGCTATTGTGTGTCGGGAAAGAGCAGAAACGAGGTTATGGGGAAGAACGAAGAATCCGACCCGACGATCCCTGCGGAAATCCGGGAGGGCCGGCGCCGCTGGGAGGAGGCCGCGAAAGCGAGCTTCGAGCGTCATCCCCGGTGGAAACGCGACTTCACGACCGTGTCCGGGGCGGAAGTTCTCCCGCTCGCGGGTCCCGACACGCTCGCGGGTTTCGATCCGGAGCGCGACCTGGGATGGCCGGGCCGATACCCCTTCACGCGCGGCGTCCAGCCCACGATGTACCGCGGAAAGCTGTGGACGATGCGCCAGTTCGCCGGATACGGGACCGCCCGCCAGACGAACGAACGGTTTCACTACCTTCTCGACCACGGTCAGACGGGACTCTCCACGGCTTTCCACCTGCCGACGCTGTACGGCTACGACTCGGACCACGAGATGGCGCGCGGCGAGGTCGGCAAGTGCGGCGTGGCGATCGACTCGCTCGCCGACATGGAGGTGCTCTTCGACCGGATCGACCTCGGGCGGGTGACCACGTCGATGACGATCAACTCGACGGCGCCGATCGCGCTCGCCATGTACCTCGCGGTCGCGGAAAAGCACGGGACGCCCTGGGACCGGGTCGGAGGAACGCTCCAGAACGACATCCTGAAGGAGTACATCGCGCAGAAGGAGTACATCTTCCCGCCGCGTCCCTCCATGCGCCTCATCACGGACCAGTTCGCGTTCTGCGCGAAGAACGTTCCGAAGTGGAACACCATCTCGATCTCGGGCTACCACATCCGGGAGGCGGGCTCGACGGCGCTGCAGGAGCTTGCCTTCACCCTCCGGGACGGCGTCGAGTACGTGAAGTACGGGATCGAGGCGGGGATGCCCGTCGACGACTTCGCGCCGAGGCTCTCTTTCTTCTTCAACGCCCACAACGACTTCTTCGAGGAGATCGCCAAATACCGCGCCGCCCGCCGCGTGTGGGCGAAGACGATGAAGGAACGCTTCGGAGCCCGCGACGAACGTTCCTGGATGTGCCGGTTCCACACGCAGACCGCGGGATGCTCGCTGACGGCCCAGCAGCCCTACAACAACGTCGTGCGGACGGCGCTCCAGGCGCTGGCCGGGGTTCTCGGCGGCACGAACTCGCTCCACACCAACTCTCTCGACGAGACGCTCGCCCTGCCGTCGGACTTCGCGGTCAAGCTGGCGCTCCGGACGCAGCAGGTGATCGCCCACGAGTCCGGCGTCGCCAACACGATCGATCCGCTGGGCGGCTCCTACTTCGTCGAGGACCTGACCACGCGGATGGAGCGGGGGTGTTTCGACTACTTCCGACGCATCGATGCCCTGGGCGGAATGGTCGAGGCGATCGAGGCGGGATTTCCGCAGCGCGAGATCATGGACGCGGCCTATGCCTACCAGCGCGCCGTGGACGCGAAGGAAAAGATCGTCGTCGGGGTCAACGAGTTCGTCGAGGAGAACGAGGCGCCGCTCGAGACGCTCTACATCGACGAGTCGGTGGAAGATCA
>Ga0079216_10000198_pt1 | contig 13544 bp, 6 predicted proteins | sample NCAS100_FD_77008 | JGI IMG/M metagenome (GOLD analysis project Ga0079216, IMG submission 77008) | Agricultural soil microbial communities from Utah to study Nitrogen management - NC AS100 | ecosystem: Environmental > Terrestrial > Soil > Agricultural land | place: USA: North Logan, Utah...
GGCTTAGCCACCGGATGTGGGGCGGCAAATCCGATATTTATTGGCCGGACTTTAGCCGAGCTGTTCCACACCGAATCACCAACGCTCTCGCGAAGCACTTTTGAGCAAGGTCCAGCTTAGTAACTATCTTTTGATGGCGAATCCAGACTTCAGCTCCCGACTCGAAGCTCTTCTGAAACGTCCTTTCCTCCACTCGCTACTGGTTGTTCTCTTCTACGCCTTTCTATTCGTTGCTTTCTTCTCTCCTTCACTCCTGCGCGGTGCACCGTTGGCAGTTGGCGCTGACGGACAGCATCTTTATTTGCCGAATTTTCTGGGGCCTAAAGTTTTTTGGGACCACATGATATTCGCCGGCTTTCCCATGATGGCCGACCCGCAAGTAATGACGTGGTATCCCCCGGCCCTGCTCTTTTCCCTGATTCCGGGATCATGGAATCCCTTCATCCTCCTTGCTTATGTGCTCACGGCCTCATTCATGTACGGCTATGTGCTAACGATTACTGAATCGAAATTGGCCGCGCTCACCAGCGGTGTAATCCTGGGCATGAGCGGTTTCATGATGGCGCACCTGGGCCATGCCGTCGTAATTCATTCCGTCGCGTGGGTTCCGTTACAGCTTTGGTCTTACGAAAAACTGCGACGAAGGTGGAGCTCCTCGTGGTTTGTGGCCGGCAGCTCCGCAATCGCGTTCAGCTTTCTGGGAGGTCACACTCCAATTTTCACCCTGGGGTTCGGACTGGCGGCAGCTTACGCAATCGTCCTTGGCTGGACCGCGCCGATCGGTCGTCTGCGCTATTACCTGACTTGCGCTCTGATGATGGTTTTGGGAATCGGGCTCGTAGCCATTCAGATCGTTCCTACTGCGGAGATTGTTGGAGAAAGCATTCGCACCGGCTACAAGTTTTCCGATTTTATTTCTCACTCATTGCCCCCGCATCAGGTCTTGATGCTCGTCTTTCCCAAAGTCTTTGGCGGCCTGAGAGAATCCGGTGCGCTTCCCTACTACGGCGCAGAATACCTTACGGAGCTGACGGGTTATGTGGGACTGCTGCCGCTGTTGCTGGCGGCTATTGGATTAGCCAAGTGGCCTCAGCGCTCACTGACAATCTTCTGGCTCGGGGTTGCCCTTGTCGCTGTAGTGCTGGCTATGGGAGACGCGACCCCCCTCGCTCGCCTCATTTATCACGTTCCCGTCGTTAACCAGTTTCGGGCGCCGGGAAGACACTTGTTAGAGTTCACCTTCGCCGTTTGCGTGCTCGCCAGTCTCGGAATTGCTTTCCTTCTCAGGCAAAAGGCAACCTCCGTGGTTGTCTTCAAAGTCGTCGTGTTGGGAGCGGTGGTCCTGATCGTAGCAGCGGTACTCGTATTTACGAATCTTGCAAGTCTCGAAGCCTTGGCTGCGCACAAGGACTTGTCTCCCGAGGCAGTCAGGCGTTGGACGAGATGGGCAGTCGCGATCCCACTTGCTTTGTTTGTCGGCTCAGCCGTGGCGCTGACTTACTGGTCCCGGCGTCCCCACTCTTTCGGCAAGACTGCCCTAATGTTCGTGGTGTTGGTGATCGATCTTGCGAGTTTTGGCTGGTCGTATGATTGGCGCTACGCGGGAATCGACAAAGATGCACTTCAGCCTCCGGAGATTGCGACACGCTACCGCAGTCTGCTGCAAGGCGACCATCAGCGAATACTTCCGACGCGGGGAACCATGGCGCCCCGGGGCGAGCTTCCTCCGAATCTTTCGCGCTTGTGGGACGTGCCCAACGCCAGCGGATACAACTCCTTAATCCTTTCACGTTTTAGCAAACTGCTAAACATGCAAGACGTGGGAACTGTTACTCGCCCTCTCTGGTGGGATCCCAACGATCAGACTCTAAACCTCGCGGCAGTACGCTACCTCCTGATGCCGCGAATGGATGTTGTCACTGACCAATCCGGAACGGTGTGGCAAAAGCAAGATTTGCAGTTGTGGCTCGGCGCTGGTTGTAACACCAGCTCCACTGACTCGGTCACCTTTAACCCAACCGACCGCGTGCCGAGTACTGCTATTGCAATCGTGGCTCGGCTCGCCTGTGCCGTGAGTATTCCTGATGGCGCCGAGGCTGTGCAGATAAAAGTTATCGACACAGACAACAACACTGAGTCGCATAGTTTGTTAGCTGGTCGGGATGTAAGCGATTGGGCCTATGACTGCGAAACCGTCAAACATAGTCTCAAGCACAGTCGCGCCCACATTTTTGAGAACTTCGCGGCCAAGGTCTACGAGGAGTCCTGCCAGGGGCATTACTACCGATCAAACTTCAAACTGGATGGACGAAAAACCATCAAGAGTATCGAACTTCGCTGGACCGGTCCGTCAGGCTCAATGATCCTGGATAAGATAAGTCTGGTTGATGACGAGCTTCTCAGTTCGCGTCCCGTTGATCCGATGACGATGGGTGATCACTGGCGCTTTGTAGAAGAGCGAGACGGTTCCCAGGTGTTCGAAAATCTTGCCGCGATGCCGCGCGTCTGGCTGGTTCCCGAGGTCATAGTGCTTGGGGCTGAGGAAATTCGAACTGCCGCACAGACTTCCCGGTTACCTGACGGTCGCGGATTTGATCCAAAGCGGATGGGATTGATTGAGAGACCATTATCGCTGGAGACGGGGCAAACCAATCCGAACACCATTGCCCGCATAACGACCTTGGCGGACAACACGATGGAAGTCCAAACCCAGTCAGCCACTGCAGCATTCTTAGTTACCAGTGATGTTTATTACCCAGGCTGGCGCGCCACGATTGACGACCAGCCGGTCGAACTCTACCGGGCTAATTATGCCTTCCGCGGGGTGACTGTTCCCGCCGGAAACCATGTGGTGAAGTTTGTCTACCAGCCCCGCCGCTTTTACTTCGGCTTAGCAATCAGTCTCGGCTGCTTATTGGGGCTCACCGGTTTGGGACTCATAAATTTTGCGAGAACATCGAAAGCATTAATGTCCAAATAATACAGAATCAAAGTCCAACTTTCGTCTTCCGAACCGCGTCTATATATCCTGGCCGCCAAGTTGAAAACATGTTCTCGGCCTGGACCTCAGCTACCGCCGGTCAACCTGAACGAAATCCTGTTTGGCTGCCGGATAGCAAGGAGAAGTCCCGCAAACTGTCAGTTTTTGATCGCCAGCCAAAAATGAACCAATTGACACTAATTGCGGCGGCAAGCTATATTCCAAGGTGCCTCTTGGGTGGCGTGGCACCTCCAAAAGAGAACACCTCAATTCGGCTCTCTTTTCCGCTAATGAAACTTAGGTAGGAGCAGCAAAATGAAATTAGCCGTCACTATTCTGTTGATTACCCTTGCCGCCTCGAGCGCCTGGGCTCAGGCGCCAACGCTGCGCATCGTCGCTCCAGACCCGAATCTTCCCGCCGAGCTTTACTACGGAAATACCAAAGTAAAACCGCTGCGCTTGCGTCCCGGGACGAATACCCAGATCACGATTGACGACGCCGACTTCTTTGTCTTCCAGCATTACGTCGATTTTCTGAATCGCCTGCCTGAGCCTGGTGGTTACGCCGGCTGGCAAGCTGTGCTCAACGGTTGTGTGCCGGTGACCGCCAGCTGCGATCGAATCCACGTATCGAGTGCGTTCTTTCAGTCGCCAGAATTTCAAGAGCGTGGTTACTTTGCCTACCGTCAGTATTCTGTCGCGTTCGGCCGCAAACCGGATTTCACCGAGTTTCTTCCTGACCTGCGAAGAGTGACCGGCTTTTTGGATGCGACGCAGTTAGAGGCTGCCCGCGTCGCCTTAATAAATGATTTCATGGCGCGGCCGGCTTTCGTCTCTACCTACAACGGATTGGCTAATGGGCCATTCGTAGACCTGCTGGTTACCACCGCGGGCGTGACCTTGCCAAACAAGCAAGCGCTAATCGACGGGCTAAATGCCGGCACGATGACCCGGGCGCAAGTGTTTCGCGCGATTATGGAAAGCACCGAGGTTTACGCTAAGTACTACAACCAGTCTTTCGTGGTGATGCAGTATTTCGGCTACCTGCGCCGCGATCCTGATGCGCTTTATGTGAATTGGATTCAGGTGCTGGATCAAACCGGCGACCCGCGACACATGATCAACGGTTTCATGAACTCGTTGGAGTATCGCAACCGTTTCTAAAGCGCAAGGCACAACCGAAGAATAAAAAGGCCAACTCTCGCAGTTGGCCTTTTTTGTGCCTGCGTGTAGATAATCAGCAACGGCGACATTTCGAAGCGCTTCGGGTAATTAGACCGCACGAGCACTCAGTAATGTTGTTGCGACTGTAAGGGGAGCTTAAGTTACTTAATGCAGACACGACCTCCCGACATCTCGATAGTTATCCCCGCCCTTAATGAGCGCGAAAATCTTGAGCTCTTATTGCCGCTCTTAAGTGAAGTAGTCGCTACTCTCAATCTCAACTCAGAAATAATCATTGCGGATGGTGGTTCCGCTGACGGCACGGCGGAATTTGCGGAGCAACAAGGTGCCCATGTGGTACTTCAATCAGAACGTGGTTATGGCGGCGCCCTGTTGGCCGGTTTCGCTCGCGCCCGCGCAGCCTATGTCGTCACGATGGACGCGGACTTATCTCACCCTCCGGTCTTCCTGCGCGATTTCTGGCAAAAGCGCACTGCCGCAGAAATGTTAATTGCCTCGCGTTACATCGCGGGGGGCAAGGCTGACATGGGGCCTTCTCGTCGCGTGCTGAGCGGCATCCTCAACAAGACTTACGCGCGCGTTCTCGATTTACCACTTGCGGATCTTTCCAGCGGCTATCGGATGTATCACCGTGACGTGCTGGCAAAACTTGAACTACAGGCGCGCGATTTCGATGTCCTCGAAGAGATATTGGTAAAGGTTCATTTGCTGGGCGGAAGAATTAAAGAAGTGCCGTTTCATTACCAGGCCAGAAACTCAGGAAAGTCGCACGCGAAATTACTTAAATTCGGTTGGGCCTTCGTGCGCACTCTGGTCCGCATGAGACGATTGCGCAACACAGCACGCACCTGAAGTTAAGCTTGTTCGAGAGGAGATTGGCTATGCAGGTGGAACGTCTTACTCCGATTCTAAACGTATCCGATATTCAGGCGAGTTTTGCGTGGTTCGAAAAGCTTGGCTGGATGAAAGGCTGGGACTGGGGTGATCCACCCACTTTCGGCGGAGTTTGCAATGGCAAAAGCGAAATCTTTCTATGCCAGAACGGTCAGGGATCTCGCGGCGGTTCCCTACCGCGACACGTCGAAGGCGATGATGATACTGGTGGCGTCTGGATGACCTGGTGGCTTGCGTCGCCGCGCGAAGTGGACGCAGCTTACGAACTTGCGCTTAAACAAGGTCTCACTGTGCTGACGCAGCCGACTGACGAGCCCTGGAATGTGCGTGAATTCCAACTCATGCATCCGGACGGACATACGTTCCGCGTAAGTGCCGGCCTCGAGGAAGAATGATCAGATTGCAGATTGGCGATTGCAATGCCGATTTAAAGTGGTCTCCAAAAACTGCTCAGTCAGGAAGGGCAGCTTGCCCCCGCTTCTTATTCTCGCGAAGCACTTCGCCATAGACATCCGATGTCAGCCTGGCCGTTCTTTGCCAGGTAAATTTGGCGGCGTGACGCGGCCCCGCTTCGGAAAGTTGCGCACGCTGACCCTCATCATTCCAAAGCTGAACGATCTTGCCAGCGAGTTCCTCGACGTTGGTGGGATCGATTAGCACGGCCGCTTTGCCGACCGTTTCCTCAATCGCCGGAATGCGACTGGCAATCACCGGCGCACCACACGCCATCGCCTCAAGCGGCGGTAAACCAAATCCTTCATACAAAGACGGGTAGACACTAATGCGGCATGACGAATAAAGCGCGCGCAACTCCGCGTCTGTGGTGTAGCCAATGAAGCGCACGCGTTCGGCGCTACCGCTCTTGGCGATAAACGAATCCAGCTCATCCATCAGCCAGCCTTCTCCGCCGGCGATTACCAGCTGCGGCCCTAGAGCCGTAGTTCGCACAATCTGGTCTAAAGCGCGGACGAGTGTTAAGAGGTTCTTACGCGGCTCGATGGTGCCGACGGCGAGTATGAAGTCGGGTTCGATCCCGAGGCGTTGCCTGATTGCTAGCGTCTCTGACAGCGGCAACGGCCGAAAACTCTCGCGCGGCGCTTCCGGGGTTACCGCAATCCGGTCCGGCTGGATCCTCAAGTGCTCGCACATCTCGCGTTTCATGCTTTCTGAGACGGCGATAATTTTTGCAGCTGAGCGAATCATCAAGGGCAAGCGACGGCGGGAACGCCGCACCAAACGTGGTTCGTGGTACTCGGGATGGAGCAGGAGCGAAAGGTCGTGAATCGTCAGCACGTTGCGCTGCCGATGCCAAAGCGGAACCTCATAGTTAGTGCCATGAAAAAGATCGAATGAGTTTTGCCGGAGAAATAACGGCAGGCCCAGCGCCCACCAGCGACGGCGAAAAGAAGCTGCGTCCGGATAGTTCAGGGTGAGGTTTGCGAGCGAAGCTTGCTGAAGTTCCTGGACCACGAAATCGCAAAAAGGAAAGGGTGAGATAAGTTCGAAGTTATCGCCTGGCGAGATCTCAGCGAGCGCGCGAGCCAGCTGCAGGGTGTAGTGCCCGATCCCGGTTTTTTGAGATGACAGCGGAAAGCCGTCGAGCGCTATTCGCATCCGGTTCTCATTGCCGCTTGCCAATTGAAGACTGCCGATTGATATAGTCGCAGGCAATCAGTTAGAGAAGACTCCGTCCGGAAGACCAGCTCCCGGTACAGTACGATATCTCCAATGGGCAATTGGCAATCGCAAATTGGCAATCTAAATCACGGTCCGAAGCGGAAGCGATATTCCAGCGAGTTCACGAAACCATTGATCATGTTTCGTGAGTTGCCAGTCGTGTCCAGTTCCTGGATCCAGTTAACGTAAGAAGCATCCGGATCTCGACGCAGGTATCCAAAGTACTGCATTACTACAAACGCCTGGTTGAAGTACTTATCGTAAACCTCAAGGCTCTCCGAGATATCCCGCAGCACTGTCGCTCGCGTCCTGGTTCCATTCCCCAGAGCTGCGATCCAGAAGTCCCGGTTTGGCGATGTCACACCAGCCCGGGTTAGCAACGCATCAACATACTGCGTATTGCTTAGTCCATTGTAGGTCGCCGCAAAGGCGGGACGATTCACAAAGTCGTGGATGAACGCCACCTTCGCTGCTTCCAACTGTGCATCGCTCAGGAAGCCGCTGACGCGCGCGAGATCGGGAATGAACTCGGCGTAGTCAGGCTTGCGCGCAAACGCCACCGGATAGAAGCGGTAGATAAAATAACCGCGCTGCTGGAATTCAGCCGACTGGAAGAAGTTACCCGAGACGTGAATGCGATCGCAGGAAGTATCTCCTGAGGGACAATTGTTGATAGTGTTCTGCCAGGCGGCAAATCCCGCCGGATCGGGTTCGCGACCAAGGAAGTCGATGTAATGCTGGCGCACAAAGAAAGCAGTTTGCACAATCGGATTTGGGCCGGTGGCAACCTCATTATCGCTGATGGCTATGACCGCTGTACTGGGGGAACCTAAACCGGCACTAGCCGGGTTTATCAAGGTGAGAGTAAAACTCTCTGGACCTTCAGCATACGAATCGTCAACTATAGGAATCGAAAACGTCTTCGATGTCTCACCGGGAGCAAAGCTAATCGTTCCTACTGAGACCGCATAATCGCAGCGCGAAGAAGCGCTCCCATTGACGACGCTGCAATTGTTCAAGCCCGCTGTGTCGCTGGTAGCGTAACCGATGGAGGCTGGACCCGACGTCACGCCCGTGCGACTCAGTGAAATATTCACACGCCCGTCGCTTTCGAGTACAGGGATAGTGGACTGCGTGATTTGCACTGAATTTGGCGATCCTGAGTTGAATGTGACCGAATAATTTCCGGTAGTGTTCGGATCATAAGAAGTCGCTTCGATAATATAGGTTCCAGCGACCGGCAGTGTGAAGAAGCCACTCAAAGGAATGCGGGAGTTCCTATCGGTCCCCGGCACAATGTCGTCATTCTCCGTTACCACAACACCGTTAGGGCCGATTAAATAAAGATAGGTATCCATTGTAGAACTCGACATAGCAATCGCTACCTGTTCTCCTGCAAAGCCTGAGAAGGAGTATTGATCAGCAAAGGTGTTGTCACGTTGGGACGAACGACAGTCACTATTACTCAGAGTTCCATTGAGCGATTGGCCAAGATTAATCGGTAATATTGTGCAAGCTGGGCCTGAGGCCTGCGTCACCACAAAATTCTGTTCAGCAATCCGAATTAGCCCTGACCGGGCAAAACCGTTGCTGTTTGGTCCCACGGCAAAGGTGACCGTACCGCTATTCACACCAGTGCTGCCGGAAGTAACGATGATCCAGCTGACGGCGCTGTCTGCGGCCCAGACGCAATTAGTACCGATGGTGTTAACGTTGACGCTGCCGGATCCTCCAGAAGAGCCCACCGATTGTCCGAAACTGGAAAGCGTATAAGTGCAACCAGGCGTCAGAGCCTGCGCCAGACAAGCAACCTCCGCGTTGGCATGCGTTTCGATTTGGCTAACTGAAAACGGACAAAAAGTTTGCGAAGTGCTGGCGTTTAGAGTCGTTCCCATGATCGTGTTGGGACATCCGGGCTGCACGTCAACGTGTTCAGCATTGAAGTTGTGTCCAATCTCGTGAGCGGTAACGACAAACTTTCCCGGAGAAGAGCTAAGCCGTTGTGACATTCCGTAACTTTGCTGTCCGAGGGGACAATCAAGGCCTGGGCGCCAGGCAATGCCGATCGTGCTGCTATCAAAATCTTTGCCTGTCCACATGTGAGCGAGATCGCGACTTACCGAGCCATGATTGGCATTCCAATGATTCGTAAACTGCTCTAAGGCCGTCTCCGGCACAGTCGTCGTATAAGGATCACCCGACGTGCTCCAGACGTTCTGAAAAACGATCGTGAATTGCAACCCGAAATGAGAATCGTAAATGCCCTCAACCTGGTTCATGATACTGAGGATTTCGTTGTTGGCAGCGGTGGCACTGCCGAAGGTTGTGAAGTACTCAAAGTCTGCTTCCGTCGCCAGGTCAACAGTTCTGGGAGGCGAAAACAGTTCTTCGACGACACCCTTCGTGCCCAACGCGTTCACTGTTTGACTTTCAACACGAAGAGTTTCGCTTGATACTTTTTCCGCGAGCGTGGTGAGTCCGCACTCACCAAGTGATCCTTGCAACAAATCGGACTGTTGATAAACGACGAAATCACGCGGTCCGGCCGTGGCTGAGTAGCGCTTTGCCGGCTCGACGAAATAAATCTGGTCCGGCGTGATGATCAATCCTTCAAAGGTTTCTTTGTCAATGGTGATGCGGGCCTGGCCGTTGGGTATTCCAGCTATTACACCTTTATAAGTGCGCACGGATCCCCGGTCGAGCTCGCGAATCACACCGCCATCCATGACTTCCTGAGCGCGGTAGCGTGCGGCACGCATGTCGTGGGGTGATAGAGTGAGATCAAATCCCCCTGCGGAAGTTGGTAAAAAGATGCGCCCTGTTTCCTTGACCTGTGTTGAGACGATCGCTGAATCGAGTTCCAGCTTGTCGTAGCGTCGTAAAAGTTTGTCCAGGTCTTGCGCGTAAGCCTTAGAGCTCTGCACCAGAACTGCTCCGTTCTGAGCAGCGCGTGAAGATCGAGTCAAATCGAGTGACGAGGCGCTCGCGGCAACGAATAAGGTGGCGAGCAGCAATACGAGGACTTTTGAATTTCTTGGCACAGTTTCTCCGAACCAACATTTGTTAAGGACATTTTTTGCCGGAGCGGTGCAGGAATCTGCAGCTCAGCCGGCCGGTATTATTAGAGAGAGTCGTTCGCTATCTGAGGCTTTAACCCTGCACTGGCAGGTGGGGCGACCGATAGAGAATGTATCAGACAAACCTTGGGTCGGGAAGATTAAGAAGCCGCAATTGCTGCCACCGCCAATCGGCAATCGCAATCGGCGATCGCCAATCAGCAATGGCCAATCAGCATGGCCAATCTAAATCAGGGCCCGAACCGCAAGCGATACTCAAGCGAGTTTACGAAGCCATTGATCATTCCGCGCGAATCGCCAGTGGTATTCAGAACCTGGATCCAGTCTAAGTAGAAGACGTCAGGATCACGACGCAAATAACCAAAGTACTGCATCACCACGAAGGCTTGATTAAAGTACTTTTGTGAGACTTCGCTACCCTCGACAATTTCCCGCAACACCTGCGCTCGAGTCTTTGTTCCCGCCGACAAGGCATCAATCAGGGCTTGCCTGTTCGTGAGCGTCACTCCGGCAGTGGCTATCAAGGCGTCGACATACTGAGTGTCATTCAAGCTGTTATATGTGCTTGCGAAAATCGGTCGCGCCATGAAGTCGTTAACGAACGCGACTTTGGCCGCCTCCAACTGCGCGTCATTAAGGAACCCACTAACTCGCGCCAAATCAGGAACAAACTCGGCGTAGTCTGGCTTGCGCCCGAAGCTCACGGGATAGAAACGATAAACGAAGTACCCACGCTGCTGGAACTCAGGTGACTGGTAGAAATTTCTTGAAACATGAATGCGGTCGCAAGCGATGTCTCCAGGTGCGCAGTTATTGATTACATTCTGCCAGCCCGTGAAACCTGCGGGGTCTGGCTCGCGACCGAGGAAGTCAATGTAATGCTGCCGCACGAAGAAATCTGTTTGTGTAATTGGGTTGGGGCCGTTAATTGGTTCGTTGTCGCCAATCCAAACAGTCGCATAGATCCGGGTGCCTAAGGTCGAATTAGTGCAGCTCGTGAGTTTGAGAAGAAATGCTTCCAGACCCTCAGCATAAGCATCGTCGACCAGTGGTATGGAAATGGTCTTCTCAGTCTCGCCCGGCGCAAAAGTGACAGTACCAAAGGCGGCCGCAAAATCGCAGCGCGCAACGGCACCGCCCTGAACTTGCGCGCAGTTTCTGATTTCGGCAGCCCCAACGGTCTCGTAAGTAGCGGTTACCAAAGTAGAGGTATCTCCGTTACGAATTATTGAAACAACCGCGGTGCCCGCGTCTTCAAAAAAGTTAAACGGACCTGAGGCAAACTCAACTAGCGCCGGCTGCACAATTCTTTGTCCCACGAAGTTTGCCGTTTGGTTTGTAGTCACATTGGTGAAGGCGGTGGAAACTGGAACAAAGCTGTGCAGTATGCTTGTAGGCTCAATTGTAACGTTGCTGCCAGTTGGAACTTCGATCGAGTAGTAGCCATTGTTGTCAGTGTTACCTGGCAGGTATGGCACGCCGCGCGGCCACACTTGAATGCCGGCAATTCCATTACCGGCTGTATCTGTCAGTCGCCCACTAATGGTGACATTTACCGCCAGCACCCGAACGAAGTTAGCGATTTTGTCTGAGTACAAACCAGTGTAGGTGACGAACGAAGGTGTGTAAGAAACCTGCGGTCCCTGATAGCTTGGTTGAATGGTATAGGTGCCGCCGGCGACTAGATTAGGAATAGTGTAGTTGCCGCCGGCATCGGTAACCACAACCGCACTAGAAGTACCCGACAACCACATTTGCATGTTGCCCACACCGCTGCCGTCCTGATTAGTCAGGCGTCCGCCGATCGAATAGCGACGCAACCCTCCTCCGCTTTGGTTAATTGAATTAAAGATGTTGAGCTTGCCGAAACCCATGCGAGGGTGCCAAGCCTGGGTTCCCGTAAAAAAGTCCTTGTCCGTATAGCTTGTCAGCCGGTTTTTGATCTCGTCGCCCGCCAAATTGAGATTCGACTGTAGCAACAAGGCGACTGCGCCGGTCGCCACAGGGGTAGCCATACTTGTTCCCGACAAGCCTGTGTAATGCGTAGCGTCGGTTGGGGCATTTTCCCCGGTGCCAATCGTTCCGAAATTTGAAGCTGCATCGGTGGATCGGGCCGAGTAAAGGTAATGACCCGGAGCACTGATCTCCGGCTTTTGTCGCTCGTCCGCGGTCGGTCCGGGGCTGCTGAACAGTGCGGAGGATCCAAGCGTCAGACTGGCCGAACGAGTAACAAATGCCCCTACGGTAATGGCGCGGCGGGCAGTGCCGGGCGAACCTACGAGATGAGAATGGGAATCGGCATTTGTGCTGAAGTAGATACCAACACCCTCGCTCCAGGCGTCGAATTCCTGATTGGGAGTGGCGTCGGCATCTTCCAACTTTATCTTCCACATGCCATTCGGAGCGCCAGGATTAAACAGTAAGACAATGTCAGGCTGATCGTTGCTGGGATCACTATCACCCTTGTCGTCGTTGGCGTTGTAGAGGGAGAGATACTCGTTGGCAGCCTGTCCGTTCGGTAATGAAAAGCCGTTGGCGTCGTAGGCGACCGGACCGAGGGGAATACCATTGGGGCTCGTCACCGTGACGCGGAAGCGGTCGCTGTTCTTTTGATAGAGATCGACAACAAATGCTGCGCCGTTAACGTTGAAATCCAAAGTTAAACTGCCGCCGGCTGGAACAGTGCCGCGCGCATGAATGCTGCTGTCACCTTCGTTTCCGGCAGCCACGCAGACAGCGCGACCGGCGCCGGAGTTCACGAGGTTGTCAATCGCGCGCTCGTCCGGAGTGGTTCCGTCATGCGGACCCAACTGACCACCAAGACTTAGATTGATTACAAAAGGCTTGTTTAGCTCGGCGGCTTTCTGCTGCACAAACTGAAGTGCATTGATAATGTCGGTGGTGAGAAAGCCGTCATCCCCATTATTTTCGCGGCTTGCTTTTACTACTATCAGATCGGCTTCAGGCGCGATGCCGTTGTAAGTGCCAACGATCGGCGATGAGAGTCCATTTCCGGCAGCGGTGCTGGCCACGTGTGTGCCGTGGCCATTCTTGTCTCGCTGCTTGACGATGTCTGCATTCTGATTTGCGGGCTTGGCCAGCTGTAGCGCCGCATTTAGATCGGCCTCGGTGTAGAGGTGACCGATAGTTGCCGACTGCCCGGGTAGAACATAGTTCCAACCGGGATCCGGAGCCTGCGCCCCATAAAGTGTCATATCCAGAAGCGCCTTGATGCGCGTCTGGCGCCCACCACTACCGGGCACCGTGAAATCGGCGTGTCGAAAGTCGATTCCCGTATCAATGATCGCCACTACAACGCCTTGCCCGGTTTGCGGCACGAGGCGCTGGCCTGCGGTTTCTTCAACGCCTGACGCCTGCCGTGCGCGATCGTTTGTGGGATAGCGACGAATCGCCGCGGAAATCTTCTCGACGGATGAAAGCGAAGCAAGCTCGTCCAGTCGTGCCAAATCCACCTGAAGCGTGAGCATGTCGCCGGCGCGAGCACCTACCCTAAAGCCTGCCGCGTGCAATTCCTCAGCGCTTTCACCCGTGAGTTTCACAGCAACATCAACTGTTGCCGTGCCGTCTATCTTGCGATGAACACCAACTGTTTTGGATAAGGCTTCAAGTCGCGACTTGCCACGCGCAGGTTGTCCGACTCTTTGCTGGATGAGATCGTGAGCGTGGGCCTTGCGCACAAGGTGCAGCATCTTGTCCGCCTTTTTTGCGAA
>Ga0079216_10000199_pt1 | contig 13544 bp, 10 predicted proteins | sample NCAS100_FD_77008 | JGI IMG/M metagenome (GOLD analysis project Ga0079216, IMG submission 77008) | Agricultural soil microbial communities from Utah to study Nitrogen management - NC AS100 | ecosystem: Environmental > Terrestrial > Soil > Agricultural land | place: USA: North Logan, Utah...
AAGGCGAATCCGCAAACTAACATGCGACTTGCGGTGCGTCAAGCGAGTGGTGCGAGCAATCGAATTGGCGATTGCTAATTGCGATTGTCGGATTTGATTGTTGGCTTTTTACGATTCATCGACAGTGAAATCAACACTCTCTGGTCGAAATGCGCGGGTCTAAATGCCTTTTTTATAGCAGGGTTTGGTTAAGGATAATGAGCGGCGAGAGGGACGTTCGGCACTAACGGCAAATCTTAGAAGTTCCGCTCGCGCACGTCGACTTTTTGGACGGTGAACACAACTCGCATCGTATCTGGCCGGCGATCCATCGAGGCAGGAACGAAAGCGGCATCTTGTCGCAACGCGAGCTCGAATTCGTTGAGCATCCGTCGATCACGAGGCGGATGAACAACCCCGGCGAGCGAAGCAGAGCCGTTACTAAACACGTCGGCAACGATAATCATGTCATCCGAATCCTGATGCTCCCCATGATGAGGATGAGCGTACGACTTAGTCAGTATTGCCAGCGCGCCCTTGGGATTCAGGCTTGGAGACTGTGCAGCGAAGGGAGCGCGGCTCGCCGCAAAGGTTTCCGAAGTAACAGGTTGCGTAATGTCGTAGCCGGGCCGGCCGGGAATCACAAAGACACCGGTATCCTGGGCAGACGCTTCATGCAGCGCAATGAAGTGCGGTCTCAGCGCCACGAACATGGAAACGAAGAGAATGAGCGACGCCATCGAGCCAACGCTGTAGGGGAACAGTCGAGGCTCAAGAAAGCGCGAGACGCGTTGGGCAAACGAAGGTTGCGGCGCTTGCCGGCGCGCGAAGGCTTCGATCATGACGGCGGTAGATACGGATGTGATCAGATCGGCGGGTGGCGTGGGAAGCGCCAGAGCACCCAGGCTCCGCGTAATCGAGCGCAGGTTTATAATCTCGTCGCGACAAACGGGACACCGATCCAGGTGTTCATCCGTCGCCACTCTGACCGGCAATGTCAGCGCGTCGTCGATATAAGCTGATAGCGACTGTCGTACTTCTTCACACAACATAACGAAATTTCCAATTAGCGATTGCCAATTTTCTGATTGAATCATTGAGTCATTGAGCCATTGAAATGCTTAATCAATCGTCAATGACCCAATCGTCAATGAATCAATCGTATGAATGGCTGACCGGCCCCGGCTGCCCCCGCTTCAATAGGAAGCATTCCGACTAAGCCACAGCGCCCTATTGGGCTGAAGCGAACGACGCTTCGAACGGGTGTTGCTGGCCACGTTTTCAATTCGTTCTCCTCATCCCGGTAGTTACCGCCTGTCCCGCCGGCTTTTCACATCGACCCATTTGGCACCGAGTTGTCTGTGAGCCGGGGCGGGGCAGCCATTCATTGGATTGAGTCATTGAGTCAGTGGATCATTGACGATTGAATAAACATTTCAATGACTCAATGACTCAATGACTCAATCGTCAATTCCTACAAAGATCCCTCTAACCGTTGTCGTAGTTCCTGTCGGCCCCTTGCCAACCTTGATTTCACTGTTCCCACATTAATTCCCAAAGTCTGAGCAATTTCCTCGTACGTGAATCCCTCTATATCTCTCAGGATCACGGTCTCGCGATACGAAAGACTGAGGCTGTGTAGCGCTTTCCGCAATGCCCGCTCCCGTTCATGCGCCAGCGTTTCCTGCTCTGGCGATCTGTCGCGTTCTGATGGTAGCGACTCAATGAGCGGCTGATTGCCATGGGCGTTTTCAGAATCTAATGAGACAGTCGCATCACGTCGCCGTCTCCGCCACCAGCGCCACCTGTTCCGCGCCTGATTAATGGCAATCCGGTAGATCCAAGTACGTAAGTCAGATTCACCGCGAAACTGGCCGATGCTCTGAAACGCTCGCAAGAATGTCTCCTGGGTCAAGTCCCGCGCTTCTTCGCTATTTTCGGTAAGCCGGTAAAGTAGCCCGTAAACTTCACCCGAGCGTTCTTCGATCAATACCTCGAACGCCGCCGCATCACCTTCCTTCAATCTTTCAATGAACTGGGTCTCAAGCGGAGACCGCACTTCTTCCGGGGTTGCCGCAGCAACCTGCTTCAAATCGATCTGCCCGCGGAGGGCAATTGGCTCTCCGTAGCTCACGTCTTACCCCCTGGGGCGGGAATCGGAGTAGCTAATGCCCTAGGTCCATTCCCGAACAGGCGACACCTTAGACACCACTGGTTCACGTGTTGTTCCCTAAAGATTTCCCCCAACTTTTTAGATGCAAGCTTAGCCATCCGCGATTAAACCACCCGCTTGACAATGTTTCCGACCGACCATTAGAGTGCTGGTTTCGCTTATCATACACCTTGAAGAACGCTGGCCCCTATGCGGACTTGCGAGAAGGAAACACGTGGCTCGATACAAAAAGAAACGCGCTCGCGAACTCCAACATGATCGTTTTCGCGACACGACGATCGGCATTTTTGACCGTTTGGGTAATCTTCTCGAAGGTAAGGGGCGAACGATTCTTTACCTGATCGGGGGCGCCATCGTCGTCGCCATACTCGTCGCCGGCTGGGTTAGCTGGAACCGCCGCAAAAACGATGAAGCGCGCCGCGCGATGGGAAGGGCGATAGCCCTGGCCGCAACCCCCGTAAATGCCAATCCTATTCCCGGAACCAGTACTCCTTCATTTTCCAGCGAACAGGAACGAGCCCGCAAAGCAATCGAGGAGTTTGAGAAGGTGGCAGCCAAATATGGCGACCCTTACCGCTCTGAAGCACGCTATTTCGTGGCCACAAATCAGCTTTATCTAGAACGTGATAAAGCCGTTAATGAGTTGGCGCAATTAAGCTCGAGCGGGATAGCGGAGGTCGCCCTTCTTTCAAAATTTGCTCTCGCACAAGCTAAGGAAGTCGATGGCAAGTATGATGAGGCAGCTTCCCTCTATAGTCAGATCGCCGTGCTGAACAGCGTGGTTGTTTCGCCGGAAACAGCAAACTTACGACTGGCAATGGTCTATCAAAAGCAGGGGAAGCATAAGGAAGCCACCGACCTGCTTTTTCAGCTCGCCGACAATGCCCGCAAAGCCAAAGACAAAGATGGCGCCCCCATTCCGCTCTCCGAAGCTGCGCGTGACGCAGCTCAACAACTGCAAAAGTTGGATCCCGAACGGTTCACTCAGCTAACTCCGGAAGCGCCGGCGCTAAATCTCTGACCGACAGCAACACTCCTTCAGTCGGTATTCAGACCATCAATGGACAACCTGGCCCACTCGCTCGTCGGATTGGCAGCAGCCAAAGCGGGCTGTGAAAAATTGTCGCCGGGTGCGACTGCCGTCTGTTTGCTTGCCGCCAACGCTCCCGATGCTGATGTTGTTATTCTTCTTTTCGCTGACCGTTGGTCTTTCCTTCACTACCACCGGCACATTACTCATTCAATCATCGGGACGCTGGTAATTGCTTTGCTCCTGCCGTTGATCTTTTGGTTGGGAGACCGCGGACTCGCAAGGTTGCGCTCGCGTGCGCCACGCGTTCGTCTGAAAGGACTGGTGTTAGTTTCGCTGATCGTAAGCGCCACTCATCCATTTTTGGATTGGACGAACAATTACGGTGTGCGCCTTCTACTTCCCTGGAGCGGCAAGTGGTTCTACGGCGACCTGGTCTTCATCATCGATCCTTTCATCTGGTTGGTGCTCGGCAGCGCCGTCTTCCTATTAACTGCAAAGCGCAAATGGCAGGTGATCGCCTGGTCGCTCCTCGCGATCGTTCTCACTTACTTTGTGATGACGACGTCTGCTGAACGAGGATTAACAAACGCAACGTTGGTGAAGGTTGTTTGGGTCGCAGTTATTACCGTACTGGTCCTGGCGCATCGACTGGGCGCAGCTGCGCGCCGGGGTCCAAGGTTGGCCCAGGCGGCGTTCGCGATCCTTGTTATTTATTGGACCGGTCTCGGCGTATTGCATTCGCGGGCCTTGAAGGAAGTCAACTTTGCAGCAGCAAGCATCGCCAGAGAAAGAAGCGAGACTGTGACCGATTTCGCGGCGATGCCAACGTTGGCAAATCCTTTTTACTGGCAGGCTGTGGCGGAAACCGATCGCGCGGCCTACCGGTTCGACGTGTGGCTTACCGACGACATCCGCTACCCGAACTCGATCGTGCGCCACGAGCGAGCGGATACCATGAGTTCGCCTTTCTTACTGAGCGCAGCGAGGGACCGGCGCACCCGGATTTTCCTTGGCTTTGCACGTTTTCCTGTGTACAGGGTTGCCGCCGCCGATTGCTTGAGTGAGACCGTCGTGCAATTGGCTGACTTACGTTACACTCAGCCCGGAACTGCACGCGGGAGTTTTGCCCTTGAAGTTCCCGTTACGTGTCCGCTCCAGTCGGAATAGACCGCTATCGAACCAGTGAACGAAACTAAACAAATCCAGGTCCTGAAGTCCCTCGCCGAGGTTGCGAGGGCACGGAAGCAAGCCGGAAAGCGAAACTATCTCGCGACAGTTAGAGTCTCGCCCGGGGCTTATCTTGCGCTGTCGAGTGTCATGACATTTCTCGCCGCATTGCTTTTGCGGTCGGGTCGCGAAGGCTGGGCTTTGATCATCGTTCTTGTTGCCTGGGGTTTGGTGCCGGCGCTGGCCGTTAGCGATCGCATCGCATTTGACGGAGAGGTGCTGGTTCGACGCGGTTTGGTTCCTTTTCTGCGTCACTTCGTTTTCGGAAAGCGCGAGCAGCTGAGCGTCGCAGATGTAGAAAGGGTGGACACTAATGCGGTCCGGACCCTTCGCCGTGGCGGCCGGGTGCGTTATCGGTATCGTAGTCAGCTTGTCGGTAAAGGAACGGGTTTCGTATTGGCTTCCGGCGGCGCGCGGTATCGGGAAATGGTGCGCCATCTCTTTCCTTTGATTCTAGACAACAAGCTCGATCTGCGTACCCGCGACTTGCGCGACTATCTCTGCGATCCAAAGTTGTTGCGTCAGGAAGTGAAATCTTTGCAGCTCGCCTCGCCGGATGTGCTCGAAAACGCGACCAGCGATTTCAAGCTGGGTGGGCGCAGCGAAACGACCGAGACAGACGCCGGAGTTTCCGGGATTGCCGTTGAACGGGCCGTTCATTTACGACGGCTGGGAAACAGGCTGAGGATCGCCGGTCGACTAAAGGAAGCTGGAGAGGCGTTTCGTCGCGCGCTGATCGTCCTGCCTCATGATGCCTGGTTGATTTTCGACTTTGCGCGTTTGCTGCGATCACAAGCGAGTGCGGAAGCAGACGCTAACTTGTTGGCGCGGGCTCGAGCCGCACTGCGACTTTCCTCGATGCGCGCTGATGAAGACGCCAGGCTGCTGGCGTTGCTCGGTGAGAGCCTCCTGGAATACAACGATGTAACGCGGGCCGAACGGAATTTTCAGCGCGCCCTTGAGCTCGAACCTGCCACGTATCGTGCCAGATTGGGACTCGCCGACGTTGCATTGCGGAGCGGCAAGTTAGCGCATGTGATTAATCAATATCGCGACGCCGCCGCTGCTACCACAGAGAAATCGTTGGTGGCTTTTGCAAATCGGGAAGCTGATTACTACTTCAGTCTCAACGACGATGACGACTACCTGTCCAGCGAGTTAAGACGGATCAATTGGCTGCAAACGCTCTCGCACATGCGTCGTTTGGCAGCTCGCATCACAAACGCCAGCATCCTGATCGCGTTGCTTGGTCCTTACTTAAATTCAACAATCGGCAGCATGGGTTGGGCGCTGGCTTCATCATCGCTTATGGCCTGGCTACTAGGTCTTTTTGGAACTCACCTACTAGGTCGCCGCAAACGTTCACCTATCAACTAAACAAAAAGAAAAGGACAGGGACGAATCCCTGCCCTTTTCTCTAAGAAGCACTCAAAACCACTCAGGACTTTTCTAATCTGACGATTTTGAGCGGTTCACTCCAGATTTCTTCCTGGCCGTCGTAGCTGTTGCCGTTTTCGCTTTAGGGATTTCCGCCGCGGAGGTCGCGGGAACAATCGTGCGGGATTGTTGCTCGCTGGGGGATGCTACCGCCGAAGTAGACTGCGGTTCTGGATTCAGCAATGCGTCCCAGCGATAACGTGGGCGCTGCCGTGGCTCAGCCAATCGTTTAAAGACCAAGTCGGCTACACTGCTAACAACCCAGTTGTGATAGAACTCGCCGACTGAAGCCAGCTCGGCATCGGGCGCCGGATTCATAAAATCGATCGCGTAAGGAACATCGTCCTTGATGGCAAACTCTACTGTGTTGAGATCGTAGCCGAGCGCCGTGCAGAGAGTTCGCACATCTTTGGTGACCCGGTCTTTTAGCGCCGGCGCCAGGTAATCCGGATCGTGAATGTACTGTTCGCCGGACAGGTAGGGCTTGCGCGGATCATAGGCCATGATCATCACTTCCTGTTGGCCTACACAGTAACAACGGACAAACTGATCAAAATCCACGGCCGCCTGGAGGGTCATGCAAAGAGTGCCTGTCTCGTCGTATTCCCGCCAGAGCTCTTCAATGGAATTGATCTTGGATACATTTTTCCAGCCACCGCCGTCGAACGGCTTCAGAAAAGCCGGCAGACCGACGTAGTCAACAATTCCCTGCCAGTCGAGCGGGAACTCCAGGTTGCGCAGGCTCTCGCTGACGATCCCTTTGATGTAATCCTTCTGCGGCAGCAAGACGGTGCGGGGAACTGCAACACCAAGTTTCAGAGCCAAAGAGTAGTTAAAAAACTTGTCGTCCGCTGACCACCAGAAGGGATTATTAATGATCGTTGTTCCTTCCAGAGCCATACGCTTCAACGTGGCCCGGTAAAAAGGAACTTCGTGTGAAATGCGATCGACTACAACGTCGTATTTGGGAGGATCGTCATGGCGAATGCCACCCAACGTGATGAACTCGGCCACAGTCTTGCCCTTTCCGCGTTCGTTTATTGTCTTAATCAGGGCTTCGGGAAACGTCTTCTCTCGGCCCACCAAAATACCAACTCGATTCATAAACTCAATATCCTTTCAGCAAAATGATGCGCAACTCGGCGCAAAGGGGATGTTACCTGGATAACACCGGACGCACGGTTAAGTATGTTCTCGGGGTTGGAAAGCTTGGAAAATACGCTGCCAAAAGAGGCAATGTCAAATGGCACCTTCCGGCTACAGGCATCCGATTCTTTGCGAAACAGCATCAATTTAAACGACCGACGAGCGTCTTTAACTTGGAATCTGCGGCGCGGTCCTGAAAATCGCGGTTGGGAGAAGCCAGGCCCCAAAGCCTTTGGCCTTGCTTATGGTAGAATCCGCCGCTGAAACGTGCTTTCCCCGGTTAATCGAATTAATCAACATCCTGCAAACGGGAGAACTGAATTCTTGTTTCGACTCTTAATAGCCCCGGCTGTGTTCTGCGCTTTGATAATTGGAGTCCTCGCATTCTCGCCGACTCCCGGTGCAGCCTCAGTGAACCCTCAAGATCGGACCAGTGCCGTGCCGACGCCTACTCCCGCGCCGGTAAAAATCGACAAGAACACCAAAAACTTCACCGCTGAACAAATTGCGGAGTCGGCGATTTTCATCTACGGCTCGCGCGCCGTGCTGCAACAAATTCGCAGAAACGGAGTCGAGCGGGGACGCATTACGCGCCTGGCGAGCGACGGCAAAACTGAAGAGGCTACTTATGAACGCGTCTTTGTCCGCGGCGAAAGTCTTGATAAGGATAAAATTCGTTTCGATCAGAAGATGCCCACGCTTGAGTATTCCTTAGTGTTTGGTGATGGCCGGCTCTGGGGAATTATCAACGGCGCGGCTTTCACGCCCAGACAAGACGCCGCTTCGGCCTTCATGTCTCAGCACCGTCACAGCATCGAGGCACTTTTGCGTTACAAGGAAACTGGCGCGACCGTTAAACTGATCGGTAAAGATAAACAAAAGGGCCTGGAATTGTACGTCCTGGATCTGACCGATAAAGAACAACGCACGACGCGCTTTTATATAAGCACCAAAACTCTTCACATCTTGTGGTTGGAATATGAAGAGGGAAGCACTAAATTCTTAAAGCGTTTTGCCGACTATCGTTACGCCCAAAGCACGCTCGTTCCGTTTCGCACTATCCTGTCAGAGGATGGCAAGCAAACTCAGGAAATGCGCATCTTGACAGTGACTTTCGGGGTGAAGGTTGACGAGTCGCTCTTCAAGAATCCTTCAGCCTAGCCAGACTCTCCCCGTCCTTAGTCTTAACCAACATTCGCTGTACTTTTCGGAACTTGAGCTTGCCTCAAGCGTGTAGACCCGCAGGCGGTAGTCTGTGGGGGTATAATCTGCGCGGAGCCGCTCACGTCAGCGCGAGATCAGTTTCCGAGGGTTATTTACTTGTGATTGCGCGTGAGAGCCTACCCACCTTGATGGAGACGCTGAGTTCCATTGATGAGCTGAGTTTTCCTACCGCTGTGCGGCAGGACGTAATCTCGGATTCGACTTCCGATCACGCGTTGCTTGAGGCGACGCGGACGGGCGACCAGGATGCGTTTGCTGAGTTGGTGGGTCGGTATCGTAATCAGTTGACTGGCTACATCTACCGGATGACCAATGATTATGACGGCGCTGTCGATTTGGCTCAGGAAACTTTCGTTAGACTGTATCGAGCGGTGGATCGCTATCAAACCAGCCACGCGTTTTCAACTTACCTCTACCGGATTGCCACAAACCTGGCAATCAGCGAGTTGCGGAAACGCAAGCGTCGCAGGCTGGTTTCACTGACGGGGTTCTTTCAAACCACCGATCGCGGGGAGGCAAGGGAATTCGATCCAGCGGATGAACGCCCTTTGATTGACTGCGAGCTAGTGGCTACGGAGCGGCGTTTGGCGGTGCAAAAGGCGATTAGCACGCTGCCGGAAAAATATCGTGCGCCGCTGATCCTGCGGGATGTTGAGGGACGCAGTTACGAAGAGATCGCGCGCATCCTGCAAACGAGCGAGGGAACTGTGAAGTCGCGGATTAGTCGGGCTCGAGATTTTTTGCGCGAGAAGATGAAGGCATATTTTTAGACGGGGGCCTTATGAAGGAAATCGGTTGCAAAACTGTCAGCAGAGAAATTGACGAATTGGAAAGCGGTCAATTGCCCGGTGCCAAGACACAGGCGCATCTGCAAGTCTGCGGGCCCTGCCGCAGCTTCTACGACGACCGTCAGAAATTGCGACAGATGATTGCCGGATTGGAAACCGTGGAAGCTCCGGGCGATTTCGATTTTCGTTTACGCGCCCGGCTGGCAAATTTGCGCGCCGAACGTGTTTCAGCATTTTCTAGTTTTGGCTTTGGTTTGCCCTCGATTGCCCTGGTCGTACTCGTGATCCTTTTGGGCGTCGGTATCTACATGCGGGCAACCACCAATTCTGTAAATGACATGCCGCTGGCCCAGTCAGAAGCACCCCAAACTGCCGCGCCGTTACCGGTCCAGCATGCCAGTCCCGCCGATCCGAACTCAACTGAGTTAACAGCGTCTCAGGAGGCGGCCGCGATAACGAGCAGTGACCAACGGGTCGCGCCTGTGAAAGAGCGCGTCCGAAGCCGAAAAGGAAATAGAAGCTCCAACAGCAATGCGGTCCGTCGTGACGACTTTGTGGCGAAGAGTGAAACGGCGATGTTCCCACTCGAAGCCGCCGAACCGCTCCGAGTGTCAGTCGACTACGCGACTGGCGGTTCGCGGACAATTTCATTGCCCGCAGTTAGTTTTGGATCACAGCAAGTCGTTGCGAGCGGAGCGTCAATGGTGAAGACTTCGGCGCGTACAGTTTGGTAAACGGGATTCAGCGAAAGTGAAACAAGCAATCCTACAATTCTTCCTTGTACTGGCGATCGCGACGAGCGGCGAGAGTATTTGGGCCCAGGCTACCACGGTCCAGGCTACCTCTGCTCAAGCGATTCCTAAGCCCGCGGCGCAGCAACCCTGTGTACCCACCGCGACCTCACCACAAGTTCGCAGACCGCGTGCGCCGTGTCGGCCGGCGGTGCTCGTCGAAAACCGTGGTTCGGCACCGCAAGTTGTGACTATCCTGCATCGTCTTAACGGTCTCAAGATGTTTCGTTTGTTACTGCGGTCGGGTGAAGAGATCGGCGCCATCACCAGGCTCGACGACGCCTTCAAGATCAAAGACGAGGTACACACCAGCGTGATTGCGGGCGTGGCTATGGGTGATGGTGAAACGATCACCGCCAGGCTGCCACAGGGCGATGCGGAATTGGGTCCGGCAATGGCTCCCGCCGCACCGCTGGCGCCGGTTTCACCCTTCCCGCCCGGGAGCGCTCCCGCCCTCGCTGAAACAGGTCTGATTAATGGCTTCGGTAATCTTTTCGACCGGCCGGATTTAACCGTGATTGGTCAGAACGGAAAACGGTTATTTGCGCGTTATGTCGGTCTCGACGGCGTCACCGGTTTGTCAGTTCTTAAGCTCACCGGTCATAGTGCCCGGGCACCAATTGCCAGCAAGGAGATGCAGGTAGTCGTCGGTCAAAGGATCAGATTGCTGGCGCCCGAGCCAGTGGGACACATTGATCCGCGTCTGCCGAGTAGAATCCATGTCCGCATCGGTGAGACGGAAGGCCGGGTAGTTAGTGTGACGCGTGCTCCCTCCGGCGCAACGGCCCGCATCAAGGTTAACTCCAGTAATCTTTCAGCCGCGGCTATTGGGGGAGTTGCCATTAACGATCTTGGCGAAACGGTAGGTATCGTCGAAGCTGTCGATATGAGTGAGGCGACCTTGTTGCCGAGTGCCCTGGTGAATAGCGCCGCGAAACGAGTGCTTGATAAAAGGGCCAGCGTACCCCGCCCGTGGTTGGGTATTCGTGGAGAGCCCCTGGGAACCTTCCCAGTAGAACAGATGGTTCGCGTTGGCTGGCAGCCCGAACGAGCGAAGTCGCTTTTGGAAGAGCACCGGGGAATCTTTCTCACTTCGGTGGCACCGGGCAGCCCCGCAGCCGGAGCGGCATTGCAGCCTGGAGATGTAATCCTCAGAGTGAATGAGAGTGAAATTAAGAATGCTGACGAATTCTCCTGGTCACTTGAAGAAATCAGCGCCGGAGATTCGGTCAACTTCACCGTTGCCCGACCGGGACAATCCGTCACGAAAGCTGTTGAAGTTACTTTGAGTAGCGGTCCGGTTGGATTCTCCGGTTCCACCGAGGACGGTACGCCGAATGCCGAAGTAAATGTAGAACGAATCGTGCGCTCATTTAGTGGCGCCTCCAACACGCTCGCCGGCATGTTGATGAGCGAAGGTATAGAAACGATCGCTCTGAAACCGGCGGTTGCTTTGCGCTTCGGCGCCGGCTCAGGCCTATTGGTAGTTTACGTTAACCCGCAAACGCTCGCTTACAAATCCGGACTGCGAACGGGTGATGTAATTGAGGCGATCGATGGCAGAGCTGTTTTGTCAGATGCGACAAAACCGTTAATTGCTCCTGGCTCCGGCTACGCATTGAACGTCGTGCGGAATAGAGAAAGAATGGTTGTGAAGATCGCGAAGTGAAGTTCGCTCACAGAGAGGTAAGTTTGTAGGGGTGGTCCTCCGGGGCTACCCCTTTTTTGTCAGGCCAGGAGAAACACGATGAGCGGGCTGAAACCATCTACCGCCGGACGCCAAGAAACGCCAAGGACGCCAAGCATGCTGACGCGGTAAGTTGAATCAAAGGTTTAATTCAACGTCACAGTTCTGGAATCTTGGCCCCTTGGCGGTAGATGGTTCTAGATTTGATTGAAGAGTTCATGAGCACTGAGATTGCCCGGTCCTGTCGCGAAAAGTTATCATGCCGCACCGCCCTGACCGTTGGAAATAAGTTTTGACAGTGAGATACCGGCCTCATTTACGAGCCGGCGGTGTTAATAAGACAGCCAAACTTTTCTGGAGGGTCATCACTGTGTCCAGCTTGCTCTCACGGCGCCAGGTTTTTGCAGTAGCGTTGCTGTTCCTTTGCGCAGCTTCTTTACAAGCCCAGACTGCCGCGACCGGGGTCGATGCAGTACGCGCTCGTTACACAAAGTATGAATATCGAGTGCCAATGCGCGATGGGGTGCGACTGTTTACTTCGATCTATGTGCCTAAGGACGCGTCTCGCAGCTATCCTTTTCTGATCACGCGCACACCCTACAGCGTCGCACCTTATGGCATCGACAACTACCGTTCGAACGTTGGCCCTTCACCCAGCTTTGAAAAAGAAGGCTTCATTTTTGTTCATCAGGACGCGCGCGGACGCTATATGTCTGAGGGCGAGTTTGCGCAAGTTCGTCCTTACGTACCCAACAAACGTAGCGCCAAAGACATTGACGAGAGCACTGACACCTACGACACGATTGAGTGGCTTTTGAAAAATGTCGCAAACCATAACGGCCGAGCCGGCATGATCGGCATCTCCCAACCCGGCTTTCACGTGGCCGCGAGCATTATTGATTCACACCCGGCGTTGAAGGCTGCGTCACCACAGGCGCCGACGGCCGATTACTACATGGGCGACGACGTTTACCACAATGGCGCGTTCATGCTCTCAGCGAACTTTGGTTTCTATTCCAGTTTCGTTCCGCGCAAAGGTGGTCCGGAACCGCGCAGACCGCGTTTGGGTTTCGATCCCGGAACGCCTGATGGCTATCAGTTCTATCTCAACATGGGACCGCTGGCTACAGTTAACGATCGCCTGTTGGGCGGCGAGGCGAAATACTGGCAGGAGATAATCGATCACACGACTTACGACGAGTACTGGAAGAGTCGTTCCTTGTGGCGCTTTATGAACAACGTTCGCTGTGCTGTGCTCAATGTGGGCGGTTGGTTCGACGCAGAGGATCCGGTCGGGCCGTTTCATATTTACAACGCAGTCGAGAAGAACAATCCAGGGACAGTCAATCAACTGGTAATGGGTCCCTGGGGCCACGGCGGCTGGTCGCGAGGAGATGGCGACAAACTCGGCAACCTCAACTTCGGGGTGAAGACGGGTGAGTTTTTCCGCGAGCAAATCCAGTTTCCTTTTTTCATGCACTATCTCAAGGACCAGCCGGCTGAACTGCCTGAAGCTTTTATGTTTCTTACAGGCATCAACGAATTCCGACGCAAGGAGAGTTGGCCGCCGAAAAACCTGAAGCCCCTGACTCTTTTCTTCCGCAGTGAAAGTGACCTAAGCACCGAAGCGCCGACGGAAGCTGGCCAGGGAGTGTTTGATGAATATATTAGTGATCCAAACCGGCCGGTGCCGTTTGTCGGATACATCGTTGACGGCATGACGTTCGATTATGCTACCGAAGATCAACGCTTCGCCTCCCAGCGACCAGACGTGCTGGTTTACGAGACGGCGCCGCTTGAGCAGGATCTGATCATTGCGGGTCCCATCAAAGTTCGCCTCAATGTCTCTACTTCAGGTACTGATTCCGATTTTGTAGTTAAGCTCATCGATGTCTATCCGGGAGATTATCCGCAGCCGCCGCTTGCGGAAGGACAGCGGCCGGCAGTGAACGCGGTGAGGATGGGTGGTTATCAGCAGTTGATACGCGGCGAGCCGTTTCGCGGAAAGTATCGGAACAGTTTCGAAAAGCCAGAGCCCTTTGTTCCCAACAGACCGGCT
>Ga0079216_10000204_pt1 | contig 13354 bp, 15 predicted proteins | sample NCAS100_FD_77008 | JGI IMG/M metagenome (GOLD analysis project Ga0079216, IMG submission 77008) | Agricultural soil microbial communities from Utah to study Nitrogen management - NC AS100 | ecosystem: Environmental > Terrestrial > Soil > Agricultural land | place: USA: North Logan, Utah...
ACAATCGACGGCGTTTGGCGCCGGAGTGATTTATTATCAGAGTATGTTTCCGGACCCGGAGGATCTAAAAACTATCTCGGTGCCGATGTTGTGTCATTTCGGCACCGAGGATCACGGCACGACGAAAACTGAAATCGACATGTTTCGCGAGACGCTCGATCGGCACAAGAAGAAGTACGAGATCGAGATGTATGAGGGTGCAGGTCATGCATTTTTGAATAATCCTCAGAGTAAAAACTTGGCGAACCGTGAGGCGGCGGCGAAGTCGGTCGTCAGAACGGCAAAGTGGCTCAAAAGAGTTCTGGCTTAACGTAAACTTCGAAGTTCGAGGAGGTTAACCCGTGGCAAATAAATGGGACGAGCGCAAGAAGGCGCAGGAAGACGAATACTTCGTGAAGAAGGAACGCGAGCTGCTGGAGAAGATGAGAGCTAAGCAGGAAGCCGAGACAAAAGAGGCCGCCAAAAAAGCCTCCTCGATGATGTGCCCGAAATGCGGCGAACCACTCAAGGAGCGCAGCTTTCAAAAAATCGCGATCGATCAATGCAGCGGTTGCAACGGTATTTGGCTCGATGCCGGTGAGCTCGAACAGGTGGCCGAGAAGGAAGAGGGCAGTTGGCTGGGTAAATTTTGGCAAAAGAACGGCTAGTTTCGCCGCGGCTTGTTTGACGGCGGGAAAACAGTTTCGCTAGACTCCATGGATTGTTGCCGAGGAGGTTGTCATGAATGCTCCGATTCGCTTTGTTTTGTTCGCACTTGCTGTGTGGGTGCCGCCCGCGCTGATCCATTTGAATTTGGCTCAGGCGCAGGAGGGCAAAATCGTGCCCTATGTGCCTACGCCCCAGGAAGTCGTTGACCGGATGCTCGATCTCGCACAGGTCAAAAAGGGCGACGTGGTTTATGACTTGGGCTCCGGCGACGGCCGCATCGTTGTGACCGCGGCCAAAAAATACGGCGTCAAGGCGATCGGCTTCGAGATCGATCCTCAGCGCATCAAAGAATCGCACGAGAATATCAAAAAAGCAGGAGTGGAGAATTTAGTCGAGATTCGCCAGCAGGATATTCGCACTGTCGATCTCTCGGCAGCCAGCGTCTTGACGATGTATCTCTTGCCGGAGGTGAATCTGATGATCCGGCCAAATATCTGGAAACAGATGAAACCCGGGTCGCGGATCGTGTCGCATGACTTTGACATGGGCGACTGGAAGCCGCTCAAGACCGAGCATATCAAAGACGGCTCGAACTGGGACCATACGCTCTATCTCTGGCACGTCGAAGCGGCGAAGAAGTAACGGCGCTCGGAACGGCTACGCGCAGAGCATCGGGAAAGCTTATGAAATTGAAGCAGATCTTGGCGGGAGCGATCTTGGCGCTTGCTTCCCTCACGGGCGTTGCCGGCGCTCAGATCAAAATCGGCGCGGCTGAGGCCTTGACGGGTAACGCGGCGCAATACGGCGCGCCGATTCGGCGAGGTTTTGAGTTAGCGCTTGGCGAGATCAACGGTCGCGGAGGGATTAACGGTCAAAAGATTGAGCTGGTCATCGAAGACGAGCAAGGAAAAAAAGAAGAAGCCATCAACGTTTTTAAAAAGCTGATTTTTCAGGACAAGGTCCTCATGCTATTCGGCCCGACCTTGTCCAATTCGGCTCAAGCTTCGGATCCGGTGGCGCAATCCGCGAAAGTGGTCGCATTCGGAACCTCGAATACGGCGGACGGCATTACCTCCATCGGCAATTACGTGTTTCGCAACTCGGTGACCGAGGCGGACATTCTGCCCGTAACACTTCGAATCGCGTCGCAAAAGACCGGACTCAAGAAAGTCGCGGTGCTATACGGCAACGACGATATTTTCACCAAAAGCGGCTACGACAATTTCAAAAAAGCGCTTCAGGATTTGAAAATCCCGGTGACGACGACAGAGACGTTTGCCAAGGGTGATGTCGACTTCAAGCCACAACTCACCAAGATCAAGGCCAGTAATGCCGACGCCGTCGTGCTTTCCGCTTTGGTGGCCGAAGGGGCGCCGATGATGGTGCAGGCGCGGCAGTTGGGCATTACACTGCCCTTCATCGGCGGCAATGGCATGAACTCGCCGAGGGTATTCGAGTTAGCCAAAGACAGCTCGGATAACCTTTGGGTCGGTAGCCCATGGTCTGTTGAGAATCCCGCGGCGGAGAATAAGAAATTCATTTTGGCCTACCGGAAGGCACATACAATGCTGCCGGATCAGTTTGCCGCCCAGGCCTACGATGCCATCTACATCGTGGCCCAAGCACTGAAGAAAATAAAAATTACCGGCAAACTCGAAGCGGACCGCAAGTCGCTGCGCGATGCCTTGCCGGCAATCCAGTGGACAGGCGCCACGGGGCCATTCAAGTTTCGCCAGGTCGCCGGACGCGACGGTAGGCCGGCCGGCTACGATGCGGTGCAAACCGCCATCGTTATGATGACCAAGAGTAACCGGTACGTGATCCAAAAATAGCGGATGCTCGCCCAACAAATCGTCAACGCCATCTCGCTCGGCGGGGTTTATGCTCTCTTCGCTCTCGGTTTTACTCTAATTTTCGGTGTGCTCAACGTCGTCAATTTGGCGCACGGCGCGGTATTCATGATTGGCGCCTATGCGTCGCTGAAAGCAGTGGTCGTTTTGCAACTGCCATTGCCGGCCGCGATTCTGGTTGCGATGCTGGCTACCGGCGCCCTGGGCTGGCTGCTAGACAAATTCATATTTGCGCCGCTGCGAGCGCGACATGCGCCGCATTTGGCGCCGATGATCGCAACCATCGGCGTTGCCATCACGTTGACGAGCTTAATTGAGGGAACCTTCGGCTCGGAAAATCTTCGCTTCCCGTCTGAAGTTCTGCCGGCCGAGGCCCTGAGCATGGGCGGCGTACAGATCACATGGCTGGAATTGGAGATTATTTGTTTGGCGTTCGCCCTGATGGCTATATTGCTGTGGGGCTTAAGAAAAACCGGCGCCGGCCGCGCTTTGCGCGGGCTCGCTGAATCGCCTAAGGCGGTCGCGCTCATGGGGGTCAATGTCGAGAGTGTTTTTCGCGTAACTTCGATCCTCGCTGCGCTGCTCGGCGGCGCCGCAGGTATGTTGATCGCGCTTTATGCCAACGCCGTGTTTCCGCGCATGGGGCAACCGATGTTGCACAAAGGGATCGCCGTGGTGATCCTCGGCGGTATGGGCGACATCCGCGGCGCGCTGCTCGGCGGATTTTTTCTCGGCTTCGCCGAAGTGCTTTCGGTCGCTTACGTCGGTTCGAACATGCGTGATGCGATCGCATTCGGGTTGCTCTTTATTGTGCTCTTGATTCGGCCCCAGGGACTTTTCGGGCACGTGGTGCAGCGGCGCGCCTGATCATTTCACGATTCCGTCACGCACAGAGTTCCCATGGAATGGCTCGAAAGTTTTTGGGCAACCTACAGCACGCTGGTGTTGTCCATCGGCACGAACGTGCTGCTTGCGCTGTCGATTTATCTGACCCTTGCTACCGGCTTGTTGACGGTGGCCAACGCCGCATTCATGGGAATCGGAGCGTATACTGCCGGCTTGCTCACAACCCAGTTAGGTCTGCCGTTCTTTATCGCGCTTGTTCTGGGATCGCTGCTGCCGGCGCTGGTTGCTTTGGCGATTGGGCGCCCGACGCTGCGGCTTTCGGGCGTCTACTTGGCCATGGCGACTCTCGCCTTCGGCGAAGTGGTGCGCATCTTTATCCTCAATGCGGAAGGGCTAACCGGCGGCGCGCTCGGACTCAACGGCATTCCACAACTCACGCAATGGTTTGATGTGGCCCTGGCGGTAGCGCTGACGCTGTTTGTTTTGCTGCGGCTGGCGCGCTCGCGAATCGGCCGTACCATGGAGGCGATCTGTCAAGATGAGACAGCGACCGAGCTCATGGGGCTCAACGTGGGAGCCTATAAACTTCTTGTTTTTGTTCTCGGTGCGATGCTGGCGGGTCTGGCCGGCGGGCTAAACGCCCACTTCACGTTTTTTATCAGTCCTGACGAATATGGCTTTGACCGTGCTGTAGAAATTCTTGCGATGGGTGTTTTGGGAGGCACCGGCAGCCCGTGGGGTGCGGTGATCGGCGGCCTGCTGATCACGTTGTTGCCCGAGCTCCTGCGCGGACTAGGCCACTATCGACCGCTGATCAATGGAGTCATTTTGATTTTGATCATTCTCTACTCACCGAGGGGCATTTGGGATCTCTTTCGCCCCGATCGCGAGTCTAGGCGCCTGCCCGCGGCCCATTAGCCATGCTTACGCTATCGTCGCTTTCGCTAAGGTTTGGCGGTCTGCAGGTGCTGCAGGGCGTGAATTTAACCGTTCCCGAGCACGGTATCTTCGGTTTGATCGGCCCCAACGGCGCCGGTAAGACGACGGTATTCAATTTGATAACCGGCTTATTGAGGCCGGGCGCCGGCACCATCGAGTTCTTGGGCCAGCGCATCGATCGTATGCTGCCATATCGCATCACGCGGTTGGGCGTCGCCCGGACGTTCCAGAGCATTCGTCTCTTTAAAGATATGACGCTGATCGAAAACGTCTTAGTTGCGCTGGGTGGCCGTCCGAGTTACGGCGTCACGAGCGTTTTGTTGTCCTGGGGGAGTTATCGAGCAGCCGAAAGCCGGGACAGTGAGGTAGCGCGCGGCCTCCTCTCGAAAGTCGGTTTGGCCGGTAAGGCTGAACAACGCGCGGGAGCCCTTTCCTATGGCGAGCAGCGACGCCTGGAAATTGCGCGCGCGCTGGCGACGAAACCCAAGTTGCTCCTGCTTGATGAGCCGGCGGCCGGCATGAACGCCGTTGAAAAGCGGCAGCTGATCGATGAGATCGTCAAGCTCAACGCCGGCGGGTTGGGGATCTTCATCATCGAGCACGATATGAGCATGATCATGGGTTTGTGTCATGAGATCGCCGTGTTGAATTTTGGCGGTGTGATCGCTCGAGGAACGCCTGCTCAGATTCGTGCGAATCCTCAAGTGATCGAGGCCTACTTGGGACAAGACGAACAGTCGCCATCCCAAACGGCAAGCGTCTCACCATGAGCGCCATGCTGAGCGTTTCGGGTTTGCAAGTTCACTATGGCGTGATCGAAGCGGTCAAGGGTATCGATTTCTCTTTGGCGCAGGGACGAATAACCACACTCCTCGGCGCCAATGGCGCCGGGAAATCGACGACGCTCTTGACGCTTTCCGGATTACTACGAGCGAACGCGGGTTCGATCCTCTTTGAGGGCACTGAATTGACCGGGCTATCGACGCATCAGATCGTCGAGCTTGGCCTCATTCAAGTCCCCGAAGGACGTGAAATTCTCACGACCCTCTCGGTACGGGAAAATCTGCTTCTCGGCGCCTACCGGCGCCGCGATAAAATCGGAGCCGAATTCGAAAACGTACTCAGCCTTTTTCCCCGCTTGAGGGAAAGACTGAACGGCGCGGCGGGAAATCTCTCAGGCGGAGAGCAGCAGATGTTAGCGATCGCGCGGGCGCTCATGTCGCGGCCTCGTCTACTTCTCTTGGATGAGCCATCCATGGGGCTGGGGCCTCTATTAGTGCGGGAAATTTTCAAAACATTAAAGGCGCTCAAGGAGCAGGGCTTGACGATTCTCTTAGTTGAGCAAAATGTCCGTCAGGCGCTGCAAATCGCTGATTTTGCCTATGTGATGGAGAATGGCAAAATCGCACTCGTTGGACCGAGCGCGGAATTGCTGGAAAATCCAAAGGTGATCGAGGCCTACCTTGGCGCATAACTCGCGAATTCGCTGGATTGTGGCTGCGCGCGGGAAACGTCAAAGCGGCGAGCTCCCGGTCGACTTCGTCGAGCAATCCTTAGCTGGAATTGCTGTGGTTTGATCTTCCCTCCGCGGGATTGTCGGTGTTGTTTCAGATTGTACGAATATTCACTTTTCCTGCACTTCTCTGTAGGACATTCCTTCGTGAATTTGTCCAAAATTCCGCAGTTTGTCATTATTTGACCGCTTGCGTCCTATTCTAAAGGCTGGCATGGAATCTGCCTATTGCTACACGATTATAGATTTAGGTCTTAATGAGGAGGTTTCTTTCTCATGGATGAGATACTCACGGCCAGCGAAGTAGCAGAACTCTTACAGATTCATCCGCGGACGGTTTATAAGCTGGTTAAAGAAGGTTCCCTGCCAGGCCGGAAATTTGGCGGCGGATGGCGGTTTAGTCGTTCCGAAATTCTAGCAATGGTATCGCCCCAAGGCAGTCCGCCGCCGGTGCGCAAACTGCACACCGAAGAGCGTTAGTTTCAACTTGCCCCTACTCGCCCGTCGCTAAAATATAGCCTCGTAGCCGACGAAGTTTCGGCTTAGGCGGTTTGCCGGAGGGTTTCTCTGGTGTTTGCCGCGAAGCAGTCGTGCGCCGGCGCTCTTGACTTCGTGTGCGCTCGAACGCTAGGAGACTGAAGCGGCAACTATTCAATCCAGGTAGGAACATCTCATGAGCGGCGCACTTGCGGGAATCAAAGTCGTAGAAGTGGCGAGTTATGTAACTGGGCCATTCGCCTCACAATTGTTGGCGGACATGGGGGCAGAGGTTTTTAAGATCGAGGAACCGAAGCACGGCGACCCGTTCCGTGGCTGGGGCGAACGCAATTATGCGGCGACGTTCTGCAGTCTAAATCGCAATAAGAAAAGCATTACCCTCGACCTGCGCACGGACGACGGACGCGATATCGCATACAAGCTAGTTTCCCGCGCCGACGTGTTGATCCAAAATTTTCGACCAGGCGTCATGGACAAACGCGGCTTGGGCTACGAAGACGTAAGAAGATCTAATCCAAAGATCGTCTATTGTTCGATTTCCGGTTTCGGCCCGAAAGGGCCGTATCGCGACATGCCCGGGTACGATACTGTCGGCCAAGCGCGCAGCGGCCTGCTGAGTCTCTTGACCGACCCCGGCAAACCGCAAGGAATGGGCATTTCATTTTCGGATCACTTGACGGGCATGTATGCTTGCTACGGGGTTCTCGGTGCTTTGATGAACCGCATGCTCACCGGCGAAGGGCAGCATGTGGAGACGTCGCTTCTGCGTGCGTCGGTTTCCTTTGTCGCCGAAAACGCCGCGCGTTACTTCGAGACCGGGCATGTGCCGCGGCGCAAGCACCGCACGACCACGGCCGGCGTATTCGCGTTTGAAGACCGCAAGGGCCTGCCGTTTGTGCTCCACATGTCGTCACCCGATAAGTTTTGGTTCGGTCTGTTCGACGTGGTCGATAAGCCGGAGTTGGCTCAGGATCCGCGTTTCAACAAGCGCAAAGCACGCAGCGAAAATTATGATGCTCTGGTTGAGCAGTTGGAGCCGATATTTCGCGCTGGCGACAGAGACGAATGGTTGCGGCGTCTGATGGAGAAAGATGTGCCCGCAGCGCCGATCAACACGCTCGATGAAGTATTTGCCGACCCGCAGGTGAAAAGCTATGGATTTCCGATCGAGGTGGAGCACCCGAAAATGGGCAAAATGAAACTTATCGGCAATGCCGTCGATATGAGTCGCACGCCGCCGAGCATCGATACCCCGCCACCCATATTAGGAGAGCACACAGAAGAGATACTTAGGCTGTTGGGTTACGACGGCGCCGACATCTCTGAACTACAAACAAAGGGAGCCATTTAGATTGGAGTAATGGAGTATTGGAGTGATGGTGGGGGAACAATACTCCATTACTCCAATGAGCCAGGTCATTCCCTATGCGCCATCCCAGCCTGATGCCACTCTCGCACGATCACCATCATGGCTTGGCCCTCGCGCTGCGCTGCCGAAAGCAGGCGTTAGGGCAGATCAAACCTATGGGCTCAACTGGGTTACGCGAACGCGCCGCGGAGGTCTTGGCCTTTTATGGCAGTAATTTAATTGCGCACTTTCGCGCGGAAGAAGAGGTGCTGTTTCCAGCGCTGCGCTCTGCTGTGCCGCAGAGCGCAGCGCTGATCGATCATCTGGTGCGCGATCACGAGCAAATCCGCAAGGCGATGGCTGAGTTGAAAACCGGAGCCGGCCTGGCCAAGTCGATCTTTGATTTGGGCGATTTGCTCGAACGGCACATCCGAAGAGAAGAGCGGGAACTCTTTCCGCTCTTCGAACAGCAGGTAAGCGCAAGTCAGGCCGAATTGATCGGTGAAGAGCTTAAGAAAAGTCTCGCAGCCAAAAACGAGAATTGAAATTTACTACCCAGGAACCCATGTATCCTATTCCATGATTTTCAACAAAACATGTCTTCGGTTCCTCGTGAATGGTCTCACCTGACCGGGCCAGCGGCCTTCTTCGATGGCTTTGTCCCAGGCCGGACTGGTTAAAACGTCCGGGTTTTCCAACTCATAGATCGCCGTAAAAGTAGGCTCGTTGGGAATCTCAATCGTTTTTCGCTCGCCGCCGATATTCATGGTCAAGATGCCGCGCTGGTAGCGCGTGATTCCGACAACTCCTGGCACTTTGCTCAAGTTGGGCACGTGCTCCTTGTCATAAACTTCGTTGAAGATCGCTTCGTGTTAAGGATCGACATCCATGCTTGCAATCATCAAATATTTCGCTTTGCCGGCCATGATGCAAATCTCCTTAAAAAGGTTTCGAAAATTACATTCCCAAAAAACTTGAAATTTCGGGGGCGGGGGATTTGATTTCGACAACGATTGATTCTTCGATGCCTTCCACGCCGTGCGGGACGCCCTTGGGATGGCGGCAAACATCGCCAGGGCCAAGAATATACTCTTCGTTACCGACGGTCATTTTCACTTTGCCCTTGACGACGTAGGCCAGCGACTCATGTGAGTGCACGTGGAGCGGCGCGCCCACGCCCGGGGTGTAGTGGATTTCCAAAAATGTCATCTCATCGCCCATGATCAAAGGTTTTACAATCAAATCGCCGCCGTACATCGGTTTGCCTTCGATGGCTTTCACGACAATTCCTTTGACGTCCGAGTTCTTTGATAAAATCATCGCAGCCCGCTCCTTGTGATTAGTAGGTGATAATGGGCAATTCGAAGGATCTAAGCTTGATTGGTTTGGAGTTTATCGGCGCCCCCTGGAGTTGTCAATCCGACGATCAGAACCACGATCACCGGAAATTGGCGCCGGGTTGATGTTGGCAGTCGCGGGCGAAAAATCCCAATGGTCAGATGGCAGCGTGTTGTGGTATTAAATTGAGTCCGGGATAGCGGGCGGATCTCATCACGGAAACGACCATCTTTTCGCCAAGCGGATACGGAGTTACTAACTAGTTGATTTGCGTTTCCTATAACGGAAACTCGCGAGTCGCAATATCAATTATTGAATTCAATCGATTCGTCGCTGTTGAGGCTTGTTGTCATGAACATCGATCTTCACTCTCATTTCTTTCCGCTTGAAGCGCTGCAGAATCCCGGCAAATACGAAGACCGGGCGCCGAAGTTCGTGCTCGACAAAGGAAAGCTCTCGGTGACGTCACAAATAGGATTTCGCCCGGGGCTTGGCGCGGGGGCATACGACCCGCTAGCGCGAATCAAGGCGCTGGACGAGATGCGGATCGACGTGCAAGCGATCTCGCCCTCGCCGATTCTCCTATTCTATTGGGAAGAGCCGGCGGTTGCCTCGCACTTTTCCCGCCGGCAGAACGAAGCGATACAAACCGTGGTGCAGAAACATCCTGATCGCTTCGTCGGCTTTGGCAGCGTGCCGATGCAGAGCTTATCTGATTCCATAACCATCGCTGAAGAAGCGAAGAGCATGGGCCTCAAGGGGTTAGAGATCGGCAACGCTGTGGGGGACAAGCCGCTCGACGATCCGAGTTTCGAACCGTTTTTCGAGGCGGTGCAGAAGCTGGATTTGCTATTGTTTGTCCATCCCCTCGAAGGCGGCCTTGACGCCGACGATCCACTGTCGCCGATTCTCGGCAACGTTCTGCAATTCACCTTTCGTACGACGATGATGGTCGAGCGCATGATCTTGAAAGGCATGTTCGAGAAGTATCCCAGTCTGCGCTTGTGCTTGTCTCACGGCGGCGGGTTGCTCGCTTTCAACATCTGGCGTCTAGATCATTCGTATGGTTTGCGGCCTGAATTAAAAAGGACCCTTCCACAGAAACCTTCCGAGTATCTACGCAAGCTTTACTTCGACACCATCGTTCATTCGGTTAAGGCATTGGAGTATCTGGTCAAAGTCGCTGGCGCGGACCGAGTCGTGATCGGCACGGACTATCCGATGGCGATGGGTGACTTCGAGGCGGTTCGTAAGGTCAAAGGCCTTGAATTGCAAGCCGCCGAGCGTGAGCTCATTCTCGGCGGCAACGCGGCGCGGGCCTTGAAGCTTTAGGACCAAGGCGATAATGCAACGCGGCCAGCGATTTCGAAGATGGTAGAGCGGTTCGTTGAAGGAGGATCTCGATAAATTTCCTGATGCCCTACGAGCGCTATTTCTCGGCCTGGCGCATTACCTTTAACGCAAGTGCTTTGTTTTCTGAGTACCAGAGGTTGCCCAGGTGTCCGCCGTACGGATAAAGCGTCATTTGGTCACCCAATGCCCTCTTGAGCTCCTCGATAGACTTTTTCTCAGCCAAGAAATCGTCGGCGTTGTGCGTGATATGCACTTTCGAATTGCTTCGCAATCGATCAAGAATCCTTGCCAAGGAGCCTCGGTTGATGAAGGTTTCTAAAACAGCGTCGGGCTCTCTCGCGTGAAGTCTCCATAGGGGCACGGCAACCTTTTCGTTGTAATCCGTGAAGGTGAAAGCCTTGGCCTCCTGGAGGCGTCTCCGCATCTCGTCTTTAGGCGCGCTAAGAATCTTTTGGTCGTGCAGGACTTGCGTCACATAGACGAGCTCGGAAAGCTGATTCTGCAAATTCTCTGCAATCAAAAATTGCAGCTCTTCGGTCGTGAAGCCGGCGAATTTTTTGGCCAATCTGTCAAAGACCGCCGGGTCGTCGCGCCTTGCTTCGGCAAATGATTCGACGATCGCGACGGCTTTCGCGACAATCGCTTGAGCCTTGTCTCTGCCGAATTTGTTCTGCAACGCGTTCCATTCGTCCAGTTTTCTGACGGCATAAAAGAGATCGACGGGCGGATTGACGAGAAGAAACTTTGCTATGCCGATCTTACGCTCGTCGTCATCGATGACGCTCAGATAGGCTCCTTGCAGCGCTCCGAGACTTACGCCCATAAAACTGATTGCGGTAATCTTGAGATCGTAGCGCTCCCTCAGGGTGGCAAGGCATTTCTGCATGACTTCATACAAATCACGGGCGTCGTCCGGAGCGAAGCCCGGCGCACCGCTTCGGCTCGCCGACAATGCAAAATTCCAGCTCATCGGCGAGGGCAGGATGACGATATGGGCACCCTCTTTATAGAAAAGGCTGGCTAAATACGGGCCAACCCCAAAGTAAGCATTGGAGCCGATGCCGGCGACAATAAAGATCAAAGGCGCCGGGCGATTTTGCCGATATAGCGCGATACTAACATTCCCGCGTCCTTCGAGTGAACGCAGTTTATTCCTGCCGGGAAGCCCCGGTACATGCACCACTTCCGAATTAACCCTCGGAGTCGCGCCGTCGTCGCTTAAAATCGCGGTGGTGGCGGTCGCGATATAAGGATCGCGATAAGGGTACTTGTATTCTGCCGCTTCGATCGAGCCCGATAAAAACCATACTGTCGCCAATACGGCGCAAATAGGATAATCGAAATGCCAGCACTGGTTATGCTTGTGAGATGTTCGCATCGTTGTTGTCCTCCGGGTGGAATCGCTACGCCCAATGTACCCATTAAGTATCGCTCATTGAGCGACCAACGTATATACTTGGTGCTTGGCCCAAGCGCTTCGTTTTGCGCCTCTTAGAAAGCATGACCACGGGACCCAACCGACGCATTCCAACCTGGCTGAAGGTGGCTTACTCCGTCTTCGTGGCCATTCTGGTGCCGATCTACTGGGTGACTTATAGTCCGTGGAATTTTCTTTACTTCTGCGACGTCGCGTTGCTGGTCACCGCGGTGGCGATCTGGATCGAAAATCCGCTGCTCATCAGTATGCAGGCGATAGCGATCACGGTGCCGCAGATGCTGTGGGTGGTGGATCTGCTGTGCCGGGTTGTTGCCGGGGTGGAAATAACCGGAGTGACGAGCTACATGCTCGATTCGAGCATTCCGCTTTTTTTTCGTGGGCTCTCGTTATTCCATGGGTGGTTACCCTTTGTCCTGCTGTGGCTGGTCGCGCGGTTGGGTTACGACCAGAGAGCGCTTGCATCGCAGACGGTGGCCGCGATCGTGATCTTGCTCGTTTCCTATCTTTTCGCTCCGGCGCCGCCACCCTCCGCGAGTCATCCCGCATGGGCGGTCAACATTAACTACGTGTATGGACTCAACGACAAGCAGCCCCAGACGTATGTAGCACCCTGGCTATGGGTGCTGTTGCTGATGGTCGTAAACGTGATTGTCTTTTACTTGCCAAGCCATTACGTCTTCAGGCGTGTCTTTAAAAGTGCCGGTCGCGGATGAGGGGCTATTGATATGACCAACAGATCTCTCCAAGATTGACGGTCTATTTCGTGGTTGTCATCGCTGCCAATTTTCCTCGATCGATCTTGCCGAGGCCGGTGCGGGGAAGGCTGGGGAGAAATTCCACGATCTTGGGCGCCTTGTATGTGGCCAGCGACTCCTTGCAGAATTGAATAAGTGCATTGGCGTTGCAATCTGCACCCGATCTCAAAACAACAAACGCCTGTACTGCTTCGCCCCATTCGGGACTCTTGAATCCGATTACCGCTGCGTCAGTGACGTCCGGATGCTTGCGCAGGGTGTCTTCGATCTCTTCGGGGAAGACGCTGATGCCGCCGCTTTTGATCATGTTCTTTTTGCGGCCGGAGATGTGGAGATAGCCTTCATTGTCTAGAAATCCGATGTCGCCGCTGTGGCACCAGCCGCCTTGGAGAAATTCGTCCGTCGCCTGCGGGTTTTGGTAGTAGCCTTGGATCGCCAGGGGTGTGCGGACGCAGACTTCGCCTTCGCTCCCGAGGGGAACTTCTCGGCTATCGTCATCCGCGATGCGCACCAGTACGCACCAGATTGGTTTCCCGACGGTGTCGCTATGAGTTTCCCAATCATCTCCGGCGATGGTCGTGATCTGGCCGCAGTCGGTTGATGCGTACGCCTCGGAGAGGTCGGCGCAGATCCTTCGGCGCGTTTCGCGGGCGACTTCTTTCGTGAGATGACCGCCGGTGATGCCGAGATAGCGGAGCGAGGATTTTTGATAGTTGTCCAGGCGCTCGTGGCGCAGCAATCGCTCGCACAGAGTTGGCACGAGCATAGTGTAAGTGATCTTTTCGCGCTCGATTGTTTCGATGAACAACGTGGCGTCGAACTTTTCCT
>Ga0079216_10000205_pt1 | contig 13231 bp, 12 predicted proteins | sample NCAS100_FD_77008 | JGI IMG/M metagenome (GOLD analysis project Ga0079216, IMG submission 77008) | Agricultural soil microbial communities from Utah to study Nitrogen management - NC AS100 | ecosystem: Environmental > Terrestrial > Soil > Agricultural land | place: USA: North Logan, Utah...
AAATATTTTCTAAAATGATATTTTTTTCTTGACATACTAGTTATTGTGCCTTAATGTTCGGATCACCTACAAAATATGGGAGGGTTTTTGGTACGAAATTTGTCTTCGCCTGAGTTAAGTTTCTCCCGTCAGAGAAAAAGCCCACCCTCGGAATCCTAAAAGGAGGTGCTTATGGCTGCTAAGAAGAAAGCCAAAAAGAAAGCCAAAAAGAAAAAGAAGTAACTACTGAATGTGAGGTGGTTGTGGTTGTGGATTGAACCCTCTCTTACTCTCAGGCGACAAGGTAACCGTTCTGGTTGCCTAATACACAAAGCCCTCCGGTACTAAACTCGGAGGGCCTTGTGTTTTAAGACCCCCGCGCCATTTAGATTCCTAACCAATTTCGCTTTCCTGAGCTGCCGAGCGCGTCGCTCAACGAGCGCCGCGCCTTTCCGGGTCGCCACTGTGGGAGTATTGCGTCACCCTGACCGGTTGGTTAGAGTGCACTCGATGAGACCACGCCTCTACCATTGTTTGTTTATGCTCACTACGCTGTCTGGGAGTTTGCTTGCGTTCAGCCAAGCTGCGGCTTGGGCCCAAGCGAAAATCGATTACAAGGTCGTGCCGATTCTCCAGCCGATGAAAGATAACGCCCCCACACCTGACTTCAATTTGGTTACGCCCGATGGGAAGAAACTCTCGCTAAAAGATTTCCGTGGCAAAGTCGTGTTGCTGAACTTCTGGGCGAGCTGGTGCGTGCCATGTCGCGAAGAGATGCCCGCCATGGAAAAACTCTACCAGGAATACAAGCAGAAGAATTTTGTCGTCCTCGCCATCGCCGTCAAGGATCGTAAACAAGACGCCATCGACTTCGTGAAGGAGCTTAAGCTCACCTATCCGATTGCGCTCGATCCTGATGCGCAAGTGGGAACCCTTTACGGCGCATGGGGATTGCCGGCGACGTATTTAATCGGCCCGAAAGGAGAAGGTTTGGCGCGCGGCTGGGGACCGGCGGACTGGTACAACCAAGGCTCGCGCAAGCTGATTCAAGAGCTGGTCGATGGTAAAAGATGACCGACGTCAACGTCTTTGTCGCCTTCGCCGCAGGCGTTTTTTCGTTTCTCTCCCCTTGTGTTCTGCCGCTCATTCCCTCCTACCTATCTTTCGTCTCCGGCGTGTCTCTCGACGAAATGCGCAGCGAACAAGCGCGCGCGCGCTTTCGCTGGCGGATCATCTTGAATTCGGTCGCGTTTATCGCCGGATTTTCTTTGGTGTTTGTCTCGCTCGGGGCCTCGGCGAGTTTTCTCGGCGGTCTTTTTTTAAGTTACCGTAATATCATTCGCATTGTCGGCGGCGTCTTTATTGTGCTCGTTGGACTCTACCTCATTGGGGCTTTCAAAGTCGCCGCTCTCGAACGCTACTTGCAGTTTAATTTGAAAGATAAGCCAGCCGGGTATCTCGGCTCGATCTTGGTTGGCATCACGTTCGCCGTCGCATGGACGCCTTGCGTGGGACCGATCTTGGGCGCCACGCTGGCACTCGCCAGTACCGCAGGGGAGGTGAGCCGCGGCACGCTCCTTCTCTCCAGCTATGCAGCCGGCCTGGGCGTGCCGTTTTTTTTGAGCGCCTTGGCAATAAATTCGTTTTTGCAGTTTTCCCAGCAGCTCCGCCGTTACATCCAAGCCATCCATGTCGTCGGCGGCATCCTGTTGATCATCGTCGGTATCCTGCTGATCACCGATTACATGACGCTGCTCAACGCTTACGTGCTGCGCTTTACGCCCCAGTGGTTGCTACAACGCCTCTGACCGTCGGCTCTCGTATTCTGTTGATTTGACCCGCTTTTGGCTAAATGTTAATTTTTTAAGACTTTTCTGTGAGACCGTTTGACGTCCTCCTCGAGTCAAAGCGTCAGCATCTCGCCGGAGCAACCATGCAAGATCAAATTCGGGAAATTCTCAAGGCCATCGGCGAAGACCCCGATCGCGAAGGCCTGGCGAAAACGCCGCAGCGCGTCGCCCAGGCCTTATCTTTCTTAACCCGCGGTTACGCGATGGACCCGGCCAAGGTCATCAATGACGCCCTGTTTACCGAAGACTACGAAGAGATGATCGTGCAGAAAGACATAGACTTCTACTCGCTCTGCGAGCACCACCTGCTGCCGTTTTTCGGCAAGGCCCATGTCGCCTACCTACCGCACCACAAAATCGTCGGCATCTCCAAGCTCGCCCGCCTGGTCGACGTTTACGCGCGGCGGCTGCAAGTCCAAGAGCGTATGACGAATCAAATCGCCACCATCATCATGGAGAAGCTCGATGCCCTGGGCGTGGCGGTGGTCATCGAAGCCGAGCATCTGTGCATGCGCATGCGTGGCGTCGAGAAGCAAAACTCCTACGTCATCACCAGCAGTCTGCTCGGCGCCTTTCGCACTCGCCAGGATACCCGCAGTGAATTTATGAACTTGATCCGTCACAGAGTCTAAACGAGGACTGGATGGAAATAAGATTTCGCGACGCGAGCGCAGAGCGTATCAGAACGGGGCTTCTGGTCATCCCCGTGCGTGAAAAAAAGCTCGATGAGCCCGAGATCCGCGCATTGAACCGCGTGCTCAACGGCAACTTGCGCGCGCGCATTCAGAAAAGCAAATTCACCGGAGCGGCGGGCAGCAGCCTGCTCTACACCAGCGCTGGTTTCTTACCCACAGCCCAGCTTTTGTTGATCGGTATCGGCAGCGAACCGGAAATCGCGACGGACACGTGGAGAACAACCGGCGCGCGGGCGCGCCGGGAGGCTGCGGCCATCGGCGCGGAAGACGTGGCGCTTTTCTTTGCGCCCGGCAAGAACGCGGAGAACGCTGCCGCGGCCCTTGTCGAAGGCGTGCAGCTCGCGGGTTATCAATTCAACAAGTATCGTTCGAACGCCAAGCCGCCGGCCGAAATAAAATCGCTCACGTTCTTTAAGCCCGGACTGAAACAGGGCGCGGCATTGCAGAACGCGGCCGGCGCGGCGCAAGCGGTTATCCCGGCGGTTTTTCTGGCGCGGAACCTAGTCAACGAACCGCCTTCGGTAGCGACCGCGCGATTCTTGGGCGACCAAGCCGCGCGGGCTTGCCGCGGTCGCGGTCTCAGTGTCGAAGTTTGGGGCAAGAAAAAAATTGCCGCGATGAAACTGGCCGGGCTTTTGGCGGTAAACCGGGGCAGCCAGGAAGAACCCAGGTTTATCAGAATCCATTATAAGCCGGCTGGTAAGCCGCGGAAAAAAGTCGCGCTGATCGGCAAAGGCATAACCTTCGACTCCGGCGGCTTATCACTTAAGCCGTCGAAATCGATGGAAACCATGAAGCTCGACATGGCCGGCGGCGCCGCGGTGATCGCGACTATGAGTTGTTTGCCGAAACTCGCGCTCGACATCGAAGTCACCGGTTATGTGCCGACGACCGATAACCTTCCCGGGCACAATGCGCAGAAACCGGGCGACGTGATCCAATACTTGAACGGCAAGACCATCGAAGTGCTCAACACCGACGCCGAGGGCCGGCTGATTTTGGCCGACGCTCTCGCCCTCGCCGCTCAGCAAAAGCCCGACTATATGATCAATTTAGCGACTCTCACCGGCGCCTGCATGGTCGCGTTGGGCACCCAAGTCGCCGGGCTTTTCAGCAACAATCAGCCGCTTGCCGACGCGCTCTTGCGCGGCGCGGGAGAAACCGGCGAGAAGCTTTGGCAACTGCCGCTGGTTAAAGAATACAAAGATTCCATCAAAAGCAGCGTCGCCGACATGAAAAACATCGGCGGCGCGCACGGCGGCGCCATCATCGCCGCGCTCATCCTGCAAGAATTCGTCGCCGACGTGCCGTGGGCGCATCTCGATATCGCCGGACCGGCCTTCGCCGAGGGCGATAATTTGATTTGCCCCAAAGGCGGCACCGGGTTCGGCGTGCGCACATTGATTCATTTTCTTTCGAGTCTGTAAGGAGGCAATCATGGGCAAGGTTACCGAAGTAGGAGACAATAATTTCGAATCGGAAGTGCTAAAATCCGCCGTGCCGGTGTTGGTCGATTTCTGGGCGCCCTGGTGCGGGCCGTGCAAGTCGATCGCGCCGATCGTCGAGGAACTCGCCGTCGAATATGAGGGCAAGCTCAAAGTGACGAAATTGAACGTGGACGACCACCCGGCCACCGCAGGGCGCTACGGCATCCGGGGCATTCCCAATTTAATTATTCTCAAAGGCGGCGCCGTCAAAGAACAAATCATCGGCGCCGTGCCGAAATCAAAGCTGGTCAGCGCCATCGAAAAAGCGCTGCAATAGATTTCCGAGCAAACAGGAAAAGCTGAACGGCCGCCGGCATCGGTGGCCCGAGATAAACTCGGGCTGCTCGTTGCGGCGGCCGTTGTGTTAAGAGCGTAATCTTGAGCGCTGGCGAATGAGACCTCGCCAGTATCGACAACCGGCCGGCGACTCAACGGTCAATGGGGAGAAACGTAGTGTGCCGTTCCCATTAGCCTAAGTTTAGACTGCCATTGACCCGATCAGAACACATACCGCCGCATGCTGACGTTCATGATCACGCCGATGGCAAACATCATCGAGGCAAGCGCCGAACCGCCGTAGCTCACCATCGGCAAGGGTACCCCGACGACGGGCATGACGCCGGCCACCATCGCCACGTTGATCAGCACGTGCCAAAAAACAATCGCGACCATGCCGAAAACCAGCAGCGCGCCGAAACGATCCTTGGCGCGTTGAACCAAGCCGATGCAATAAGCAATCATGATGAAGTAGAGCAGCAGAAGCACCGCGCAACCCAAGAATCCCCACTCCTCGGAGAACACGGCAAAGATGAAATCGGTATGTTGCGCCGGCAGGAAATCGAGCCGATTTTGCGTTCCGTGCAAGAAACCCTTGCCGAATACGCGACCCGACCCGATCGCGATTTGTGATTGGATAACATGATAGCCGGCGCCGAGCGGATCACGATTGGGGTCGAGAAAGGTCAAGATCCGGCCCTGCTGGTAAGGCCGGAGAAAATGCCAGAATATCGGTAAGAACGCCAAACCGGCGCCGACGAGCCAAGCAAACGAACGGATTCTTAGGCCGCCCATCAAGATCATGCTGATGAAGACGATGCCAAGAATAATCGCGGTGCCGAGATCAGGCTGGACCAAGGTCAAAATCACCAGTGGCGCGACTAGGAGAGCCGGCACCCAGAGATCGCGCAAGTAGTAACCGCGCCCCGGCTCATCGGCCTGAAAGTATTTGGCCATCACCAAAACGATGGCGATCTTTGCGGGCTCCGACGGCTGCAGTCGAAAGAAGCCCAGATTGATCCATCGTTGCGACCCTCCGCCCGAGTGGCCGACCACCATCACCAACACCAAGAGCACGAGCATCATGCCGTAAAACGGATAGGACAACCGGTCGATGTAGTGGTAATCGAAGCTCATGGCAATGAACATCGCGATCAGGCCGAGCCCAAACCAGGTCATTTGCCGCGCCGGCAAGGAACCCGCGTGGCCGGTATCCAAATCGAAATTGGCGCTGTATATCGTCATCACGCCGACGGCGACAAATGCCAGGGAGAGCAAAAACAGCGGCCAGTCGAAGTGCGAAATCAGCCGGCGATCAATTTGCACGAGTCTCTCCGTCGAAGCGCGCTTCCTGCTTATTGTCCTGGGCCGGTTTCTGTATCTCGATGAACTTCTCGTAGACTTTCTTCGCCATGGGCGCCGCCGCCTCGCCGCCGTGCCCGCCGTGTTCGACCAAAACGGCGATCGCGACCTGGGGCTTTTCCACCGGCGCATAGGACACGAACCAGGCGTGATCGCGGTTAAAATAGCTCAACTGTTCGCTCTTGAGATAGGCGCCTTTCATTTCGATCACCTGCGCCGTGCCAGTCTTGCCGGCGACGAGAATAACCGGCGTTCTCGCCGCGCCGCCGGTGCCGCCAGGGCCATGGACGACGTCGGCCAACGCTTTCTGAACGCGGCCTAGAGTTTCCGGTTTCAGTTCGATCGAGCGGATCAGTTCCGGTCCGTATTCCCGGACCGTCGCACCGTCCAAAGACTCCACCTTGCTCACTAGATAGGGCCGATAAAGTTTGCCGCCGTTAGCGACCGCAGCCATCATATTGGCGAGCTGCAATGGAGTGACGGTCACGTAACCCTGGCCGATGGCGACCGAAATCGTTTCGCCCGGAAACCAGGGCTGGCGAAATCGCTTCTGCTTCCATTGAGTGTCTGGAATGAGGCCATTCTTCTCGTCGTCGAGGGATATGCCGGTTTTCTCGCCGAGACCGAACGCGCGCGACCATTTGGCAATCCGGTCAACCCCGAGCTTCGGTCCCAGTTGATAAAAATAAGTGTCGCAGGATTCGACGATCGCCCTGTGCAAATTCACGGCGCCATGGCCGCCTTTTTTCCAATCGCGAAATTGGCGGTTACCGAAGGGGAAGAATCCGGGATCCTGAATGAAGCTGTCGGGATTGATCACCCCCTCCTCAAGCGCCGCGATTGCCATGATAATTTTAAACGTCGATCCCGGCGGATATTGCCCCTGCGTTGCGCGGTTGCTGAGCGGGCGAAGCTTATCTTTGATAAGACCACTCCACTCTTCGGACTTGATGCCGCGGGCAAAGACATTGGGGTCGAAAGCCGGCGTGCTCGCCAGCGCAAGGATCGCTCCGCTGCGGACGTCAATGGCAACGATAGTTCCTTCTTTGCCTTTGAGCGCTTCGTAAGCGGCCTCCTGAAGCTGGCGATCCAAGGTAAGATGAACCGTATAGCCGGGAACGTCGGTGACCTCGTGCAGCACGCGCACGCGCCGGCCGAGCGCATCGACTTCGACCTGCTGCCCGCCGCTCTGACCGCGCAGGAGCTCTTCCCAGCGCCGCTCCAGACCGTACTGGCCGATCTCGTCGCCGACGACGTAACCTTGTTCCTTGAGAACATTAAGTTGCTTTTGGTTGATCTCGCCGAGGTAGCCGAGCACATGCGCCGCCATGGGACCGTCGGCGTAGCTGCGCCGCGGGCGGGCACGCAAGTTGACACCTGGGAGATCGAGCTGGTGGGTTTCGACCGCCACCACCGCCGACCAGTCGACATCCCTGCCCAGCACCATTTCGTCGAAGGCCGCGCGGCTTTTACCCTCTTCAAAAATCTTCAGCAGTTCGGCTTCATCGCGCTTCAAATAACCTGCGAGCAAACGCAAAGTGTTCCGCGGATCGGTAGAATCTTCGGGAACAAAAATGAGGTCGAATGAGGGCCGGCTATCGACGAGGAGTTGGCCCTGCCGATCGAAGACCATACCGCGTGTACCGGCCACACGCTTGATGCGCACGCGGTTATTCTCCGACAAGAACGTGTAGCGCTCGCCCGAGAGAACCTGGAGAAAAAGGAGCCGGCTGATCAGCCCGAGAAATGTAATCGCGAGGATGACGTAGAGCCAGCGCGCGCGCCAGCGCAGCTCCGGTGCACCGTCCTGTTTGTTGATACTCGCCAACTCAGCCATGCTCTTCAAGCCAGTGCACCGAGTTTCTTCATGTAGCTCTCGCCGCGCCGGAGTAACGAAAAAACCAACGGCGCGAGCACTGCCGCCAGCAGCGCTTCCAAAATGATATACTTAGCGGCGCCCAGCCAAAAACCGTCCGTGCTCAGGAACACGACCCACACCAGCACCAGCGCCACGCCTTTGACGATAGCGGCGAACAAGACGATCATGGAGCTCACGACCGGATGATGGAGCCAAATCGTGCGCGAGCTTAAATAGACGGACAAAAACACCAGCGTCATGGCGAAGGCGTTGAGGCCGAGAAGGCGGCTTGAAACGACATCGACGGAGTAGCCTAGCGCGAAAGAGCCCACCGCGGCGCCGACGGTGGGATGATGGAGCCCGAGATAAACACACAGCACCAAGACGAGGTCGGGCACCACGGGACCGAAAGGCAGCAGGTGAAGAAAAGTCGATTGTAGCAGGATCAGAAAAATCCCCACCAAGAAATACAATAAAAAGAGCCTCATGAAAAAATCGCCGACGGCCGTGGCGCTCAAGTCAATTTTTTTCTGCGCCGCCCTCCGCGGCGACAACCAAGACGTCTTCAACCCGAGCCGATTGGACGGCCGGTAGAACTTCGATGAACTGAAACAAGCCGATATGTTGTTTGGTCACTCTGATGACGGTGCCCGCCATCATGCCTTTGGGGAAGACGCCGTCGGTGCCGGCGGTGAGCAACCGGTCGCCTTCTTGAATGTCCTCGCTACGTTTGACGTACTTGAGGATCGTGCCGCTCTCCAGCGAACCAGATACGATGCCGCGTGCGCGGGTGCGTTGCACCAGCACATCGATACCGCTGTTGGGATCGGTCAATAATAAAACTTTTGCCGTCCTTGGCGTGACCGAAACAACTTGGCCGACGACGCCCAGGGGCGTGACCACTGCCATACCTTTGCGCACGCCGTCGGCGCTGCCCTTATCGAGCAGGCAGCTATGAAACCAACCGCTGGCTGTGTTCGCAATAATCGAGGCGGTAACCACCCGGCCCGTTAGCTGGCCGCGAAAATCGAGCAGCTGCTTCAGCCGGTTGTTCGTCGCCTCGGCTTCCAAAAGCCGCTGCCGTTCGACCTCGAGAGTTTCGATGCGTTTTCTCAGCCGTTCGTTTTCTGAGCGAAATCCCGCCAGTGTGTCGTAGTTATCGCGCAGCCCGCTGATCCAGTTGACCGTTCCTTGCGCGGCAATTTGCAAGGGGCGCATGATAAACATCAATACGGCGCCCAAGGGCTCGTTCTTGAGTCGCCCACGCGCGGCGGCGGTCAAAATGTAAACCGACAACAGAAGACAGAAGCAGCAACTTAACGGAACTTGATTTTTACGCAGAAAAGCGAGCATGAACCGCTCGATTGCCAGCACGCCAGGCTAATGGACTGCCACCTCTCTGAGAAGCGAAATTTCGTCCAAGGCTTTGCCCGCCCCCATCACAACAGCCGTAAGCGGATCGTCGGCCATCATCACCGGCAGTCCAGTTTCCTCGCGCAGCAAAATATCCAAGTTTCTAAGCAGTGCGCCGCCGCCGGCCAAAACAATACCTCGGTCGACAATATCTGAAGCCAATTCCGGCGGCGTGCGCTCAAGCGAAAGACGCACCGCCTCGACGATTTGATTGATCGGTTCCAGCAGCGAGTCCCGGATTTCTTCATCGGTGATCACAACGGTCTTCGGCACGCCTGCGACTAAATCGCGCCCTTTGATTTCCATTGTCTGAACTTCATCGCTCGGATATGCCGAGCCGATGGTGATTTTAATCAATTCAGCGGTGCGCTCGCCGACCAGCAGATTGTACTTCCGTTTGATGAACTGCGCGATGGCTTCATCCATTTTATCGCCACCCACCCGAACTGATCGGGAAAAGACGATTCCGGAAAGGGAGATCACCGCGACTTCGGTAGTACCCCCGCCGATATCGACAATCATGTTTCCGGTCGGCTCAGTAATCGGCAGCCCGGCGCCGATCGCCGCCGCCATCGGTTCTTCAATGAGATAGACTTCCCGCGCTCCCGCCGACTCGGCCGACTCGCGCACGGCACGTTTTTCAACTTCGGTGATGCCGAACGGCACGCCGACGATGATGCGCGGCCGCACCAGCGTGCGGCGGTTGTGAACCTTGTGAATAAAATAGCGCAGCATCGCCTCGGTGATTTCAAAATCGGCAATGACGCCGTCTTTGAGCGGCCGGATGGCGACGATGCTTCCAGGAGTGCGGCCCAGCATCCGCTTCGCCTCGGCGCCCACAGCCAGCACCTTCTTGCCGCCGCGCTCGTTGCGCTGCTGCACCGCAACTACCGAAGGTTCGTTGCATACGATGCCTTGGTTTTTAACATAGATCAGAGTGTTGGCGGTTCCCAGATCGATGGCGAGATCGTTGGAAAAGACGCCAAAAAGGGCATCCAACATCAGCAAACTCCTTCTTGTGCGGCGAAAAAACAGACTTAAGCAACGAGAAAATAACAGATTTGCCTAGAGCAAGCAAGAAAATGAAAAATTAACCGCCAATTGGTCATATCGCCATTCGCGTGAGTTGCATTGGCGAGGACCATTTTCTATCATACAAAGACTTTTTTGACCGAAATCTTTCCAAAAGGCCACTTCTAAATGCTCGATTTTTTGCGCAAACGTAAACGAAACTGGGTAATCATTCTGTTTCTCGGGGTAATTATCGTCAGCTTTTCACTGTTTGTCGGCAGCGGCAAGTTTGGCGACCAGTTGGGCGGGGAGGTGGCGGAGGTCAACGGAGAGACCATCGGCCAGCGCGAGTTCGCCCTGCACTACGAGCGCGAGATCCAACGCTACCGTGATCTTTTAAAAGGTTCGCTCACTCCAGAGATGCTCAAGGGTCTTAATATCAAAGGTAATTTGGCGGAGACCCTGATTCAGAAAAAACTTCTGCTCCAGGAAGCGCGCAGCCTTGGCCTGACCGCCACGGATGACGATCTCGCCAATCATGTGGCGAAAGCGCCGGAGTTTCAGATCGGCGGCCAGTTCAGCAAGGATCGCTATTTGGAGGTGCTCCGGGCGAACAGACTTCTTCCCGCGCAATTCGAAGAGGACCAGCGCGACCAGCTGACGATTCAGCGACTTTACAGCGTGATTCTCGACGCCGTTCATGTCGGCGATGCCGAGGTGCGTGAGCGCTACCGGATCGAGCAGGAAAAGATCAATATCAATTACGTGAAACTGGCGGTCAGCGATTTCGCGCCGCAGGTTAAACTCACCGAAGACGACATTCGGAAATACTATGAGCGCAACAAAGATTCGCTCAAGGAGCCGTTAAAAATTCAGGTCGAATATCTCTCGTATCCATACGACCAGTTTACGTCGTCGGTTGAAGTGAACGAGAATGAGATCGAGGAATACTACAAGGCGAATCTCAATACTCAGTTCCGCAAACCCAAGGAAGCCAAAGTTCGTTACATCTCCATCGTCTTTGCACCCGGCGCCGACGCCGAGCAAAAGAAAGCGGCCCAGGCACGCGCGGAAGCCGTCGTCAAAGAGGCGCGAGCCGGCACAGACTTCGCCCAGCTGGCGAAGCGCGAGTCGAACGATCCGACTGCCGCTAAGGACGGCGATGGCGGTTGGATCGCAGCAGGCCAAATGCCGCCGCAAATCGAAAAAGCAATTTTCAGTCTGAGTAAGGGCGGAGTCAGCGACCCTATCGAATCGCCTGGCGGCTTTCAGATTTTTAAGGTGGAAGACACCAAAGAGGAGAAAACGCCGACCCTCAAAGAAGCAAGTGCCGAAATCACCAAGATCCTGAAAACCGAAAAAGCCAAAAGAGAAGCGGCAAAGGCTGCCGACCGCGACCGCGAAAAGGCATTGTCAGGCAATGATTTCACTACGCTTTCCCAAGATAGCCGCGCGCCGCTCAAGCTGACGAGCTTGTTTGCAAACGGTGAGATCTTGCCCGGGATTGGCGAGAATCAAGAGTTCTACAAGAACGCTTTTACGCTAGGCGCTAAGGATACAAGCCCGATCATCGAGGGAAGAGATGCCTACTACCTCTTGCGCCTCAAGCAACGCAAAGAAGCTGCTGTGCCGCCGCTGGAGAGCGTCAGCGCCCAAATTGAGAAGGGACTCAAGGAATCTAAAGCCTACGAAATGGCATTGCAGCGCGGCAACAGTCTCCTCGATCAGCTCAAGAAGGAGAAAGATATTGTAAAATTAGCGCACGCCAACAATCTAAAACTCGACGAGACCGGATGGTTTCTTCGTAGCGCGCCACAACTACCCAAGCTCGGCGATCTGGCAGAAATGAAAGCGGAACCGATCGCTCTATCAGAACAAAAACCGATTCCGGAAAGGCTCTACACCCAAAAGGATGCGCTCTACATCTTGGCGTTCAAGGCCAGCCAGGGCGCCGATATGGATCAGTTCGAGAAGGAAAAAGAAATAATCAAGAAACAAGCGGTGGCCGAGAGTCGCCAGCGCACGCTAATTAAATTCATGGAAGGGCTCAAAAGCAAAGCCAAGATCACGCTGAACACAGGTTTCCTCGAAGAGAGTTAGAACTTTTTTTGCGTCATGTTAGGAGGCGCCTTTCTTGTCAATTATACCCACCTCCGCTGTACGCCCGTATGAACCACTTTCTCTTTTAACTTCGCCATCGATCTGAGAATACGATTGTGGAAATTGTTTTAGTGCGACACGGCGCGACCGACTGGAATCTTCAAGGACGCTGTCAGGGGTCATCGGACCGCGAGCTGAGCGAAGCCGGCATTCGCCAAGCCGGTCTTATTGCTGATCTGCTCGGCAACGAGAAAGTCAGCGCAATTTATTCCAGCCATCTCCTGCGCGCGCGTCAAACCGCCGAGCTCATCAGCCGGCCGCACGATCTGCCGGTGCTGATCGATGAGGACCTGCGCGAGCTCGATCATGGAGAGCTCGAAGGTCTGACTTTCAACGAGATAAAAGCGCGATACGCGCAATTCTTGACGCGCTGGCGCAGCGAACCGGCCGACATTTGCGTCCCCGGCGGCGAACGGCTCGCCGAGGTTGCCGAGCGGGCATGGACCGGCCTAAATGAGATCGTGCAGCACCATCCAGACGCGGCGCGCATATTGGTAGTCAGCCATAACTTTCCGATCCTCGGCATCGTTTGCCGGGTTACCGGAACGCACCTCAACGATTACCGAACCTTTCACCTCGACCCCTGCGGGGTAACCCGGCTGAGTCGTGACGCGGCCAGCGGCTGGACCATCACCCACGTCAACGGCAAAGAATATTCGACTCTGGCCGCGACGATCCAACCTTAAGACGCGACGAAAGTCAGTCGCCGCGGTGACTTCGCGGCGTTAACGCAAATCCCCCAAAAAGCGCCGCCAGCAGCAGATAAGCGAAAAAAAATTCAGGGGCGGCCATCCAACCGAACCGGCTGGTAATGCCTGCCGGCGTGAGGTCGTACGCGTGAATAATGCCGAAAGTCGAGAGCAGCGCAGCCGCCAGCGCCCATGCGGCGGCGCGAGCAAATTTCTGCTCGATCAATGCGACACCGATGGCAGAAAGAATCATCGAGGTGAAAATGAAGCCGCGCTCCAGTGAAATCATGCCGTGAATGGCAAGGCTTTCTTGGTTGAACTTCCCCAGCCCGACTTGGAACAACGAAGTTCCCGCCGCGCGCAGTCCCGTTTCAACCATCATCAACCCCCAACCCGCCAGCGCCGGCACGATACCCAAGGCCACCGCCGGCGCATGCGCTTTGGGTGTCTC
>Ga0079216_10000207_pt1 | contig 13195 bp, 20 predicted proteins | sample NCAS100_FD_77008 | JGI IMG/M metagenome (GOLD analysis project Ga0079216, IMG submission 77008) | Agricultural soil microbial communities from Utah to study Nitrogen management - NC AS100 | ecosystem: Environmental > Terrestrial > Soil > Agricultural land | place: USA: North Logan, Utah...
CAGACCGTCGCAGGGGATTAACGATTGGCACAGATTGCCCGGCCGTCGTCTGACATTACCGCCAATTGGGTTCCAACCACGGGGACGACGCACTGGGGCTGCATCGACGAGGTCACCGCGAATGATGATACCGATGCCATTGACACGGGAACGAATCCGGTCGCGCTGGTGTGCGAAGTCAAGTTCGATTCAATCCTCGATCCGCAATCCAACACTGGACATATTCTAAGATATCGGTTCCGTCGTGGGCCAACAGGCGCCAGAAGCATTTTATTAATTGTTGAGCTGAGACAGGGCGCCACCGTCATTGCTACATGGGTTCATGATAATGCCGCCATTGTCGCCACATTTACATCATTTACGCAGACACTGACTGGGCCTCAGGCCGATAGCATCACTGATTATTCAGATCTACGGATTAATCTTAATGCCACCACCTCAGGCGGTGGCGCTGGGTCTGGCGTCAGATTTACCTGGGCCGAATTCGAAGTCCCTGACGCGACCAATGTCACCAAATCACCGTCGCCTGTTACGGTGCCGCTGGCCACTCCTGCATCCACCTTGTCGATTGGCGGGGTGACGATATCACCAGGCTCGGTTGCCATTCCCGTTGCAGCCCCCTCTCTTGCTCTTACCGAAACGATATCGCCCGCATCCGTTGCCATTCCCGTTACCATCGCAGCCCCCTCTCTTGTTGCTGGGGCCGCTAACAAATATTCGGTGATGTCTGAAGTCTTTTTCTTTTTCGTGCAAGGCGTAGCAGCAGTTGTAGGCGACACCATTGTGCCTGCATCGGTACCGATTCCGCTAGTGGCTGCTACTCCGGCTGTGACATCGGCCTTGACGATCAGCCCCTCACCGGTTCCTGTGCCTCTGACGGCGCCAGATCCTGCGCTTGCGGCCGCCTTGGCGATCAGTCCCTCACCAGTACTCGTGCCAGTGGAGACGGCGGCGCCAACCCTTGTACAAGTGGGTGCAATATCGCCTGCCTCGGTTGCCATTCCCGTTGCCATCACGAGTCCGACCTTATCTTCGAGTGCAGCGGTAAGCCCGGCATCTGTCCCGGTTCCATTGGTGTGCACAACAGCTACTCTGTCAGGGGCTTCAGAGATCAGCCCCGCATCCGTCACCTTGCCGGTTCTTACGACTACCCCAACACTGCCTTTAGCCATGACGATAAGCCCGGCAGCAGCAACGGTACCGGTTCTTACCGCGAGTCCTAGTCTTGCGGAGACGGTAACGATTGCGCCTGCCCCGGTTGCTATTCCGCTGTCTATTGCTACGCCGGCGCTCTCTTTGTCGATGACGATCAGCCCCGCATCCGTCACCTTGCCGGTTCTCACGGCTGATCCGCTTTTGGCCGAAGGGAGCACGATTGAGCCAGCGTCGGTAAGCATTCCGGTAGGCGCGGTTGCCCCCTCGTTGTCGCTAGGGGGTGTAACGCTCACGCCTTCTCCGGCATCGGTAGCCATAACGGTGGGGGTGGTTACTACTTACGGGACTCAAGTCTCGTCTCTTGGGGCGGCAGGGTGGGGGCCATTCGGGTTTTTCTTTACCGGTAATACGATAGGCTCGATGACGATTAGTCCAGAACCCGTGGCACTGCCGATCTTTGTTGCCGCGGCAACGGTTTTAGAAGCGGGGGCTCTCGCACCAGATCCAGTCCCCATTCCGTTGGTAGTCGCATCACCGACGTTATCTGCTCCATCGACGACGGCGCCATCTCCGGTGACGGTGCCGTTAAGCGTCCCGAGTGCGACTCTAGCCGAATCGGTTGTCATCGCGCCTGCCCCGGTCTCGATACCAATTGGGGTTGCGGCTCTTACGCTATCGGGCACGCTGACCATCTCGCCTACTGCCGTTCCTGTGCCGTTTATATGGGTAGACCCGACTCTAGTTTCAGGCTCGGCTGCCTTACCCGATCCTGTCCTTCTCCCCATTGCCATCACAACGCCGACGTTGGCAAGTGAGATTACGCTTTCACTTGATTCGGTGTTAGCCTCTATCTTGGTGACGACGCCGACGTTGGCAAGTGAGATTACCTTATCGCCTGCTGCTGTCTCCGTTCCAATCGAGATTGTATCTCCGACTTTACTGGCACCAGGAGCGCTATCACCTGCATCCGTTGAAGTTCCGGTTGAGGTAACAGAGCCGACCCTGTCGGGTGCGATCACTCTGTCGCCTGCTGCTGTCTCAGTACCAATCGAAATTGTATCTCCGACCTTGCTGGCACCAGGGGCACTATCGCCTGCACCTGTTCAAGTCCCAATTGAGGTAACAACCCCGACGCTATCAAGTGCGATCACTCTGTCGCCTGACACTGTCTCCGCTGCGCTCTCAGTGGCGGCCCCGACGTTATCGAGTGCAATCACTCTGTCGGTTGATGCAGCCTCTGTTCCATTCACGGTAACGACGCCCGCCCTGTTGAGTGCGACCTCTCTGTCGCCTGACACTGTCTCTGTTCCACTCCTGGTAACGACGCCCGCCCTGTCGGGTGCGATCACTCTGTCGCCTGCTGCTGTCTCAGTACCAATCGAAATTGTATCTCCGACCTTGCTGGCACCAGGGGCGCTATCGCCTGCACCTGTTCAAGTCCCAATTGAGGTGGCGGCACCGACGCTATCGGCATCAGTGAGCATTTCGCCTGCCTCGGTCACGGCACCACTCACGGTGACGACGTCGACCCTGTCAAGTGCGATCACTCTGTCGCCTGACGCCGCCTCTGCTCCACTCCTAGTGGCGGCACCGGCGCTATCAAGTGCGATCTCTCTGCCGGCTGATGCTGTCTCCGTTCCACTCACGGTGACGACGCCGACCCTGTCGGGTGCGATCACTTTGTCGCCTGATGCCGCATCTGTCCCACTCGAGATTATAGCTCCGACCTTGCTGGCACCGGGAGCGCTATCACCTGCGTCTGTTCAAGTCCAGATTGAGGTAACAGCCCCGACGTTGGCAAGTGCGATCTCTCTGTCGCCTGATGCCGCATCTGTTCCACTCACGGTAACAGCCCCGACGTTGGCAAGTGAGATTACCTTATCGCCTGCTGCTGTTTCTGCTCCACTCCTGGTGACGACGCCGACGTTATCGAGTGAGATCTCTCTGTTGCCTGACGCCGCCTCTATTCCACTCCTGGTGGCGGCGCCGACGTTGGCAAGTGCAATCTCTCTGTCGGCTGATGCTGTCTCCGCTGTGCTCTCAGTGACGACGCCGACGTTGGCAAGTGCGATCTCTCTGTTGCCTGACGCCGCCTCTGTTTCACTCCTGGTGACGACGTCGACCCTGTCAGGTGTGATCACTTTGTCGCCTGATGCCGCCTCTGTTCCACTCACAGTAACGACGCCGACGTTATCTGGGGTTGCTGCGGTTGCCCCAAGTCCGGTCCTTGTACCGACAGCAGTCCCGGTGGTCGCGGTCCTAGAGGCAGGGACAATAAGCCCCGATGCTGTTCTCGTACCGGCAATAGTCCCCGCGGCAACGCTCTAGCGTGGCGACTCTCTCCCTCACTGCGGTTGCCATTCCCCTAGAGTTGTCTACGCCTACCGTTACCGCGGGGATTTCGGTATCACCCGGTGCGGTTGCAGTTTCCATTGCCATTGCAGCACCATCGGTGTCCATCGGGGGGATGACCCTCTCCCCTGCTGCGATAACGATAGGGGCAACGGTAACGGCTGCAACACTAAGCAGCAGTGGGATCACGGTAGCGCCTGCCTCTGTTGCAGTGCCTGTGGTGGTGCCTACCCACAGCATGATGTCGAACAGTATCATAGAGCCAGATGCAGTGGTTATGGCACTCGCACTCACTGCCCCGGCTTTTTCCCTGGGTGGGGTAAGCGTATCGCCTGCACCTATACCCGTTCAGGTGTCGATCCTAGAGATATCCATCGCTAGTGCGAATACCATCGTCCTGGATGCGGTTGGCATTACGGTAAGCCTGACCGCGCCGGTGCTAACCTATGTGGCAACGCTATCGCCTGCACCTATAAGTGTGGCCATAGACTTGCCACCGTCGGCACTCTCAATTGGTGGGATGGTTGTTGGGCCAAATGCGGTGGCCATCCCATTCTTCATCCCAATCCCCTCTCTATTCCAGGGGTTGATTCCATCAGGAGGTATTCTGTATGATAGGGTAGAAGTAGTTGCGTCTGTGTTGTTTGAGCACACCGAGATGGTAGTTTCTGTCCCGTTTGATGCTGTTGAAATGGCCCAGAGTTTTTAAAGGAGAAAAGAAATGTCATTTGTGTATACACCGGCAAAGACGAAGTTACTCAATGGAGCCCTTAATTTCGCGACACAGGACATGCGTATTATGCTGGTGATGACGAACACTACAGCAGATACAGATCAGGATGCCGAATTTATAGCCAGTATTACGACACTAGATCAGATGGACGGTGCGAACTATACTGCTGGTGGAGTTGCTCTAGCCAGTGAGGCAGTCAATGAGGATGCGGCCAATAACCGTGCCGAGTTTGATGCCGCGGATACCGTGTTTGCCAATCTAGGGGCTGGCACTCGAAATGTGGCTGGCATCGTGCTGTACCGTTTTGTCACCAACAATGCCGACTCGCCAGTTATCGCCTACATTGACAGCGGTTTCCCTTACACAGCGAACGGTGCGACGTTGACCATCCAGTGGAATGCTGAAGGCATTTTGCAGGCGACATAGCCATGGCGGAGATTGAGACGTATTTTATTGGCAATGACAATATGCTCCAGATATCAGGGGTTAGGGATGCGGCTAACGGCATTTATCTAAACAATGCCAGTCTTCAGGTAACACTGATCGATGCGGCGACAGAGACGGAGATCGCAGGGCAGGCCTGGCCTGCTGCGATGTCCTATGTGAGCGGCTCGGACGGTGTCTACCGCCTAACCCTGGAGTACGATCTGGATGTGATATCGCGGCAGGTGCTGATTGCTCAGCTGGAGGGGAGTCCGAATGGCCTGCGGTTGTCACTTCGGATTCCCGTTGTCGCGTCGTACCGGCAAGGGGAGTAGGGATGGAAGACCTATGTGACGGTTGATGAGGAGGGCTAGGTCCCCGTGGAGGATAAATTCGATGAGAATGGGATTCGGACCTATTTTATTACTGAACGGTTGATAGACTCAAGTGATGACAAGGAATATGTGCATATCAAGGCAAAAAAAGAGGGGTTCCCGTTCGTCACTCGTCGCAGGGTCTTGGCAACTGTTGCTGATGATGAGACCTTGGAGATAATTGGAACCGACATGCACCAACAGCTAGGTCTCGCAAAGGATGCTAGTGAAAATGGCACCCTAGCGCCACTTTGCGAGATAGAAGAGGACTAAGATGAGTAACCGGGTACCGCGCGACAAGAAGCTAACGAACCTCCAGAGGATCAGATACGGGGAATTTGCTGAAGAGTACATTAAGGACTTTCACAGGGGGAATGCGTACAAGCGGTGCCAGTGGACAAAGGTAACATCTGATCTTGCTGCATCTGTAGCTGGCTCCAACCTCGTTGCCATCGATGAGGTTCAGCAGATGATCCAGGACGCGATAGATAAAAAGCGCAGGAATATCGGCGTCTCGAAAGACGCCGTGGTCTTCGAGCTGGGGCGAATCGCATTTTCGGACATTCGCAACTACATCGAGTGGGACAAGCATGGGGTCAGATTCAAGGACAGCGCCATCCTCGATGAGGACATGTCGAGGGCCATTGAGACATTTGAGGTTACTGAGTTCAAGCGCCCGGACGGAATCAAGACGTGCAAGATCAAATTCAAGCTCTACAGCAAGAGCGCAGCGCTGGATTCTCTAGCTAAGCATTTGGGTCTTTACACTGAGAGGCACGAGGTCAATGTAAGCTACGGGACGATCAATGTGCCGGCATTGGCAACACCCAAGGATTGGATGGACGTCGTCAGACAGGAAATCGAACATGTCAACGGCAACAATGGAAGCACCAAAACCCATATGGGCGGCGAATAGGGGCGGCCAGTGGGCCTTTCTCTGCTGCCCCTACTGGGAAGCCTTGGCCGACGGGGATAGAGGAGGCGGAAAGACTACTGCACTCCTTATAGCCTTTCTGTCTCATGTGGGCAAAGGCTACGGGTCTGATTGGCGTGGCGTGATTTTCCGGCTGAGTTACCCTCAGCTCAAAGATGTGGTGGACATCAGCAGGGCACTGGTTCCCAGGTCATTCCCGGGTGCGCGGTTTAATAAGGTCGATCATGAGTGGACGTTTGAAGAAGGTGAGACCCTTCTATTTAGACCACTAGAGAATCTGCGGTCATATGACAATTTCCACGGCTTTGCATTCCCATTTATCGGACTGGAAGAGCTCTCAAACTGGCCGAATTCGGAGCCCTATGAGGCGATACTGAGCTGTTCCCGCAGGCGTAGTACCAGGGAAGACGTCCCTAGAATCGTACGCTCAACGACAAATCCCTATGGGGTTGGTCATCAGTGGATCAAGTCTCGGTTTGTCCAGGGCAAACAGCCATTCGTTCCATATGGCGAACCGGGTAGAGAACGCATTAGGATTCCTGTCCTGTGGCGGCACAATGAGAAATACGTGGCGGCAGATCCCGATTATCATGCGAGATTGGCAGACACGATAACGAATGAAGCACAGCGGAAAGCATGGCTGGAAAATTCCTGGGACATTATTGCTGGCGGTCGCTTTAGTGAGTCTTGGCTTGAGTCTGTACACGTTATGGAACCGTTTAATATCCCTCAGGCATGGCGAATTGATCGCTCTCACGATTGGGGATCGTCGTCGCCCTACTGCACGCTATGGTACGCGGAGTCGAATGGGGAATCCATTGATGATGGGCGTTCGTGGCCGAGGGGGACGCTATTCGTGATCCATGAGGACTATGGTTGCCAGGGTGACATGTACGCGCCGAACTGGAAACCCAACGTGGGTATTGGTTTGAGCCCCATTGAGATTGCCCACAAGGTCAAGGAGCACGAGACCCACATGCGAGAGTGGGGACTGATCAAGCACCAACCACGACCTGGCCCGGCTGATGATCCCATGTTTGACGTGACCAGAGGCCGGAGTATGGCAAGTATGATGTCAGAGTTAGGCATCATTTGGATGAGGCCAAGCAAGGGCCCTGGCAGTCGGGTTACGGGCTGGCAACTACTTGAGGACAAGCTAAGAGCGTCACTGAAACATCCCATGGAAGCACCTGGGCTTTTTGTTTTTGATACGTGCAAGCATCTCATCCGTACACTGCCAATTGCTCAACGCGATCCCAAAAAGCCTGAAGACATCGACATGGATGAAGACCATGTTTTGGACAGTCTACGCTTGCGATTATTAGCTTATGTTAGTAGTGATGTTATTAGAGGTGTGTCATTGTGATTCTATATTCTTTGGTAAAATAAGGAGAATACCGAATGGCTGAAGAAGGCCTCGGATTCTCCTATTACAAAGACCGCATCTTGGTTGGCCTAGGTGGATTTCTCATTGCCTGGATGATTTATTTAACCAATGGCTATCTATCATTGCCGACACCCTTTACATATGACCAGATTACCAAGATCGTACAAGATCATTCACCGTATACAAGGGATAAGGCGCTCATCGATAACAAGTTTGAGAGGTTAAATGCAGAGAGTGCGAAACTCGATATCATCCAGGTCCGGCTTGTAGATGAAATTATTGCCCTGCGGTTACAGGTTGAAAGGTTGATTGCCACACTGGCAGAGCAACAGAGATATATGCAGCGTCAACTCAGGGGGAAAGAAGACAAGCAACCTGATTCAGAATCTGAACCATAATGGATGAGACCGCTTCAACATATAGAGGGATCGCCTAATGGTAGCACCGGAAGAAAAAGATGCACCGAGGTTAGGGGGCGATCGTGGCCCGGCATCAATTGTACCCCCAGCCAATAATATTCCCTATATCATTGCCGTGGTGGCGATGATCTCAGTTGCCTTTGTTTGTATCGTCGTCATCTCCGTCATGCTTCCGGAGCGTGACAACATGCCTCTGTTTACTATTATTATAGGCTTTTTGGCACCTACGACACTGTCCCTTTTAGCCTTCATGAAGGCTCAGGAAACCCACCTGAGTGTCAATAGTCGGCTTGACGGATTTATGCGCAATGCCGAATCGGCTGCACTCGCACAAGGGCGTGTTGAAGGGCTCACGGCCGGTGCCAATCAGGCAAATCTAAGGACAGATACGCTTAGGACAGATGCGGCCAGTGAGCTGCGGCAGGCTGAGGAAAGAGAAAATAGATAATCTAGGACTCTGTTCTTTTTTCGGCAGAAACAGAATTTAGTTGAGCGAAAGTATCCAACATGCCTGTAGACACACAACACCCTGATTACTCCCGCAAGATTGCCCGGTGGGACAAGAACCGTGATGCTTACGAGGGAGAGGATGCCGTCAAGGCCCGATCTCGAAATTATCTGTCTGCCCCAGGGGGATTCGATCAGGATGACTATGATCGGTACATCATGCGTGCCAAGTGGTACGGGGCAACAGCAAGGACAGTGCAGGGCTTGACTGGCGCCATTTTTCAGAAAGAGCCAGACATCGAGGCGTCGCCTGCGGTGGAGAAACATCTTCATAACATCACGCTCACGGGCATATCAGCTGAGCTTCTAGCATCGACTGTGGTCTCTGATGTGCAACTCATTGGCAGGTATGGAATCTTACTGGACTATGATAATAATCCAATCTTAAGACGCCCATATTGGTCTGGGATCCCGGCTGAATGCATTGTCAACTGGCATGAGACCTACATGGGCGGTCAACCGAAGTTGTCGCTTGTGGTGCTGAAGGAGCCCCGGTTCCGGATGAAGGATACATATGATATCGAGATCATCTATCGTTACCGGGTGTGCTTCATCAATGCGGATGGGCAATATGAAGTGAGCATTTACGAGACGGGTGGGACGGAACAGAACCGGGAGATGGTGCAGGTGGAAGGCTACGTCCCTACGCGCCGCAATCGCCCACTCGATTTCATCCCGTTTCAGTTCTTTGGCGCTGCTGACCTGATGCCGGGAACAGGGAAGGCGCCAATGGATGACATGGTGGATATCAACTACGCGTATCTCCGTCACTCTGCCGACTATGAGCAAGCACTTTTTCTGACTGGCATGCCAAAATATGTAGTGACTGGCCATGATTTGCCTCCAGGTGATCGACTACCCGTGGGCTCACTCTCGGCATGGGTGTTCCCCAGCATTGACGCCAAAGCATACCTGCTTGAATACCAGGGCAGCGGCCTCGAATCGCATGAACGCGCCATGACTAACGATAAGGTCGAGATGGCTACTCTGGGCGCACGGCTACTTGAGGAGCAACCGGTCACTGCCGAGACATTAGGAGCAGTGCAGATTCGCCATAGTGGAGAGACAGGTTCGCTACGCACAGTGGCCAATTTGGTGTCCGAAGGATTGAGCAAGGTACTCAGGTGGCATCACTGGTGGAACGGCGACACTGAGAATATAGAAGATGAGCAATATTTCTTTACCCTTAACACCGATTTTAGCACGACACGTCTATCCCCACAGGAAATACAAGCGCTGATGCTGTTGTGTCAGGACGGCAGGATTAGTAGACAAACGCTGTTCTGGAATCTGAAGCAGGGCGAACTGATCCCGGCTGAGAACGAGTTTGAGGATGAGGAAGCCATGATCGATGCGCAGGCTCCGGCACGCCTCCCATTTGGCGAGGACCTAGAGCAGGAAGATGATGAGGATGAGCTCGATGAGGATGCAGCATAGGCACCATGGACTCTAACCTCATCCGAATAATTCTTATCACCATGGCCATCATCTTCATCATCGCTTGGTCTCTCATCGGCAGGAGGTTTAATCTAGGGCTTGCCGTTGTGATACTGGGTGGCCTACTTGGCCTGGGTGCGATATTAGCCGTAGTAGTAAGTTATTAGGAGCGAGGCGGTGGTAGAACTAAAACCATGCCCATTTTGTGGTGGCGAGGCGAAGTTAGAGGAGCGACCGAGAACATCTAGGCGCTGGATCTTTTGCCTGAAGTGTTTTGTAGGTACTGAATTTTGTGCATCGTCCGAGAAGGCCATTAAGATATGGAATCGTCGAGTGGGTGGGTACGAGCCTATACGGAACGATCACATCGATGAAAGGCCTTGTCCATTTTGTCGTCACGAGATGGCACTGAAGCCTACAGGAATTTTAGGGGAAGGTAGATGGGGTGGTTACTGTGAGCAGTGCCGCACAGAGATACTTGTTCGCAGGGATCACTAACCATGCCTGACAATCTCGTCCAGAGACTCAGCGACCAGCTGACCATCCGTGACATTGAACTTCTACGCCTTGCTGCACATGATGAACATCTCATGGAGTTAGAGGTTGCTGCGCTCAGCGAAGAACTGATACGGCGTCTCATCCGCAGTGATCCCGCAGCGACAGGACCGGTAGCCGGGCAGGACCGTCTCGACGAGGTGATTGCGGCGAGTGCGGTAGTCATCCGTGATGTGTACCGGGCACTCTACGCCCAACTTCGTGCACAGCTTACCCAGGTGATGCTGGATGAGCAGTCTGCCATGAGGCAAGCAGTAGCCAAATCCCTGGGCGTATCTAATCGCACTGCCGAGGTGCTTGTCGGATCTAATGTCGAACGTTCGACAATTCGGGATATCATTGATAATAGGGTGATTACAGCCAATGCTAATGATGCCGAGCGGTTACGTGGGTTCTTTGAGCGAGAGGCGGCGAGTCACCACCGGAGGTACGCCGGTGCACTTCGGCAGGCATTCGCACAGGACGAATCACTCACGCAGATGCAAGCACGACTCAGGCAGGTGACTGACATCGTTGCGCGTGAAGCATCAGCGGTGGTCAGAACGGGTTACAACCATGCGGTGTCGCAGTTGCGGGTTGAGATGATGCAGCGCAACTCTGTACTCTTCAGGGGAGCGATCTGGATATCTCGCCTCGATTCACGCACGACCGTTTTATGCGCTTCACGGTCGAATGGCGCCTGGGACTTAAATACAGGCCGTCCGTTGCCTGAGTCGCCTGTGCAGACTCGCTTCCCCGGCAGCCCGCCAGCTCATTTCGCGTGCAGATCACAGCTCCACCCACTTACTCGTAGTGCAACTGACATCGGTATGCGTGGTAGCGACGAAGTGAGGAATGCCGTTAACTCCCTTACCTCTGAGCAGCGGCAGTTGTTGAGTGTTGATCCACCAGCTGACGAGACCTATAGCCAGTGGCTACGGCGACAGTCGGTTGAGGTGCAGAGCCGAGTTCTGGGCTCTGCACGCCGCAAACTATGGCTGGAGGGGAAGATCGAGCTGACTGCCCTGGTCAACCAGAAGGGTAGGCCGTTGACGCTGAAGCAGCTACAAAGGAGGGTGGCGTCGTGACTAGGGACAATCACCCAGGCTTCTAACCAGGTCATGCTCCGTGTCAGCAATCATAATATCTGTCATTTCAACGCTCATGGGTGGACTACAGTTCGGCTGAAACTCAGCCGTTCCGGTCAGCGAAAAGTTTGCTTTGCCATTTTGTACGGGGAAGTCGCCCTCAGCTAATACGTCCTCCTTATTACCAGCCTGGGGATGATTACCACCAGGGTTGATGCACGATGCCGATGCTGTGAGTTCGATATGGACCTGTGTCTCGTTACCTAGCCCTGCCTCTTTACCAGAGACGGTCACGGTATTCCCATCACACTCCACACTCATGGCCCCCACAAAATGAGGGCTGCCAGCCAATGCAATGGCGGTAGAAAAGACACTAGCGATGATGAGTGTTAACCACATAACCTTGTACATAAACAAACTCCCTCATAACATTGATGGATCGGTTTTATATGCGCTCTATATGTTAAGGTGAGAAGGCGAAAATGTCTAGATTAATAAGGGGTTAAGGGTGAGCGATAGCGAAGAGAGACTGATCCAGAGAATTCGTGACCGCGCTGATGAGGGACTCCTCATAAATGGGATCACGATGGAGTGTACAGATTTATCGCTATACGAGTGGCTCTTGAACGCATGCGAGGAATGCTTAGACCTCGCGCTCTATCTTGAACGAGTCGATGCCATTAATGCGCATGATGATGTGCTACAGCTTTTTATTGAGACATACCGAAATATCCTCATCGATGCAGCCATGCAACTAGAGTTCTTTGTTACTAAGTATACGCCCATAACCGACGATGCAGACATGAATAAATAGATATGCTATACTCTGTGTCAAATTTAGTATGTGCTTATAGGCTCTAGAGGGCTAATATGATCCCAATAAAACATACTGCACTATACAATATGTGCCTTTCACTTTATAAAGAGTATAAATCCATCGATAAGCATATGTATAATGCAGAACTTGATGACTTATTACACGCGACCATCAATTACCTCAAGCTAGATGTGTATTGGGTAGAGAATGAGATAGTCGTGACCTTTATACTCGATCCGAAAGATGTAGATAATGGCTGAAATAAATCTTGACGACCTCCCCGAGCAGTTCCGTAACTTATTTGTCGAGCGTGATGGCCGTTACACCATCGACGACGGCAGGCTGGGCGATTTTCAGAAAAATGCCGATGACGTCCGTCGTGCACTATCAGCCCGCGATAACGAAAAGCGCAATGTCGAAGAACTCCGGAAGCAATTGCAGGCACTGCAAGATCAGATGGGGGGTATCGATCCCTCGCAGCTCTCACAAGCCTTAGAAGCACAAAAGCGGATCGAGGAACTAGAGCACCAGCAGCTCATTTCGGAGAAGAAATTTGAGGAAGCCGCAGAGAAAAAATACACGCGGCAGATTGCGGAGATGCAGCGGCAGATTGAATCGCTAAATAGTGCAGTAAAAGAGCGCGAAACCCAATATACAACTGCAATGAGTGATCTAGAAGACGCACGCATCACTACACAGCTCACAGCTGCGCTAACTGAGGCTGGAGTCAATCCCAAGATGGTGCCTTACATTATTGCTACAGAACGCAAGAATTGGGAATTAGACCCTGAGACGCGACAGCCTATCCCTATTGAATACGTTGATAATGGCAGAAGCAAGGTTACTGCTATGGGACCAGATGGTAAACCCTTGACTTTTAAGACTCACGCGACTACATTTTTACAGAATAATCCTGACTTTGCCCTCCCGAGTAATGGTTCGAATGCTGTGCATCAGAACAATAGGCAGAATGGCAGTGTAATCGCAGTGAGGCGTGATGAGATCCGGCAAGATCCTCGGCGCTATCAAGCTGCC